>Ga0256834_1001837_pt1 | contig 13932 bp, 15 predicted proteins | sample 4281140metaG_FD_190536 | JGI IMG/M metagenome (GOLD analysis project Ga0256834, IMG submission 190536) | Hydrothermal vent microbial communities from East Pacific Rise, Pacific Ocean - 4281-140 | ecosystem: Environmental > Aquatic > Marine > Hydrothermal vents | place: Pacific Ocean: East...
TATCTTGATGGTCATTGGAGGAGGTGCTGGAAGCACCGCAGGGGGTATAAAGCTCATCCGCATTACTTTGATGTACGAGAGTCTTAAATGGACCCTGGAGCAGGCGATACTTCCCAAGGGTGCGGTCATCAAAAGGAAGGTCGGCAACTACGTCTTCACGGAGTCGGACGTCCAGGAGGTCATGGGTTTCACGATGACGTACCTCGCGATCCTCCTCCTTGGAACCGTGTACACTATGCTCCGTCTTCACGTTAAACTGGTGGATGCCTTCTTTGAGATCGCCTCCGCACAGGGCAACGTTGGATTGAGCGTTGGAATCACCTCCCCCTCCCTCCCCCTGGACATGAAGGTGCTTCTGATAATGCACATGTGGGTCGGGAGGCTTGAAGTATTCTCCACACTGGTTTTCATACTCAGCGTCTTCTTCCTGGCCCCGAGGGTGGTGAAGAGGAGATGAACGTTATCTCCGTGGAGGACCTGAGCTTTAAATACCGGCGGGCCAGCGATTACGCCCTCAGGGACGTGAGCTTTAAAGTTAAGAAGGGCGAGTTCCTGGGCGTGATCGGTCCAAGCGGCAGCGGTAAATCGACCCTATGCCTGACCCTCAACGGTATTATCCCGAACTCCATAAAGGGGGAGTTCAAGGGACGCGTGGTCGTTAGGGACACCAATGGGGAGGAGCTGGACACCAGGGAGACCCCCGTTTCAAGGATCTCCTCACTGGTGGGGCTTGTACTTCAAAATCCGGACAGTCAGCTGTTCAACATGACCGTTGAGGAGGAGGTTGCTTTCGGCCTGGAAAACCTGGGTCTTGATCCTAATGAAATATGGCGGCGGGTCAGATGGGCACTGGAGGTCTCGGGGCTTAGAGGGCTTGAAAATGAGTTCCCGCCGAACCTCAGTGGGGGTCAGAAACAGAGGCTTGCAATAGCCGCGGCTTTCGCTATGAGGCCGCAGGTACTCGTTCTGGATGAGCCAACTTCGCAGCTTGATCCTCTGGGCAAGGATGAAGTGCTGGGTCTTCTCTCGCTTTTGAGGAGGGAGTACGGGATAACCATCGTCCTTGTGGAACACCACACCGATTACATTCTCAGGCACGCCGACCGGGTTCTTGTGATGGACGCGGGTAGGGTGGTATTTGAAGGGACGCCAGCTGAAGTCGTGGAGGAGGTCGAACTCCTGAAGAAGCTAGGCGTCAAAATCCCGGTAAGTCTGGAGGTATCGCATGAGCTCAGGAAGAGGGGGAAGCTCAAAAGGCTTTTTATCAATCCGGAGGAGCTCCTTTCCGAGCTAAAATCTTCCTGAGACTGAAACCGCTCCCCTCCACCTCCTGCCGGATTGAGTACAGCTTCATCCCAAGCTCAACACGGGTTTCATCGTCATCGATGCCCTCGGCCAGCTTCATGGCCGCATCCAGGAGTTCAAGTGCTTTCTTCCTGTCCCGACTGGCCTCAAGCTCGGCTATGTTTGCCAGTGCCATCGCCCTGTGGAACGGGCTTGATATGTGTTTGATTATCGCCGTGGCCCTCTCAACGTCACCCTCCCTGTAGAACATCTCCGCCAGCTCCGAGAGAACGACATCGAGCTTGCGCCCCTCCCGCACCATCTTCATGGCGTAGCCCGCCTTGTTCAACAGGCCGCTGTGTATCAATCCCCTCAGGATGTCCCTCAGTAGGTCGCCTTCCCCTCCGGCGAGGTTGATCGCCGTGCGCAGTGCTATGTCAGCGTTGAGTTCGTCGTCTAGTGAGTAGAGTACTATCGCTAGGTCGGCCAGTAAAAGAGCCTTAAACCTGCTGTTGAATATGCCGTTTATAAAGGGTATCAGCTCCTTGACGGTTGCCTGGAGATTCTTGGCTTCTTCAGGGGATAGACCCGCATTTAGCCTCTTTCTGATCGCCCCGAGCACCATCCTCAGTGCGAGGTACACGTTGGCCTCCTTTTCCAGGCCGTTGATGGCATCAATGGCGGATAGGACGTCCCCCGAACTTAGGTATCCCTCTATATCCTCAAGTACCTCTATCTCCGATTTTTCCCTTTCACGTCTCAGTGGTTTGAAGAACTCATCCAGTTTTCCCATGGCTCCCATCCTTTTCGAGCAGGAGTTCCAGGTACGACCTCCTCTCAAACCGCTTAACCCCTAGGTCCCCCAGCACCTCCCTGAGGAACGATACCTTCCGGGGCACTTCTTCCTCTCTCTCGGCGAACGTCTCAATCTCCACGAACTTCCCGATGCCGGAGACCTCATCGAGCGCTATCACAACACCTTTGTCGACGTAGTACTTCTCCCTAACTTTGTCAAGGGTCAGGACTTCGCTGAACCCCAGGTTCCTGAGTATCTCGGCGTGCTTGTCCGGGTCATTTATTGGGACCTCTATCTCCACACGGCTCTTGGAATGCTGGTCGATCTTCGGCCCCTTGTAAGTTAAGAACGCCTCAAAATGGCCGTTGAAGCGTCGGATTCTTATCCGAAGGGCCTCATCCGTGCTTGAGAAGTCCCTGCACGGGTGGGCGTAGTACGTGTCCTCGTGGTACTCTTTTCTTATCAGCTGGAAATTCTTTCTGACCCTTTTAAACACCTCATCATCCGCGTACCCCTTTATCTCTACTTCGATCATAGGAACACCTCCATATTCCGTTTTAACCTTCTAAAACAGCTCCCGCAGTAGTGGGGCTCTTTCATGTCGGTATCGAGGACTGAGTTTGAGAAGTGCATCACGCAACGAGCGTTCGAACAATGCTGCAGCCCAAAAACATGCCCCAACTCATGCATGGCCTCCTTTATGGTCCTCTCCTTTAGAACCTCCTCGTTTGGCGCTTTGCCGTAGAACTCCGGCCTGAGGCGGAAGGTCGATATGACCGCGGTCCTCAGGCTGGGGTGGGCCAGGCCAAAGATGAAGTTCAGCCCCTCCTCGTAGAGGTCAAGTGACGTCACCCCCAGGGCTGCGGTACCTTTCATCTCTCTCCTTACATCGGCCAGGGTAAAGAGGAAGCGCCTTCCCAGGTACTGACCCCTGGTGCCGTTAAACGCTCCTACGAACTCCTCTTCGGGGAGGGACCTTAAGACGCTGACCCTCTGGCCAAACCTGGAGTAATACGACTCAATGAACGCTGAAACCGCCTCCATCAAATCCTCGTTGACGTCCCCTATGGGGATGACCAGTATCACTTTCCGGCCTCCCGAAAGAACTTGAGGAGAGGATCAACCCCCGTGTTCCCGGAGGCTGTCCCGCGGTCCACCTGGTAGTGACCGTACATCGGGGCTTTTCCCAGTATGACCCGGGGTGACGTTTTACGGAAGATCCCCTCAGAACGTGATGTTGCTATGTCTATGAGCCCGGTACTTTCGTCGATGTACCCCGCGTCCACGGCCCGCACCGAATATAAGCTGGGAGCAAAACAAAATAAAGTTTTCGCGAAAAAAGGGGAGAATAGGAACGTGTTGCACGGATCGGACCCACGATTGGGACGTGGCTCACGGGGTGAGGTCCATCGGGCGGAGCTCTTCAAGGAAGTGCCTGGCGAACTCGATGGTCTTCTCGACGTCCCTGAGGTCTGCCGTCTCGACCTGGCTGTGCATGTAGCGTATCGGGACGCTCAGGACGGCGGTCGCGACTCCCTCGCGGTTTATCTGCATGATATTGGCGTCGGTTCCGGTCGGCCTCGGGCTGGCCTCGACCTGGAGCTCTATGCCGTACTTCTCCGCAACCTCATCGGCAAAGGCGCGAACCTTGGGGTTGATGTTCGGGCCGACGTCCATAACCGGCCCGCCGCCGAGCTTTGGTACGATCTTCCCCTTATCGGCGACCTGCTTGGCGAAGGTGACGTCCATAGCTATCCCTATCTCAGGCTCTATGGCGTAGCTCGCGACCCTCGCACCGCGGAGGCCCACTTCCTCCTGGACGCTACCGACGAAGTATATGTCCGCTTCATGGCTCTCGATGCGCCTGGCGGCCTCTATCAGGGTGTAAAGGCAGATACGGTCGTCCAGATATGGGCTGGCAATGCGGTTCTCGTTGAGCTGGACGAAAGCTGGAGCGAACTCGCCGACGGTTCCGACGCGGAAGCCCATCTCCTCGGCTTCCTCCTTGCCATCCGCGCCAACGTCAACGACTATCGTGTCCCAATCTGCGGCCTTCTTTCTGTCCTCCGGCTTCTGGATGTGCGGGGGTATATGGCCGACGACACCGTAGCGCTCACCCTTCTCCGTGAAGAACCGCACCTTCTGGGCGACAAGGGTTCTTGGGTCAACGCCACCGATGGGAACGAGGTGGAGGTAACCCTCCTTGTCTATGTGGTTTACCATGACGCCTATCTTGTCCATGTGGGCGGCTATCATTACCTTCGGTCCGTTGCCCTTCTTGTGGGCTACGACGTTGCCGAGCTTATCAACGTAAACCTCGTCCACGTAGTCCTTTAAGGCCTCAATAACGACGTCCCGTATTCCGAGAAACTCGTACCCAGAAACGCCTGGGGCTTCAACGACTTTTTTGAGCAGTTCCATATTCACCATGGCTCTCGCCTCCTTTAGATTTCAGTCTCAATGTACAGTTACACCCTTAAAAGGTTTGCTGGGTCACGGCCTTCATCGAAAACAGCCTAAAAAGTTGAACGAAGACGTTCTGCTAAAAAAGAAAGGTCATCCAAGCCGTATCTGCAGGTAGGCTTCCTCACCGGGCTCCAGGTTCTCGATCTCCCACACAACCCTTCCGTCGTTGATGGAGACGTTGCCCTTGGTGGCCTTGGCCTCCACCGCACTTATCCCCTTCTCGTACCTGAAGTTCTCAAGACCCCTGAGGCGGGGGGAGCGCACCTTCACAAAATAGTGACGATCGAGCTCTTCCTCGTGAACCGTGGGCATGAAGAACGCCACGTAGGATGTCCCTGCCAGTATTACTGCTGAGATGATCAGCAGGAGGCCCAGGTACCCCATACCGCTTCGTCCGCTTTTCTGGGGGCTCGTTGAGGGTAGGGTGACGTTGGGAGTTGGCTGCGGGGTGCTGCTGGTTGGTGTGGGCGATGGAGTGGACGTGACCGGGGGTCTGGCGTTGAACGTCGTGTGGGTGCTCAGGTACTGGGTGCTCTCCGCCGAGATAAGCAGACTGCCGTAACCGACGCTGGTGAGGTCTATAACGGCTTCACCGCTGGAGTTTGTTACAGCGTAGCTTTTTCCAAGCGGGCCGGACACGGTGACTGTTATGTTGGGAACGGGCTTTTCGGGTCCCCTCACCCTAACCCAGAGTTCTTTCCCGTTCTGACCGACGTCCAGGGCCAGCTGACGGACGGGGATCACGTCCGTGACCACTTTCCCATCGAGGTTGATGGTCAGCTGGTAAAGCCCGGCCGTCTCCACCGGGTACGTAACGGTCCCGTCCGGGGCCGTCACAAGGATTGAAGATTCTCCACTGCCGGCACGGGCCACTTTAACGGTTATCCCCCCAACGCCGTTGCCGTTTTTGTCAGTCACCATAACATGGATGGCGCCGTTTTCAAAGTACGCCCGATAGTTCAGCTGCCTCTGGTACACGAGGAAGTCGGTGGTGGTGCTTTTGGAGTGGCCGCCGAAGTTCGCCCATAGGCGCAGGGTGTAGTGCCCAACGGCCGGCTTCCTCAAATTGAGGGTCTTGTACCAACTCTCCCCCGGACGGAGGAATATCACGGTTTCAACGCTCTGAAGGACCGTGCCGTTCAGGTACAGGGTGTAGCCTATGCGCCCTATCACCACGCCGTTTGACCTTGAGGTTATCCTCAGGAGGGCGGTGACGTTGTTGCCGTATATGTACCGTTTTCCAACGTCTATCGAAAGATCAAAGTTCACGTACGTCCCCACGTGGAGCGTGACCTCCGTTTCCGAGTAGCTGGCGTTGCTCTGGGCGACCAGCTTCAGTGTGTAGTCTCCGGGGCTCACGGGGTTTAAGTTGGATATCTGGACGGTTATGGTGCCCGTTACACTTTCATTGGGTCTTATCGGCCCGGGGATTATCTTTGTCTCGTAGAGAAACCCCTCTGAGGGTCCAGTAACGTACACGGTGATGTTGGAGACGTTTGTGTTGCCGAGGTTTATGAGCTGGAAAGGAATCTTCACAACGTCCCCTGGATTTCCGGAGACTTTATCGGTAAGGGCCTTTATTACGATCGGTGACTGAGCCGCCGTTCCGGGCAAGAAAAGCGGAATCAGCAGGAGGATTATTATCACGGCCTTAACCTTCACGGTTTATCACCCCATCGAGGGAGGTCTGGAGGCCTATCACCTCCTCGAACCTCCGGTATTTCTTGTCTCTGACGTCGAGCTTATAGTTTTTGCCTCCGTTGGAGAGGTCCTCGGGATAGAAAAACCTCCATCCCCTGCCTACGAACTTAACCGCTATAACTGCCTTTCCGCCGAAGAGCCCTGCGAAGGAGGTCAGCTTCTCGTAGTCCTCCCTTGAGAAATAGAGCCGGTCTTCGTGGGTGCTCTTGACCTCTATACAGAGGTACCGTCCCCTCCTCCCTGCGATTATGTCTACCTTTTTACTGCCGGCGGATCTGATCACGGCAAACCCCTCTTTTTCCAGCATTTTAATCAGTTCCCGTTCAAAACTGGCGCCCCTTCTGTACCTCATCCAGTTCCCTCACACTATCTTGTCCGGTTAGGTTTATAAGTTCTGTCGGAAAGTTACCCCCGGTGATGAACATGGCGGTATACGCGCTTGACGATAAAAAACCTGAGATTCACGAGAGTGCTTACGTTGATGAGCTGGCTTCAATAATAGGCGACGTCGTCCTTGAGGAGAAGACGAGCGTCTGGCCAAGCGCCGTTCTTAGGGGGGACATAGAGCGAATCTACATCGGCTGCTGTTCGAACGTCCAGGACAACGTCAGCATACACACCTCACACGGCCAGCCCACCATCGTTGGTAAGTACGTTACCATCGGGCACAACGCGGTCGTTCACGGTGCCCAAATCGGTGACTACACCATCATAGGCATGGGGGCGATAATCCTCGACGGGGCCAGGATAGGCAGGCACGTCGTGATCGGTGCCGGGGCCCTCGTTCCGCCGGGCAAGGAGATACCCGATTACAGCCTCGTCGTCGGGGTTCCCGGCAAGGTCGTCAGGCAGCTCAGCGAGGAGGAGATTGAGTGGACGAAGAGGAACGCCGAGATCTACATGGAGCTCGCCGAGAAGCACCTTGCGGCGAGGAGAAGACTCTGAGTGATGGATGATGTTTTACAGGATCGTTTCCAAAATCCCCCATATCCTATTTAAACCCCTTTACGACGTTTACGAGGACTACCTCCTGGGTAAGGTGAAATCCGGAAACCTCCCCCGTCACGTCGCCATAATAATGGACGGCAACAGGAGGTGGGCCAAAAAACTTGAGAAGCCTCCGTGGTACGGTCACCTGTTCGGATCCAACAAGCTGGAGGAGATAATGGAGTGGTGCCGTGAGCTCGGGATAGGAACCCTTACCGTGTACGCTTTCTCCACAGAGAACTTTAAACGCTCCCCTGAAGAAGTTAACGCCCTGATGAACCTCTTTGAGCAGAAGTTTAAGGAACTGGTGGATGACGAGAGGATCCACAAATACGGGGTGCGGGTGAACGTACTCGGGAGGAAGGAGCTCCTGCCCGATAGAGTTAGAAAAGCCGCGGAGGATGCTGAGAGGGCCACCAGGAAGTACTCCAACTACACCCTTAACATAGCACTGGCGTACGGTGGCAGGAGTGAGATAACGGACGCCATCAGGGACATCGTTCAAGACGTTCTGGGCGGCAGGCTGAGACCGGAGGACGTGGACGAGGATCTCGTCAAGAGGTACCTGTACTACCCGGGCATGCCGGACCCGGATATAGTGATACGAACGGGCGGCGAGATCCGTATAAGCAATTTCCTTCTGTACCAGATCGCGTACAGTGAGCTTTTCTTTGTAGATGTCTACTTCCCTGAGTTCAGAAAAATAGATTTCTTGAGGATAATCAGGGAGTACCAGAGAAGGCAGCGCCGTTTTGGACGTTAGGGGCTTGGGGGCCCTTTTAAACTTTTCCGCTAAGATTTATTAAGTTCGTCGTTAACCCTTCAGTGGTGGTGTTCGATGAGATACGAGGAGCTTGCCCCGCGGATAAAGAGGGTGTACGCTCAGGTGAGGTACCTGGACGATTATCACTGGGAGCTCAGGGATGACCGCATACTTGGCGTCCATAAGAAGAGCAACGTAAACGTCGTTATAGACGTCGCCGACAACAAGGAGCATGCCGAAAAGCTGGCCAGTAACGACGTGGACGGCATTCACATCATAGCGGTTCCGGATAAGAGCGTATTTTACGTCCACAACGGCGCCTTCATACTCACATATCGCTACATCAAGGCTACCCTTGCCGATATAAACGACCACGTTGTGTGGAGCGGGTTTAAGGTCGTTGAGAGGGACGGGAAGCTCGTGCAGGAGGACTTCTACGAGTACCTCGGGGGCGCGCTCATAAACCACATAAAGAGCAACATGCTCGCGGGCAGGGACTACATCCTGTGGCAGTTCTACAAATGCGAGGAGTGCGGAAAGTACGTGGATATAGATGCCCTTGAGAGGCACCTCAAAGACCACGGGATCAAGCATCACGAAAAGAGTGAGGAACGCTACGAGGTCTTTGAGATCAACTTCCGGGACGGTAAGGTTTACGACAGCGTCGGAGATGAGGTTCCAAAGAGCCAGTTCAGTGAGGAGGGTCTGGAATTCCTGAACGAAGTTTTTTCGGGCTCTAGCTGAACGCTTTTACGCCTCGGGGGTGAGGGTTTAGATGAGGGCGGTCGACATATTTGAGGAAGCCCTCCTCCCGGGTTCGGTGGTCAGCGTCATCTACGATTCTTACTCGTCGGCCTGGCAGATTCCCTTCATGCTTCTGAAGAGGGAGCTTGATAGAGGATGTTTTGGTGTTATCTCCAATTACAACCTCCCGTTTTCCGGCTTGGTACGGCACGTTGGCGTGACGGGGTTTGACGTGAGGGAGGCACTGGAGGGGAACAGACTTGCCATCATCGATGCTTTCGATTCCAGGTACCAGACGGCACGGGAGAACATCCACAACGTCTTTTACCTGGACAAAGTGGAACCCGAAACCCTCAATCCAAAAATCGACCGCATATACTACGGCCCCCTGCGGGAGCTGCTCACTGGACACTGCGTCGTGCGTTTGATACACACCCTGGATGGGGCGGCGCTTCTTCTTGGTGAGGACAGCACCCTGAAACTGCTCAACCACACACTGGCGTTAAGGAGCCTCCAACTGCCTGGCTCCGTCCTCATCCTCGGACTCAACATGGACGTTGTCTCCACCAAGTTCAGGGCGTGGGTTGTGGGGATAAGCGATTACGTGCTCTTATCTGACTCGAAACTTGAGGATAACGGCATTAAGGAGAGGGTTTACCTTCTGAGGGCACCCTACAAGGATTTTGAGCCAGCGATGTACTCCCTTCACACAACCAAAAACGAGGGAATAGAGAAGCTGAAGGTGAAAAAGCTCAGCCCCTGAACTTGGGGCGTCTGCTGAGGAGCAGCGGCAGGGGCCTTGGCCTGTACGGGAAGCCCTCAATCTGACCCTTCACCTCTTTGATGAGATCCTCGAGCTGCATCTCTATCTGCCTTCCGTCGCTCCTTCTCCTGACGGTGACGGTGTTCTGCTCCTTCTCGTTCCTGCCGACGACGATTATGTAGGGAATCCACTCCTTCTCGGCCTTCCTTATCTTCTTGTTGAGCCTGTCGTTGGTGTCGTCAACGTCAACCCTAATCCTCGCGCCCTCGAGCTTTCCGGCGACGTAGAGCGCGTAATCCATGACGTCCTCGCCCACCGGAATGACGCGGACCTGTATCGGGCTGAGCCAGAGTGGGAAGCTCGGTTTTACACCCTTCGCCTGGAGCTTGGCCTGTTTCTCGAGGATGGCGTACATAACGCGTTCGATTGCTCCGCTCGGCGAGCAGTGGAGTATGAGCGGGTACTCCTCCTTACCCTCCTCGTTGTAGTAGGTTATGCCGAAGCGCTCCGCGTTCTCGACGTCGATCTGGACTGTGCTGAGGGCGGCGGCCTTGTCGAGGTTGTCCACGAAGTTGAACTCGAACTTGAGGATGAAGTAGAAGAACCTCTGGTCCCACATCTCGATGAGCACCGGCTTGCCTATTATGTTCGTCAGTCCGATCACGAAGTCCCTGTTCTCCTCCCAGAAATCGCGTGTGAACCTTATCGCTACCTCGTAGTCCTCCGGCGTGAGTCCAACACCGCGGAGGACCTCCATGCTGAGCTTGTACTGCTTCTTGAACTCGTCCATCGCCTGTTTGAGGTCCTTGGCAACGGTGTGCATATCGGGCATCGTGAAGGCCCTGAGCCTCCTGAGGCCGGAGAGCTCTCCGCTCTTCTCGCGCCTGAAGGAGTAGCGGGTGAGCTCGTACATCCTAAGCGGCAGGTTGCGGTAGCTTATCGTGGCGTCCTTCTTGATGAGGAACTGGCCGAAGCAGGCGGCGAAGCGGAGGAAGAACTTCTTGTCGCCGCTCTTGACGACGTACTGCCTCGCCGGGAAGCGGTTGAGGTACTTCTCCAAAGCGGGGTGCTCGAAGTCGTACATAATCGGGGTCTCGACCTCCATGGCGCCGTACTCTATGACCTTCTCGGTGACGTACTGCTCGAGGAGCCCCTTGATGAGCCTTCCCTTGGGGTAATACCGGAGGTTTCCGCCGTCGCTTCCCGGTTCGTAATCGACCAGCTCGTGCTCGAGCATGAACTTGACGTGCGGCGGCTCTCTTTCGGCTATCCTGTTCTTGCTTATCTCGTAGTTGGCGAACTTCTTCAGGTTCTCGTGGCCGGTGAAGTCGAACTTTTCAACATCAACGAGCTCACCTTCGGGAGTTAGAACGTACCAGTAGCTCTTGAGCTCCTCCTCCTTCTCAAGGGCGATGTTGCGCTCCTCCTTTGAAACGGCCTCGCCGCTCGGAACTATCGTTCTGCTCAGTTCGGCGAGTGGGTGCCCCTTGCAGCTGAGTTTGAACGCCTTGTAGTAGCCGAAGGGGGCGCGCTTGACCTCGAAGCCCTCCCCTTTCAGCTTCTCTTCTATTTTCTGGAGAACCTTCAGCGCCACATCGGGCTTCGCCAGCTCGCTGCTCAGGTGGGCGAAGGGGTAAACGAATACTCTGTCGGCCTTAACCTGCGATGCGACGTCCTTAATCTCGGCAACGGCCTTCTCGACGACCTCATCGGGGTTGCTCTCGTCGGCCTTCTCAACGCTCATAAAAACGGCCAGAACCTCTTCGAGTCTGCCTTTCTTCTGTCCCTCGCCTATCGGCTCCGGGTTCTTCAGGGCTTTATCCTTGACCTCGTACTCAAGGTAGTCCGAGTGTATCAGAAGCATTCTCATCCTTAACCACCACCTCTAGCTGAATTGGGAATTACTAAAAGTTTTTCCTTCAGCTTATAAAGTTGCCCCGGGATGCTCAAAGGAAATGGGGAGGGGGCTCAGCTTCCCGGTTCGTCATCCGTAAGCTTTATCCTGAGGGGCTCGGCGAACCAGTTGACGCGCTGCGGGAACGGGATCTCGATGCCTTCCCGTTTGAGGGCGTCCTTGATCTTCTGGAGAAGGCCGTACTCCGCCCTTAAGAGGTTCTGACCCCTCCAGAGCGAGCTCGGCACCCAAGCCCATATCCTGATGTTGACCGCGCTGTTTCCTAACTCTTCAACGTAGGCCCTTGGCTCCGGTACGGCAAGAACGTACGGTTCTTCATCGAGAACCTTCATTATGATATCTATGGCCCTCTGGGCGTCCTCCCTGTAGGCTATCCCCAGTGTTATCTCGGCCCTCCTGGCAGGGTACTTCTGGAGGTTCACTATCTCGCTGTTGAAGAGCTTCTCGTTGGGGACACGGACTAGGGTACCATCCCATGCCCTTATTCTGGTGGACAGGATCCTTATGTCGTGGACTATCCCCTCAACGCTGCCTATCCTGACCGCGTCCCCTATCCTGAGCGGTTTGTCAAAGTACATGGCGATACCGGCGAGGAAGTTGGCCACGACAGCCTGGGATGCTATACCCAGGACGACACCGGTTATCCCCGCGGCCGCCATGATGGTTGAGAGCCTGCCGCTGAGCCCGGCTATGTTGAGCGCGAGGAAGAACGCTATCGTCACTACGGTGTAGTAGAAGAGCTTCGCTTTGACCTGCATCTCGTTAAGTTTCTCCTTCGGGGCCCTCATCACCATGTAATCTTTGGATTTCTTGGCGAGGAGGTACGAGAAGTAGAAGACCGTCAGCGCCGTAAAGATATCGCTGAGGGAGGTCCCACTCACTTTGTAGGACAGGACGCCGAGTACGTGAAGGGCGTAGAACGCGGAGATGATGACTATCATGTTGTAAAACGTCCTTGCGGTGTCTTCGTTGAGTATCCACACGTATTTGGTGCTCTTGGAGAGCGTCAGGATGTAGTGCTTCACTATCTTTGCGATCAGGAGCCCCACGATGAAAACAGCGATAGCCGTTATTATGTTCTCCACACTCATGGTGACGTTCGTTGGGCCGAAGCCGACCGTTATGTTTCCAGACGCGTTTATATCGATCATCCCTCCCACCTCATCCTGAAGTTGGGCAGGGGCTCCCCGCTTCCGACCCTAACCGCTCCATCAACCGGGGCCTTCCCGGTGTTGTTAACCTCCGGAAAATGATCCTTCAACGTGATTAAGATGAGTGGATAATACGCCCTATCCCCTCTGTAGTACATTGTGCTCCCTCTTATGGGAAAGATGATCCTGTCCAGACCCTTCCATTCCTTCGTCGGGTTCGAGAGGATGATCTTTGCAACGCCCATTGCTTCGGGTTCATCCACGTAGAATGGCCCCACATGGTATCGGGCTATCTTTCCGTTCTCTATAGGTCCGTAGAGTGCGTATTTTTCCCTGCCGACGATAAAATGGTCTATGGATAGGTTCCCTATCTCGACGTCTATCTCCACCGGCACATCTAAAAAACCCTGGAGGGAGCCCTTCGGGGGAACCACTATCCCCTCCCTCAGCTTCACCATCAGCAGGGACACACCGTAGCCCACAGCCGGGGCGGGAAGCAGTCTGAGTACCTCTCCGGCCCCCTTTATGAGCCGTTCGATGTTGCCCCTCCGGTATCGGACGAGGCCCTTCCTGTCCTCAACCAGATGAATTTTTTGGTCGGCGATTTTTATGAACTGGGTTTTCAGCCGGTGTTCACCGAACATGTTCCAATGTATTACCAGAGGGGGATATAAGACTTACCTTCGACCGCTTCTGGGATAGCAAAGACTTAAAAAATCTTCTCCAAAACTTCCGTAGAGGTGGGAGGATGGATGAGAGGAAACGGATAAAGGATGGAGACCTCGTTCTTCCAGGTGATTACCTCGGCGTTATTGAGGAGTACTTCCCGGGGGAGGGGGTAAAGGAAGAAAACGGCGAGCTTTATGCAATAAGAGCCGGCAGGGTCAGCATCGACCCGAATCGGATGGAGATAAGCGTTGAGCCTGTAACCGACACTCCGCCTCTTCCGGAGGTTGGGGACATAGTTGTTGGCCGGGTGATAGAGGTGAAGCCCCAGGCTGCGATAGTGCAGCTGGTTAGAATAGAGGGCCGTGAAAACGAGAGGGAGATAGCCACTTCAAAGCTCGCGGGTATTCATGTTTCTCAGGTTAAGGGCGGCTACGTTGAGAGTCTACTCAACGAGTTCCGTATTGGGGATATAGTAAGGGCGAGGGTCGTCTCAAATGAGAAAAGCCCCATTCAGCTTTCTACCAAGGGAGCGGATTTGGGAGTTATCTACGCCCTCTGCACTCGCTGCAGGTCCCCACTTATCCGGAGGGGCGATAAACTTATATGCCCCAAGTGCGGGCACGTGGAGACGAGGAAGCTCTCGTCCTTCTACAGGAAGCTGAAGGTGTGAGAATGACGAGGGCCAAGAAAGTA
>Ga0256834_1001838_pt1 | contig 13929 bp, 17 predicted proteins | sample 4281140metaG_FD_190536 | JGI IMG/M metagenome (GOLD analysis project Ga0256834, IMG submission 190536) | Hydrothermal vent microbial communities from East Pacific Rise, Pacific Ocean - 4281-140 | ecosystem: Environmental > Aquatic > Marine > Hydrothermal vents | place: Pacific Ocean: East...
AACCAAGAGCGGGTTGAAGACGGCCTTCATGAAGCTCGTCAGCTCGGCCCTCGGACCGAGGGGGGTGTCCCTGATGATGTATCCGGTTGGGGTCTGCTGCCAGCTGTTGGCGATGAGAATCCACAGACCAGAGAGGCTCGAACCGAGGAACACAAAGAACGAGGAAATCCATGTTATTACCCTTGGAAGTCTGTCCATACCGAAGAGGAGCACACCGAGGAACGTTGACTCGAGCGCGAAGGCAAAGAGGCCTTCAAGCATCAGCGGGGGACCGAAGATTGAGCCGACGAACATTGAATACTGCGACCAGTTGGCGCCGAACTCGAACTCCATGACGATTCCCGTTGGGACCCCAAGGACGAAGAAAACTCCAAGCCACTTGGTGAAGAACTTTGCCGCCTTGTGCCACTGCTCCTCGTTCGTTATCGCTGCAACGGTCCAGAGCAGGAAGACCATGAAGGCCATTCCTATGCTCGCGGGCACAAAAATCCAGTGGAAGCCCGCGGTCAGGGCGAACTGTATTCTCGACAGCAACACCGGGTCCATAGCCGGTCACCTCTTTGGTTCACTCTTCAAACTCAAGTTACCGATACCCAAACTTATAATGTTTTCGGAGCACCAATCTTGGGTATTGCTTTCCCAGGAATAAGAACATAAAAGAAAAGGTCAGCCTTTTGCATTCGGACTGTTGGCGGAGGGCATGCCGTGTTTGTGGAAGACCCATATGAGGTAGCCCAGGGCGAAGAGCATCCCCGGAACGACCCAGACAACGTTGTGCACCAAGAACGCTATCAGCACAAACACAAAAGCAAGCAGTATTGATATCAGCCCCGCGATAACCTCCGTTCCCGTCTCCGACTGCACGGTCATGGAACCACCTCAGGTTTAACTTTCGAGGCTCGTTCTTATATCTCTTTCGGACGACTCTCTTTCCGAACCTATTAGGTGCGATAATCAAAAGGGTTATATACCCCACTCAATCATAATCGGAATAGAAACCGCGGAGGTGCAACCATGGTAAGGGTTTTGGTTCTCGGAGGCGGGACGGCAGGTCTCGTTGCCGCTCGCTATCTGAAGGCAGAAGCTGATAGGCTCAAGCTGGACGTTGACGTAACTATGGTAACCGCAAGCGAGAGGCACTACATGCCACCTCTCTTCATGGAGGTCGCGCTCGGTTCCGCCGAGGGGTACGAGACCTGGGCGCCGATAAAGAACGCCGAAAAGGTCTACGGCTTCAAGGTTGACATCGATAAAGTGACCGAGATTGACCTTGATAACAGGCGGGTAAAGACCGAGGGCGGAAGGGTTTACGACTACGACTACCTTGTTCTTGGTCTCGGCATCAAGTATGTCTGGGATAAATACAAAGGCCTTGCCGAGCACGGCTACCACAACTACACCCTTGAAGGAGCCCTGGAGCTTAGGAGGGCCCTTTACAACTTCAGGGGCGGAAAGGTCATTATTTACGTTCCGGAATTGCCCTACAGATGCGGTATATATCCCTTCGAGATGGGACTGGCTCTGAGGGCTTACTTCGAAGTCAGGGGACTTGATGTTGATATAAAGGTCGTCCACCCGAGCGATGGCCCAGCGAGGAGCCTTGGCCCGACCGTGAGCAGGTTCTTTGAGAGGGAGTTCGAAAAAGCCAGAGTGGAGTTCGTCCACCACGACGGCCATGAAAAAATAACCAAGGACAGACTGGTCACCAAAAACATCGAGCTTGACTATGACCTCCTCATCAAGGTTCCGCCCATAGCGATTCCCGACGTCATGGCATTCATGGCAGATAAAAAAGACCCGCGCTGGGCAAAGGTTGAGGGACCGGACTTTCGCTACCCGGGCTACGATGAAGTCTACATCGTCAGCGAAGCGAGCATGCCGCCCCTCGGACTCTTAACGGCAGGCGTCCCACTTCACAATGCGGCGATAGTTTCAGCCACGAGCATACTACACCAGGTGCACGGCGGCTACCCAATAGCTGAATTTGCCCCGACGATGTGCCTTGGAGTGGGCTATCACACGGGATTCACCGCCAACTGTGAGTTCCAGTGGACGGGAGACGGGTACGAGAGAGCGTGCTACCTGCTCTTCAAGAGTCCACTCATAAAGGAGATGAAGGCCGCTTTCTACAGGGGCTGGCTCGACAGTTTGAGGCTGTGAGGTGAGAAAGATGAGCGAGCTCAGTTTCACCCCTGAGGAAATTTCCGCCGTGAAGGAGCTTGTTGAGGTTGCCGTGGCTTTGAAAAAGAGCGGAACCCTTGGTCTGCTGAAGTCCCTCACGGAGAACGGGGACAAGCTTCTTGAAACCATAGCCGAGGAAAAGGCAGTATTAAGGCTCACCGCGATAGGCAACGCCGCCCTTGAACCCCTTAGGGGAATGGAGGCTGAGAAAGTAAACGACATCAGTACGAACGTTGAGGAACTCGTCAAAGCGTTGCTCAAGGCCCTCGCAGAGACCAACCCCAAGGAGGTTCCCAGGGTAGGAATGACAGCCGCTCTCGGCTACCTCCGCGACGAGGACGTCCAGAAGGGACTTGGATTCCTCCTGACCCTCGCGAAGAACCTCGGCGCGGTTTTAAACGAGAAGTGACCCTTTCATTTTCTTTTGGAGGTGAAACCTTGAGGGTTCTCTTCACCTACATGGGGGCGCCGACGACGTCCGATGAAGTTGAGGACTTCATATTCCGCTTTCTCTACGACGTGAGAAGGGATATAGGCCTCGACGTGCCCGGGGCAAAGGTGATAATCCGGCGCATAGCCAGGGCCCGCGCCCGGGCAGTTAGGGACCACTACGCGGTTATGGGCGGGAAAAGTCCCCTCGTGGATTACATGCGTGAGATTGCCGGGCTAGTGAGCGAGAGAACCGGGCACGAGATAGCGCTCGGCATGTGCTATTCTAAACCCCTCCTCGAGGAGCTGAGCGACGGCTTCGACCTCGTCTTTCCCCTCTACCACGTTTACTCCAGCTCGACAACCGAGAGGTGCCTGCTCAAGGTCAGGGAGCTATTCGGCGAGAAGCCCTACGTCAGGGAGTGGTGGAACAACGAGAGGTTCATCGCCTGGGTCAGGCACAACATCGAGAAGGGCCTAGCTGAGAGCGGTTTTGAGAACCCCTACGTTGTTCTAAGCGTTCACAGCCTGCCGAGGAAGGTCATCGAGGGGGGCGACCCCTACCTGAAAAGTCACACCGAGCTGGCAAAACGGGTCATGAGGGGCTTTGACCTCGAGTGGGAGATGGCCTTCCAGAGCAGGTTCGGCAAAGGTGACTGGCTCGGGCCGGAGGTTCCGGAGGTCCTAGAGAGACTTAAGGAGGAGGGCGTTGAGGAGGTTCTGGTTTACCCGCTCAGCTTCCTCGTTGAGAACGTCGAGACGCTTTACGAGCTCGACGTTGAATACCGGGAATTTGCTGAAAAGCTCGGGCTTAGGTTTTACCGGGCAAAGCTCGACCACAGGCACGATTACCTTATCTCGGCGATAGCCCAGGAGCTTGGGAGGTGGGAAAATGGGTGAAAAGTTCTCGGACGTCTTTATAACCTACGTCTTCGGGTTCGTTGGAGCGATTCCAGTAATGCTGATGAAGGACACGAGTGAGTTCCTGAGGAAGCACGCGGCATACTCCAGCGTTGTAGGCTTTTTCTTCTGGGTTGCCTTCATGGGAGCCTGGCACATGTACCCCGGCTACCCGGACTTCGGCTGGTCGCTCTACGTCTTGGCCCTCTGGTACGTCTACGCGGCCTTCGGCATGTGGAAAGCCCTAAAAGGAGAACTGTACAGAATACCAGTAATCGAGAACCTCTCCATTAAACTCATGAGCGTCATCGCCCGCGCCGTGTGAGGGATAGATGATGAAGAAAAAGTCCCTGCTCACGCTGGTCCTCCTCGCTTTCCTTCTTCAACCGGTTGCGGCGGGCCATGCAAACCCAAACGCGTTTATGGAGGAGTTCGTAAAGGCCATCAACACGGGCAACTTCTCGCTGATAGAACACTACATGAGTCCCCAGCTCAGGGAGGAGTTCACGGAGGGCTACTTCGAGAACATAAGGAGCTTCATACTAACGAACTACGGAAGGGTTCTTTCCTTCAAAGCCCTCAACGAGAGCGAGTCAAAGGACATGGAGCTGTACAAGTTTGAGGTAACCTGTGAAAAGGGCTCGTTCCCGGTTCTGCTCGCCTACAAAAACGGCGAACTCGTGGGGATAGCCCTCGGAGTTAGGGCGAAGCCGAACCCGTCGGGAATGGTCGCGATGATTCTGGGTTCCTTTACAGCACTGGGCATTCTCTACATCTTGGTCAGAAAAATAACTCCCCACGACCTCATACTCGGCTCCGGTCTTGCGCTGGCGCTCTCGGTGATAATCCCCTTCTACGGCATAGTTGCCATGTTCACTGTGTCCCTCTACCCAACACTTCAGAGGACCCTCGTAACGGCCCTCGCGACCGCTGTCACGGTGGAGGTTGCTAAGTTCTACCTCTCCAGACGGAGGGACGGCCTCGCGATAGGACTCGGACTCGGCATCGGCCAGTACGTCCTCCTCGCCGTCGGAACCTTTGTGGCCGTCAACTTCATACTTCAGCTTCCCGTTTCCTTCACGGGTTCAACATTCTCGGCCTTTCTCGTGGCCCTCGCCTTCACGCTCTTCCACGCGGCGAGCGCACGTTCGTACACGGCCGTCAAAAGACCCGTCTACATGCTGCCCTTCATCGCCATCGAGTTCGCGGCACTCGTTCTGATGTCCCTGAACATGGTGTACCCGGGCGTGGCCGCGATAGGGCTTGGCGTCCTCATCGGCGCTAGGGTCGGAGGTGTGTGGAATGGAATCGCTGGACGAGAAGCTCCTCGAAACCCTTGAGGGAAGCGTTGAGCTCGCGAAGAAAATCGGGGAGTACATAATCAGAAGCGGAGGAAAGAGGATAAGGCCGAGGATAACCCTGGCAGTTGCGAGGGGTCTTGAGCTCGATGAGAACGACGCCCTCGACCTCGCCTCAGCGGTGGAGCTAATACACACCGCCAGTTTAGTTCACGACGACGTCATTGACCTGGCGGAGAAAAGGAGGAACAACCCGACCGTCGTCATGCGCTGGGGACCGGAGCTTGCCGTCCTCAGCGGTGATTTTCTCTTCGTTAGGGCCTTGAGGATTATAGCGGGGAAGAAGGTCGAAATGGTGGACTACGTCGCGAAGGTCGTTGAGGAGATGGTTAAGGCCGAAATCCTTCAGGAGGCCGTGCGCGGGAGCGTTCACTTTGACCTCGACACCTACTACAGGATAATAGACGGAAAAACTGGACGGCTCTTCGGTGCGGCTTTTGCACTTCCAGCTTATTACCTCGAAGAACCCTACTGGAGAGAACTCGACAAAGCTGGAACGCTCGTGGGCAGGGCGTTTCAGATAATAGACGACGTCCTCGACTACTTCCCCGGAACCGGAAAGGACCGCTTCAAGGATTTGCTCAACGGGAAGACCACCCTCCCCCTGATACTGTACACGGAAACCTACGGCTCATCGCTCGTTGAGAGAGTCCTTGAGAACCCGAGCGAGGAGAACCTTCTCGAGCTGTTCGAGAGGATGAAATCGTCGGGGGCGTTCAGCGAAGCGGTCCGAAGGGCAGAGGCCTACGTGGAGGAGGCCCTGAAGGTCGTCTCAGACCTTCCATTTGACGGCCGGCACGTCATAGAACTCGTCTCGGACTACTTCGAAGGGGTGTTTAAGAAGTTCGGCGCCTTGAGGTGAGTTCGCCTATTGAGTTTCAGAGAGGTGGTGATGCCGTAAAAATTCTTTCGAAAAAGAACGAAAAACTTTAAAAAGGTTCGTTAGACAAACCTAATGGATTTTGGTCTCACGTGGAGGGTGGGCGATGATAGGACTTCTCGCAACCCTTACCTTCACAGTCCCCCTTATCGCAGGGCTAATCCTCTTCAGGTTCGACGAGAGAAAGGCGGACGTTATAATGCTCTCCTCCCTTCTCGCGGCGCTCGTCTTTCAGCTCGGAGTTGCCGTTCTGTACGTGACAGAGGGCGAGGGCCTTATTCACATCACTTACCTTAAAAGCCTCCAGTTCGGCGAGGTTTACGGCATTATAATCGACCCCATGAGCGTTCTGATAGGCACGGTCGTTGCCGTTGCGGGATTCATTTTCATGTTCTACGGCGTCGAGTACATGAGCGAGAGGAACGTCGGACACCCTGGAGGAAAGGGCAGGGGACTCTTCTACGCCTGGATGACGCTCTTTGAGGGTGCCACCCTCGGGTTCATATACTCCTCGACCTTTCTCGGCCTGCTCATCTTCTTCGAGCTGATGGGGCTTGCCTGCTGGGGCGTCGTGAGCTTCTACAACACCAAGGAAGCGAGGAGAGCTGGCTTCAAGGCCTTCATAATCCCGAACGTTGGTGCTATGATAGGCTTCTACACGGCCATCTACATCGGCCTCACCCAGCTCCACGATTTAAGTTTGTTCTCGCTCTCGAAGGTCTCGCCCGATATAAAGCCCTGGCTGTTCTTAGCTTTGCTCATAGCGGGCTACACCAAGAGCGCCCAGTTCCCGACCTACTCGTGGATTCCGGACGCGATGGAGGCCCCAACCCCCGCGAGCGCTTTCCTTCACGGCGCGGCGATGGTCGAGATGGGCGTTTACCTCGTCGCGAGGGTCATCCAGTTCATCGGTTCCCTTCCAGTCTGGGTCTTCTACTTTATGGCCATCATGGTCTCCCTCACGCTCCTCATCCCGATACTCAACTATCCTGTCCAGAAAGATGCCAAGAGACTGCTCGCTTACTCGACGGTGGCAGAGGCGGGAATAATGTTCTCCGGATTGACATACGCCGTCCTCGGCCTCACGGGCAAAGCACCGGGCTTTGACATCGGCCTCAAAGCGGCGATGTTCCAGCTGACAACCCACGCCTTCGTCAAGGGGCTCGGCTTTCTCACCGCTGGAACCTTCACGTACTCCCTCGGAACCCTCGACCTGAGGGAGGTTCGGGGACTTGGCAGGGTCCTTCCCATAAACGGACTTGCCTGGGGGATATCCCTGCTTGGACTGGCCGGACTGCCGCCAATGGGCATAGCGTTCAGCAAGGCTGAACTTGTTGCTGACCTCGCCCTAGTTAGAGCCTCGGCGCTCGCGTGGCTTCCCGTGCTCATGGTCCTGGCTGAATCAACGGTCTTTCTCTGGGTTGGACTCAGGTGGATAACGAGAAACGTCTTCGGGGAACCAAACGCCGAAAAAGTTCGCACCCATCCAGTAATAACGGCCTCACTTCTCATCCTGATGGTTCTTATCTTTGTTTCGGCATATCTAGCGTATCCGCTCGTTGAGGAGATAACCTTCTACGGGGTGGTTCCGTGATGGTCTGCGCGACAGAACTTGCCCTCGGACTGCTCCTCATAGGGGGAATCGTCGGACTTTTTACTGGCAGGAGGGTATCATACCTGTTCACGTTCCTTGCGTCACTCGTTGTGTTCGCAGTGTCCTTTAAAGGATTGGAAGGATTTTCGGGGGAAATCCTGCCATTCCTGCCGACGAGCATCAGGGTGGACCCGCTCTCGGCCCTTTTTCTTCTCGTTTTTGCCTTTGTAACCCTTGCCCTTTCCCTCTACCTGCCCTTCTACGAGATTAAGGGGAGCTCCAGATACCTTACAATGGCGACCAACATGGCACTCCTCTCCGGACTGCTGTTCCTCGTTACCGACAACGTCGAAAGGCTAACCCTCGCGTATGAGCTTTTTGCGGTCTTTACGGCCGTTATGATTCTAACATCCGGAACTAGGGGGTCAAAGAGGTCGGCAGTGCAGTATCTCGTCCTGACCCAAATCTTCGGCATCGTTCCCCTCCTCACCGTAATGGGCGTAGCTTACGGTGCCGTTGGAGATATGCACCACCTAACGTTTGGAGGCCTCCGCGAGAACCTAGGAGGGCTCCCCGCCAACCAGACCCTTCTGATGGCGCTCCTACTTTCCGCTTCCCTTGTCAGAAGCGGGGCATTCCCCCTTCACGTCTGGGTTCCAAGAGCGTACCGCTCACTTCCAAGCCCCTTCATCCCGGTCTTCCTGCTGGGGGAGGCCCTTGGCCTTTACCTTATAATGAGGTTTTACCTCTTTGTATTTCCGGCAAACGGCACCTTTGGCTACATCCTCGCCTTCATAGGAACGATAACGGCCTTTGCGACCCTCTACTCCTTCAAGGAAATCAGGCTCAAGCGCAAATTTGCATACCACAGCGTTATGGATGTCGGAATAGCGTACTTCGCGCTTGGAAGTGCCATCGTCCTGAAGGGGAGCATCCTCGGTAGCGTTGCCCTAATAGGTGCGATTCTCCACATACTTTATCAGGTTCTTTACAAGAGTGCGACGTTCTTCGGCCTCGGCGCGATAGAGCACTACGGCGAGGAACCCAACATCTGCTCCCTGAGAAAGCTCCTCCGCGGCCACGTCATCGCCCTTCTCATCACCCTCTCGGTTTTTTCAATGGCGGCCGTTCCCCCTCTCTCGGCATTCGTTAGCAAGTGGCTGATATACACATCCGCATTGGGAAGCGCAAACGTTCTGCTGTGGCTGATGGTTCTAACAATAACCTTCCTCGGAATGTTTCCGCTGGCCTCGATAATTCAGGTCAGGAGAATAAACAGGCTCCTGTGCAAGAGGGAGGTCGAGAGGGAGGACATACCCCTCCCAATAAGGACGGTTACGGGTTTTGTAGCGCTCACCAGCGTCATAGTGTCGGTGTTCCCGTTTGTGCTACTCCCCTGGTTCACGGGGTCGCTTGAAGAGCTAAGCGTCCCCCTCCCCGAAAACCCGGTCCAGCTGTTTCTTGCACATCCCGGCGCCCTCCTAGCCCTCACACTCCTCATGCTCACGACGTTTGCCGGCTGGAGGGTTGGAAGAATACCGACCGACGAGGTCAGTGAAATCCTGCTGATATTCTACAACGTTGGCGACATACTTCGGTATACCGCAGACTATTTCACGTCAACAGCCAAGAACTTTTACCTCCAGCGCGTGCTCCCGCTCGTGAAGGTTATCCCGAAGCACGAGGTGCCGCTCATCAGGGACTACGACGATGCGCTCGACTACCCGGTGAGGCACCTCGACGAGGCTATGTTCATGCCCCTGATAAGGGCCGTTGAAAGGCTCGCCCGCTGGGGCAAGGCGAGGAACCTCGATATGAACGCTCTCATAAGCGGCTTCGCCATTGTGATGGCGATTTTGATAGTTCTCCTGGGGGTGTTCGCATGAACGTTGAGGTCGTCTTCAACGAGGTTCTCTACTTTGCGGCCGTCATATACACCTTCGCCTTTGTGCTCTACGGGATTCGAGCCATCAAAGGCCCGACGACGGCCGACATAATCCTCGCAGTTGACTGCCTGTCCTTCGACATGGCGGCGTTCATGGTAATATTGGGAATCTACTTCAAGTCCATCATGCTCGCGAGCGGTGCGATAATCCTGGCCCTGTGGGCCTTCATGCTGGACATCTACTACACCAAGTACGTCCTCTACGGGGAGGTGGAGGTATGATTATCGAGGACATAATATTCACCATCGGCTCGGTCGCGATACTCCTTGGGGCGGTCTACGACCTCATAGCGGCGATAGGTCTGCTGAGGTTCGGCGACTTCTACATGAGGACTCACGCTGCCACCATTGGAACCGTTGGGGGGGCTGTTCTGCCGGTCTTTGGAGCGGGCCTCGTCGCGCTCGTCTACCATCCCCTCGGCGCCCAGAGGTTCTTCATGGCGGGCATAGCGTTCACCGTTGGCGTTCTAATCCTCCTGATAGCACCGACCGGAACGCACTCAATAGTTTCCGCCGTTTACTTTGGAAGGATAGGAAAGAAGCCCAGGCTTGTTGTTGACCAGCTCGAGGAGGACCTGCCGAAGAGGAAGGATGTTGTTGAACTTGTCCGGGAGCATGAGGGACTGCCCAGTGAAGGGGAGGAGCGGGAGTTCGTTTTCAGGAGGATGGTGAGATGATTGGAATACACCTAGCGATACTCGCGATAGTCGTTTCATTCGGCTTCGTCTTCAGCTATCTTGCCATGAAGGAGCACGACCTGCTCAAGGCCCTCGCTTTGAGCTCCGTCCAGTCAACGTTCTTCGCCCTCGGTTTCTACATCTTGGCAGCCCCGGACATAGTCCTTGCCTACCTCGCCATAGCAGTGGGAGCCTACACCGCCCTCGTAATCCTCGCCATAAGCAAAACGGAGCGCTACGAGGTGGGAGAATGAAGAGGGACGTTATCGTTGCTGTTTCCTTCCTCCTCGCGTTCCTTTTCATCGCATACGCCGTGGTTTACATAAACGTTCTCGGACTCGGAGGGGCCGAGCTGAGGCCTCTGGGCGAGTTCTACCTGGGCCACGCCTTCGCCCACGAGGGTCTCACGAGCCACAGCCCTGAAGTCGTTACTGCCATAGTCTGGAACTACCGCGGCTTCGATACGCTCTTCGAGACCTTCGTCTTTTTCCTCGCCATAATGGGAGCGTTCAGCGTTTTGAGACTAACGAGGGAGCAGGAATCCATCGTTAGGGAGCTTGAGGCGAAGGAGCCGCACAGGCAGATGGACCTCATAACCCGCGCAACCACGAAGCTCGTAGTTGTGATGATAGTCGCAATCTCAGCCTCGATAGCGCTCCACGGCCACTTAACTCCGGGAGGCGGCTTTCAGGCGGGTTCAGCCATGGCCGTTGCCTTGCTCCTGCTCTTCGCGGTGTTCTCGAAGTTCACCCTTGAGAGAAAGGGCCTCAACCTGAGGCACACGATTTCTGCCTACGCCCTCGGCTTAGCTTTAATCCTCGCCACTGTTCTCGCTCCGGTTTTCCTATACGGCGGTAAGGTGCTCGAGATAAACCTCCTGCCCGGAGAAACCGGCCTCTTCAACCTCGACGTCGGCGAATACACCGCCGTAACCTTCGGCTTCCTGACGGTGTTCCTCGTGCTCGGCGTCTCGGAGTGGATATTCAAGACAGTCCTCAGGGGTGAGGTCGATGATTAGCTTCCTCCTCGCATACATCACGCTGACGCTCTTCGGCATGATACTCCTCGGAATCTACGGAGTTGCCACGCGCTCCAACCTGATTAAGAAAATCATAATGCTCAACGTCATGGGAGATGCCATAAACATGCTTTTCATCCTAATCGGCTACCGCCTTGTCTTCCCGGTCTTCCCGCCGATTTACGAGAAGCACATAACCTTTGAGGAGTTCCTGAGCAGGGCCGTTGACCCGGTTCCGCAAGCTTTGGTTCTCACCGCCATAGTCATCGGAATGGCCATGAACATACTGCTGGCTACCTATGCGATACAGTTCTACCGCCTCCACGGGACGGTTGATGCAAGGGACATGGCCGAGATAATGGGGGGTGAGGGCGAATGAGGCTCAGGTTTTCACCGGCGACGTTTTTCATAGTGCTGGCAACGTACCTGTTCTACACGGGTTCGGCCACAGAGTACGACATAGTTACGGGCTCGATAGTCGCGCTCATAGTTTCCTTCATCGTCGGCCACTGGCTGGTGGAGAACGAGCTCAAGTTCTTCTCGCCGAAGAGGTGGTTCTATGCCATCGTCTACGCCCTCCGCTACTTTCTCATCGAGGAAACCAAGACGCACATCGACGTGGCAAAGAGGGTCTTCACGCTCAAGGCCAACCCCGGCATAGTGAGGATTCCGCTGGAAGTTGAGAGCGACTACGGAAAGGTTCTCGTTGCAAACTCGATAACCAACACGCCCGGAACTGTTGTGGTGGACATAAGCGACGACGGAAAGTGGCTCTACGTTCACTGGATTGACGTTTCCACGCTCGATGAGAAGGAAGTGAAGGGGAGCATAGTTGCCTACTTCGAGGACTACGCGAGGAAAATCTTCGACTGAGGTGATGGCATGGGGGTCGGACTCGTTCCGGTAATTCCGCTCGGCTTCGCCTTCTTCCTGCCCTTCGTGGCCTTCATGACCGGCAGAAAGAGGGGAATTGTAATAGCCTACTCGCTCATCGCCCTCACCGTTACGTTCCTCGCTGGAATCTGGCTGTTCAATAGGGCCTATTCGAGCAGTGAACCCCTCGTCTACGCTTTCGGCAACTGGGTAGCGCCCATCGGCATAGTCTTCGAGGTGGACAAGCTCTCGGCGACGCTCGTTTTAACGGCCACATTCGGCTTCCTCCTCGCGGGAATTTACTCGGCGAAATTCATAAGGACGCACGGCCTCGAGTTCTACTACACCTTCCTCCTCGGGCTTGAGGCCGGAACGCTCGGGGCCTTCATGACGGGAGATGCCTTCAACGCCTTCGTCATGCTCGAGGTCATCGGCGCGAGCGCCTACGCGATAGTCGGCTTCTACCGCAACAGGAGCGAGGCCGTTGAAGGGGCCTTCAAGTACGGTATCAGCGGGGCCGTCGCGACGAGCCTCTACTTTTTGGCTCTCGGCTTCATATATGCATCTTTCGGAACCCTCAACATGGCCGATCTAAGCGCCAAGTTCCACGGGGTTTCCTTCCCGGTAACTACAAAGCTCTTCGGCGACCCAACGCTCGCTTTGGCCATCTTCTTCGCGCTGACTTTAGCTATGGTTATAGTCAAGAGCGCAATCTTCCCCGGCCACTACTGGCTTCCGAGCGCCTATTCAGGCGCGCCGATTCCCGTCGGAGCGATACTCAGCAGTTTCGTCGAGGTCGTCGGAATCTACCTGCTCGCGCGCTACACCTACACGCTCTTCCACGGGCTTCCCTTCTGGAGGACCCTCTCGCTCGTCTTCCTCGTCCTCGGAACGGCGACGGCATTCCTCGGCTCGATTATGATGCTCGTCCAGAAGAACGTCAAGAGGCTCATCGCTTACTCTACGATACTCCACATGGGCTACCTCTTCATGACCCTCGGCGTTGGAACCCAGCTCGCGCTGATGGCAATCGACTTCCACATCGTCAACCACGCGATAGCGAAGACCCTCCTGTTCTTCACGGTTGGAGCCTTCATCTACCGCAGGGGGGCTGTGAAGGTCGAAGACTTAGCTGGAGTCGGCAGGGAGATGCCCCTCAATACCTTCCTCTTCGGCCTGGCGACGCTCAGCCTCGTCGGTGTTCCGCCCCTCAACGTCTTCTTCAGCAAGATGCTGATTTTCAACGCCCTCCTCCAGGTAAGCCCGCTCGTGGCTTCCGTCGTGATAATAACGAGCGCGATAGCCGCGTGGGCCTACTTCGGGCTCTTCATAACCCTCTGGCGCGGAGAGCCAGTCGAGGGACACCACGGACATGAGGAGCATGAAGAAACGGAGAGGCACGAGATCCCGCTATTCGTGGCAATTAACTTAGTCCTCGGAATCCTCGTTGTCCTTTTCGGCCTCTTTGCCCCGGTGATAATAGACAGGTTTTTTCATCCGGCAGCGATTCAGGCGATGGACTGGAGGGGTTACGTTGACGCGGTGAAGAAACTGGCGGAGGCTACTTTCTCGGCCCTCGGCTGACATCTCCCTTTTTCCACGGCCTGCCAAAGGTGTTGTGGCTCACTTTCTCCCACTCGAAGAACTCCATGCCACCACCAACGGAAGTCCTCAACCAACATAAAAGGTTTTTACGCACAAGCTCGAAGGAATTAGGGGGTCAAAATGGTCTCGAAAAAACTCGCGTGGAGCGGTTTTGCGGGCGGTCTCGTCTACTGGCTCTTCGTTGCATGGAGCATAAGCCGAAACCCCTGGTTCTCATTCTGGAGGAACGCGCTGAGCGACCTCGGCGGGACCAATGCGAACTCGCCCTGGATTTACAACGCCGGCCTGGTGGTTACATCGTTCTTCGTGCTGGCCTTCGCTGTCTATCTAATCTCAACGGCACTCAACAAAGCCCAGACCGTTGGTGGGGCCTACGTAAGCGTCTCGGCCATCTTCCTGGCCCTGATAGGGATATTCCACGAGGGAACGAGGCCCCACGTCTTCGTCTCGACGTACTTCTTCGTCCAGT
>Ga0256834_1001839_pt1 | contig 13929 bp, 20 predicted proteins | sample 4281140metaG_FD_190536 | JGI IMG/M metagenome (GOLD analysis project Ga0256834, IMG submission 190536) | Hydrothermal vent microbial communities from East Pacific Rise, Pacific Ocean - 4281-140 | ecosystem: Environmental > Aquatic > Marine > Hydrothermal vents | place: Pacific Ocean: East...
ACGAAACGAGAGAGGTGACGGCGACACAGAATCTCAAAGGGCGGGTCCACATAGAGCCGGCTATGAGAATGGGAGACCGATTCGAAGGGCATATAGTACAAGGGCATATAGACACGACAGGCATCATAAAGAGCATAAAGAGCCGAACCAACGGAACTGACTTTTACATCCTGATTCCAAAAGAGTATCTTCAGTACGTAATTCCCAAAGGATCCATAACCGTTGACGGAGTGAGCCTGACCGTAAACGAAGTAACAGACGATGGTTTCAGACTCACAATCATCCCGCATACCCTCAAAGAGACACTCTTTGGAAGCTATCGCGTCGGTGATCGGGTGAATATCGAAACCGACCTGTTTGCCCGCTATGTTGCGCAGATTCTTCAAAAGCGCCAGGAGGCGCAAAAGAGCGGCTGGGAAGAGATAGAGCGCATACAGGCGCTATATTGAGGATATGATGAGGCTCTTTGTTGGAAGTTTCGCCCATGTAGAGTTTTACGACGAGATAAGGCGGGATATGCAGAGCTTTTTCGACGCAAAGTGGGTCGAACCGAAAAACCTGCATCTTACATGGCTCTTTCTGGGTGAGCATAAAAGCGCAGCACCGATCATCGATCGCCTTCAGCCGCTGAAAATGATCCCGAGAACACCCCTTTCACTACAGGGATTCGGTACCTTCGGCTCCGAAACTCCCAGGATCTTCTACCTGAAAACATCACAGGTCATCACATCCATTCTTCATGACAAAATTGCCGGGATGGCAGGCACGCACCGGCATGATATGTTTCATCCGCATGTAACGATGGCGCGTATCAAAAAGGTTCACAGTCTCAACTACGAAAAGATCGACAAGCCGTGGATGAGTCAGCCGCTCGGATCCATAGAGTCGGCTATCTATCTGATAGAGAGTCGGATGACTCCAACCGGCCCTGTATATATACCGCTGGAGGAGTTTTGACCGTGCTTAAAAATATTTTCGATAGCTCTGTACCGAAGAGCGGAGAGGTTTTCGAAACTCTTTACCGAAACGATACTCTCGAAATAGAGCTGATAGCAAGCAGCGATACACCCGATCAGTGTATCTACGACCAGGATCACGATGAAGTCGTATTTTTAATCTCCGGTTCCGCCACCCTCCTTATCGAGGAGAAAGAGATAGAGCTGAAAGAGGGAGACTATCTTTGCATTAGTGCGCATACAAGACACCGCGTCGTAAAAACCGAAAGAGGATGCAGGTGGCTTTCTATCCGCTCGAGGAAGAAGCTGTGCTGACACCGAAAGCTGCGGCTCTCAAATATAACGCACAAAAACAGAGCGCTCCAAAAGTCATAGCCTCCGGCCGCGGAGAGATCGCACTAAAAATCATTGAAAAGGCCAAAGCCTTCGACATACCGCTATTTCAAAACGAAACTCTCGCCGAAATGCTTTTGAGTCATGATATCGGCGAGGAGATCGACCCGGCACTCTTTCAGGCTGTTGCGGAAGTCTTCGTCTGGCTCATGAAGAGCGAAGAGCGCGCGGAGCTCTCCCTATGAGCCGCAACCGGCACTGTCGCACTCTTTGAATTTTTCAACCCTGTAGATGAATATATCGGGATGGTAAGCCAGGCAGTTTCGGGGCAGACCGGCCTTTTGGCAAAGGTGCGCAAAAAATAGATCAAAGTCGCCAAGCTCTTCCCAGACTTGCGGCAAAAACGTTGCCTGTCTTCCGTCGAGCTGAAGGATCACACCGTCTTCTCCAGCAACGACTTTCCTGCGAAGATCTTCTATATCGCTATACTCCAGGCGCTCGGGCAGCGACAGAAGCGAAACCTCGATATCCACCCTCTCGAACTCTTCTCTGCTCAACGGCGGAAAGCGCGGATCTTTAAAAGCTGCCGCCTCCGCATTGGCGATCAGATCGTCGATGAGCGGTCTGTGGGGAATTATAGAGCCTATACACCCCCTAAGCCTCCCATCTATAGTAAGAGTCACGAATGTCGCCTGCTCTCTTTTTAGCTCCGGATACTCCTCTGCCAGAGCCTCCTTGTCGATACCGGGAGCCAGGCCGAATCGGGAAGCTATCGCATCTCTCGCTATTTTCAGCAGCAGCTCACCCATATGAGCCTCCTTCTATAAACTTTATTTAGCAGTATAGCATATATCCGGCAGGCTCTCAATCATCTTCGCTCTCTTCACCAAAAGTCTTGACAAGCCCATCGATAAGGCGCTTTTTCTCATCCTCGCTCAAGCGCGCTTCGGGGTGAGCCAGCAGATACACAAAAGGAGGCATCTCTCCCTCGCGCAACTCTTCGGCAGCTTCATCCCCGTCATTCTTCTTCTGGATGCCCCACATTGAAACGTTAAAGTGCTCTCTTCCCTCCATAACATCATATGTCACAAGCCAGGAAATCGGGGCGATTTTGCTGTACCATGGCCACTTCGTTTCGTTCGAGTGACAGTCTCCGCACGCTCTCATGAAAAGTTTTTCTGTATCCGGGGAGTCCCATTCGGGCGTAGAAAGCACAGGCGGGTTCGAATGCTCTTTTCCATACGGTACGAACTGGATCAAAATAAAGACAAAAAATGCGAACAGAGCACCTTTTTTTATCTTTCCCATACCAGCCTCCTTTTAACGATATATGCTTATGATATCCTAAAAGGAGCGGGGTTTTCCTTCCATCCGCAGATTAGATGAACTCTTTGTCCGAAAGCGAAGCGGCCGAAGGATTCCTCTCTCTCTTTAGCCGCATATCGATACGCTCGAGCGGAAGATCTTCGGATGGAGAAGCTATCGTGCCGCTTCTTACATCCGCTGACGGCGGTAAATATACATGCAGACCGTTTTCAACCATACCCATTCGCACCGGAGTTGCGCTCGAGTAGGTAGTGACGACGCTCTTCGGCAAAAGGTGCGCACCGAGCTGGGCGAAGTACTCTCTGGTCCATAAAAGCGGATTTTTTTTTGGGCTGAAAGCATCCTGGTAGACGATATCGAATTTGGCGTTCGTAGTTCGAAGAAACTCCCGTGCATCTCCGAAAAAGAGCTCTATTCTCACTCTCTCGTCTTCATATCCGCCCTCTTCGGATATCGATTTCAAAACATGAACGAAAGGTTTCAAAGCTTCAGGGTAGGGAAATCTGTATAGCGAACGGACAAGCTCCTCGTCCATCTCCGGAGAGAGAATCTCGACTCTGTATGCCAAATCCTCTTTCTGAAGATAGTAGAGTGTCGCCAGAGTGTTGTATCCAAGACCGAAGCATATATCCAGAATCGTTATACTCTCTTTTTTCGGATCGACAAGAGAGAAAGCAGGCTCTACATGCTTTTTTAGCGACTCTTTCAACGCGCCGTCTCTGGTGGAGTGATAACACTCGTCAAATACTTCGGAGTATGCGGTATATGATCCATCCTCCGTCTTTACCGGTTTTAGATCCATCATACCGCCTGTCGGTTTCGCGAAGTCAATAGCTCGCTTCATGCAGCTCTTTGAACTTGAAACGCTCCATCGCCTCTTCCAGAGGCATACCCTCTTCGGCTACCAGTACAAAGATACTCTCCTCCATCAGAGGCCATATAGGTTCGCCCTGTTTCGCGACGATGGCATAGTCTACAAAATCGTTTATATCTTCGCGGTTCCCGAAATACTCGATATTGCGCACTGCGCCCTCTTCGAACGTTATCAGTCCCCAGAACCGAGCCGACTCCATCGCGACTATCCTGGCGTTCAAACCCTCTTTCGAATCCAAAGGCACTTCAATCAGCATGTCGCACCCTCCAGTTTGGACAGATCGAGCTTCAAATCTTCGTTTTTCATCACATCGATACCTCTATCCAGTACACCTTTTGCTATCGCTTTCGCCTCATCGAGCGAATGCATCTTGCAGCTGCCGCACTGATAGATATTCAACTCCGGAATATTGGACATACTACGCACCTCCATCACATCCTCCATCGCTTCTCTCCACGCCGCGGCAACACGGCTCTCTTCAGGTTCACCTATGAGACTCATATAAAATCCGGTCCGGCAACCCATGGGAGAGATATCGATTATCTCGATATCGTCACCGTTTAGATGCTCTCTCATGAAACCGGCAAAAAGGTGTTCGAGCGTATGGATCCCCCGTTCACTCATCATCTCCTTGTTGGGGCGGCAGAATCTAAGATCGAAGACCGTTATCGTATCTCCGCACGGAGTCTTCATCGTCTTTGCCTTGCGAACCGCCGGTGCAGGCATGATAGTGTGGTCGACTGTAAAACTTTCGAGTAACGGCATATAGAACCTTTTTTATTTGAATATACACCAAAAGAGGTTAGGAAAAAATAGAATAATCGATGTCGAACGGAGAATTAATTGTATCCAAAAGCCGGGAGGCTTCTGGATAGTTGACGAGGATCAGACTCCCGCCTCTTCACGACGCTGGAGATACTCCCAGTAGTCATCGACTCTCTTTTGCCACTCATCGATAAGATACTCGTACTCGGGCTTGAAGAGGTGCTTGAATCGGCCCTGCGCTCCAAGATAGTCCCTTACCGGAATTTTGTTTTTCGGTCGATAGGTAATGGTGAGTTTCGTACCGTTTTCAATCTCGTATAGAGGGAAAACGAGTGAATCTGTAGCGAGATCCGAAACCGCGATCGTATCGTCCGGGGCAAATTTCCATTCGGTCGTACATGCACTCATCGCGTTGATGTAGACAGGACCTTTTGTCGAAAAGCCCTTCTGGATCTTTTTGATCATATCCTTCCACTTGTTCGGAGCGACCTGCGCGACATACGGCGAACCGTGGGCGGCCATAATCTGAACCATATCCTTCTTGTTCATCTTTTCACCGTAGCTTACGCGACCGGCAGGGGAGGTAGTAGTGCTCGCTCCGATCGGTGTAGCGGAACTTCTCTGACCGCCGGTATTCGCGTAAACCTCGTTGTCGAGACACACATACATCATATCGTGGCCGCGCTCGAAACATCCGGATATCCACTGGAAGCCTATATCGTAAGTGGCACCGTCACCACCGAAGGCGATAAATTTGGGAGACTTTCCTTCGCAGGAGTCTGGAAGCCTGTTCTTTCTCTGCAGAGCTTTGTACATCGCTTCGGCTCCGGCTATGGCGGTGGAACTGTTTTCAAAACCTATATGTATCCACGAAGCGTCCCATGATGTATAGGGATATACCGCCGTACATACCTCCAGACACCCCGTAGAGGCTGAAAGTACTACCGGATCGTTGGTGGCGTTAAGAATCTCTCTTACGATAATAGAGTGCGCACATCCGGGGCACAGCAGGTTCGCACCCTCGAATCTGTCCGCAGAGGTAGAAAACTCTTTCAGGTTTTTTATCTTTTTCATTTCACTCATAGTCCGCTCCTCTTAATAAAACGACAGTTTCGGACCGCGAAGTCCTACAAACTGCTGAAGTGGTGTCGTCGGTCTGCCCTCTTTGGCGTTGGCATCCAGCTCTTTGAATATCTCTTTGGCATGATCTATCGTAAAGTCGCGTCCGCCGAGTCCATATATGTAGTTGGTGATTACCGGTCTGTTGTCGTTTTGATAAAGCGAAGCGGTAACTTCGTTATAGAGAGCACCGAGCGCTCCGTTGGGGCTGCTCCTATCGAGACATGCCACCGCTTTTACGTTGGCCAGAGCCTTTCTGATCTGCTCGAACGGCCATGGTCTGAAAAGTCTGGGTGCTACAACGCCGGCCTTGATCCCCTCTTCTCTCATCATTTTCGCAACCAGCTCCGAAGTCTCTACCGTAGTACCGAGAGCTACGATAGCCACTTCCGCATCCTCCATCATATACTCTTCGACGATATTGTATTTTCGCCCTGTCTTCTTCTCGAAAGCGTCGAAAACCTCTTCGACCTTTCCGAATACCTTCGTCATCAAGTCGGCATGCTGACGCGCCTTGTGCTCGAAGTGCCAGTCCTCCTCGGTCTGCACACCGTAGGTTACAGGCTTGGCGAGGTCTAGCATAGCGTTCATCGGCTTGTACTCTCCTACGAACTCGTATGCTTCATCGTCGCTTAGAGGCTTGACGTTTTCAGCCGTATGGGATGTGATGAAACCGTCTTGATGTACCATTACCGGAAGTCTTATGGAGTGATCCTCGCCGATTCTAAACGCCATGAGGGTCAAATCGTAAGCCTGCTGGCAGTTGAAAGCATCGAGCTGTATCCAGCCGCTGTCACGTCCGAGATACATATCGGAGTGGTCTCCGTTTACGTTCAAAGGCGCGGCCAGCGCACGGTTTACAACGGTCAGCACGATAGGCAGACGCATTCCGCTCGCCTGATAAAGCACTTCCGACATCAACGCGAACCCTTGCGAGCTTGTCGCCGTCGCAACCCTTCCTCCGGCCGCTGCCGCACCTACACATCCGCTCATCGCGGCATGCTCGGACTCGACCATGACAAACTCGCCGTCTATATATCCGTTGGCGAGGAAAGAACTGTAGTTTTGAACAATCGGTGTAGAAGGTGTGATCGGGTAGGCTGCCACAACATCGACTTGCGCCTGGCGAAGCGCCTGGCTCGCCGCCATATTGCCGTCCCAGACCTCCACTTCATTCAATTCCATTTTTTCAGCCATCAAACTCTCCTGTTACTCTTTCTCCGGCCACTGGGCCAGAGCTTTTTCATTTTCTACATGCTCATCGAACATCAGCAGCGATTTCGGGTTGGTGGGACAGACTTCCACGCATATACCGCACCCTTTGCAGTGATCGTAATCGACACCTATCATCTTCTTGTCGCGCGATATAATAGAGACATCCGGACAATAGATCCAGCAGAACTGGCAATCTATGCAGAGATCCCTGTTGTAAACCGGCTTCAGTACACGCCAGTCGCCGACATAGGCTTCGTGCGAGTTTGTTTCGGCGTATGGGCGGTTTTCCGGTAGAACTTCACACGCATCTTTCTCCATCTCTTCGTCAAACGAGAAGAGGATCGCTCCCGGGAGCAGTTCATCCCATCCAAGATATTTCATCTGTCTTCCTTTACTTCACTGAATTGTACGCACGCTCTATCGCCGCCATATTGGCATCGATTATCTTCTGCGGAAACTTGGCGAGCACGCCTTTCATGGCATTCTGGAAATAGTCGAGCTCGAACATCCCCGAGACTTTCATCAGAGCGCCGAGCATCGGAGTGTTGGGGATGGCCCTTCCGATCGTATCGAGCGATATCTGCATACAGTCTACGACATATACATCTTTGCCCTTCAGCTTCGGCTGCCCGGCAATCAACTCCTCCTTGTCGAGGTGGGTCGTTATGATATATTTTGTCGTATCCTTCTCATGTGCCGTAATATCTGCCGTATATGTAAGACCCGGATCGATCACCAGCACATAGTCCGGATGCATGAATTTTTCATGGTTCAGGATCTCTTCGTCATCTACACGGTTATAGGCCGTCATCGCCGCACCGCGCTTGGCTGAGCCGTAAAATGCAAACGCCTGAACAAACTTCCCTGTTCGCGATACGACGTCCGCCAAACCTTTCGCGCCCGTAACCGCACCCTGTCCTGCACGAGAGTGCCAGCGAATTTCCAACATCGATTCTCCCTTCAAAAGGCCAAAAAAACTGACTTTTACGTATAAGATTTTTTTGGCACTTTATATTTAAATACTAAGGTATGCTAATTGTAATCAAGCGGCTCTTAAAGCAAGCTTTCTAACGTAAAAGATATTTGAGGATTTGCGGCAGTGTAACTACATGGGTTCACAAACGAACGATGGAGCGGATCACGGATACGGCAGCGAGCGCATCCGCCGCAAGATATTCGCTCGCTTTCGCAAGCTCGTTCTCCTCTCCGTATCCGCAGACAAGAGCAAAAGGGGTCACCCCGGCACCTTTTGCCGACTCGATATCCAATACGGTATCCCCTATCATCCAAGTCTTGTCGGGATCGGCGCTCATCATCTCAAGAGCTCTGCAAACCGGTTCTGGATGCGGCTTGGGGTTTTGCACATCCTCCCTTCCTATCAAAACCTCAAACCAATCCATGAGGCCAAAGTATTCGAGAAGTTCTCTCGAATACTTTCCGGTTTTCGTCGTAACTATACCGACTCTCGCAAATTCACATGCTCTTTCTACCGCCTCTTTCGCACCCGGAAGAAGACGTGTCTTTTGGCAGCTTATCTCTCTATAATGCTCCTTGTAGCGACGAACATGCTCCTTGACCAGCGCAGAATCTACACCGACTCTTTCAAACATCGTCTCGAGAGGGTATCCGATAAGCTCTTTAACCATCTCATCGTGCGGCTTTTTCGATCCGTAGTGATCGAGCGCAACAGAAAAGCTCTCCAAAATAGCCTCCGTAGAGTCTATGAGGGTTCCGTCCAGATCGAAAAGTATAGTATGCGCGCTCACGGCTTGATCCAGTCTATCTGGTTGTGCATAATTCCGGTTATCGACGGTATTACGGGTGTGATTTTTCTGTTTACCGCACTTATTGAGTCCGGTATATACAGAAAGATATAGGGTCTGTCCTCCGCTATAACGTGAAACATTTTTCTATATAACTCGCCCACCGCGTCAAGATCGGTCAACCTCTCCGCCTTTTCGATCATCTCGTCTACATCTTTGTTTCTGTAACCGACGAGATTGAAGCCGCCAAGCTTGTCGGAGTCGGAGTGCCAAAGAGAGTATGCGTCGGGGATCAGCCCGAGACTCCATCCCAGAAGTATCGCCTCGAACCTTCTCGGAGTAACCACGGTATTCAAAAAGGCCTGCCACTCCATCGCCCTGATCTTTACCTTCACTCCGGCTTTGGCCAGCTGATGCTGGATTATCTGTGCGGCATAGAGCCTTGTGCTATTGTTGGCATTGGTCGATATCGTAAACTCGAGAGGATTGGACTCGTCGTATCCCGCCTCTTTCAAAAGCCTCTTCGCTCCTTGTGGATCGTATCTTCTTTCGGGAAGCGTTGAGGGGTACGCGAACGTTCCCGGCATGAAGGGGCCGTAGCATACCTTGCCGTGTGAAAAGAAGAGTATCCTTATCAGCTCCTCCTTGTCTATCGCCATATCGATAGCCTTTCTTACTCTGATATCGGAAAACTTCTCATCCTTCAAATTGAAACCGAGGTATGTATATCCGCGTCCTTGCATCTGCACTATCCTGTAGAACTCCATGAAAGAGTCGTCTATCTGTCTCTCCCTTTGCAGCGGAGTCAAAGAGCCCAAATCGAGCTTCTTCGCCTTCAGCATCAGAAACTGTGTAGTGGGATCGGGCATGAAGTGGTAGTGGATCGTATCGATATTGGGGCGGTGCTCGAAGTAATCGTCGTTGGCAGACAGAAGTACATCGCCGGAGTTTTGCATGCTCTTTAGCCTGTATGGTCCGGTACCGACGGGCTCTTTGTTGAGTCTCGAGGTCATCGGATCTTTCACGCTCTGCCATAAATGCTTCGGCAATATCCCCATCATCCATATGGATAGTGCCTTGAAGTACGGCTCTTTGTATATGACTTCGACCGTATATTCGTCGATCGCCTCCACAGACTCTACATATCTGAAATCACTTGCATAGGGTGTGAAGATTTTAGGCGATTTCATCAACGAGTAGGTAAAAACCACATCATCTGCGCCAAACGGCTTCCCGTCATGCCACTTTACCCCTTTTTTAAGATAAAAAAGAAGTCTCGTAGGCTCTTTGAACTCCCAGGACTCGGCAAGGTCGCCGACTATATTCGCATCTTTGTCGAACTTGACGAGTCCGTTGAAGATCCATCCGCTGATCTCGCCGCTCGCACTGTCGGTAGCGAGAAGCGGATTGATTCTGCTCGGATTTGCGCCGAGAGAGAGATGGAGAGTGGATGAAAAGAGAGAGAGCGGAAGAAGGAGGGCTAATAGCAGCCTGCACATTTTCATTTTATCAACGGCTTGAGCGGCTTGTTGTGCCTTTTCCAGTTCAATATTCCGCCCTTTAGCTCGAATACGTTTTTATAGCCGAGTTTGTCGGAGAGGAAGTCTCCTACCATCTTCGTCCTGCTGGCGGATCTGCATACAAGAACGAAAGGTCTGTTTTTGTCTATACCGAGCTTCGAGAGTTGCTGCAGGAACGATTTAAGATCGTATCTGCCGGAAGGATCGAAAAACATTATTGTATGGCTACCTTCGATTATGCCGGTTTCGCGCCACTCGGCAGGTGTACGTATATCTATTACCGGGATACCCTGTTTTTTCAACTTTTCGAACTTTTCTATATCGAGATCTTTTACACCTGCAAAAAGAGAGACGGAGAGAATAAGTATATATAAAAGAGATTTTTTCATGCTATTGCTCCTCCCGGGGAAGACCCGGGAAAAAAATTAACGTTTAGAGAACTGAGGACTTCGGCGAGCTTTATGCTTACCATATTTTTTACGCTCTACGACACGTGAGTCACGTGTAAGCAGACCGTTCGGTTTGAGTATCTTTCTGAAGCTCTCGTCATATGCTACAAGCGCCTTCGATATGCCGTGTTTCAAAGCATCAGCCTGTGCGGAGTATCCGCCGCCGAGTGTCTGCGCGACAATATCTACACTCGCCTCCTGCTTGGTGAGAAGAAGAGGCTGCATGACTTTACGCTTGATCGCTTCATGGCCGCCGAGCCACTCGTCAAGACCCATACCGTTGATAGTCATTTTTCCGCTGCCTGGCTTGAGCCAAACCTTGGCTACGGCGCTTTTGCGTTTTCCGGTTGCATAAACATTTGCCATCTTAGTTATCCTTTGCTTTCACTTGTGCTGTGTGCGGGTGTTCGCCTCCTGCATATACACGCAGTTTCTTGAGCATGGCGCGTCCGAGTTTCGTCTTCGGCAGCATTCCTCTTGTAGCGAGCTTGAAAAGTTTCTCCGGATTCTTTTCTACAAGTTCTCCAAGCTTTTCACTCTTGACGCTTCCAAAATACCCGCTGTGTCTGTGATACTGCTTGTCTTCCAGCTTGTTGGCTCCGGTAAACTTTACCTTCGAAGCATTGATCACGACAACATGATCACCGCAATCTACGTGAGGAGTAAAATAGGGTTTGTGTTTTCCGCGAAGATAAGTTGCGATCTCGGTAATCAGTCGTCCGAACGTCTTTCCTTCTGCATCTATAACGATCCAGTCCCGCTCTACTTGAGCGCTGTTTACCATTTTAGTCATTTTCATGGCGGTTTGACCTTTAAAAAGATTTGAACGAAGGGATTGTAGGCTAATATTGATTAAAATTGGCTTAATTTCAGTTTTTTGTAAGTTTTATCCGTTTTCGAATCGGTTACTTTATCAAAAGGGTTCGAACATCCGCTACTTGATGAATGTCTTATACGTTTCAAACCCCTCATCCCCGTCCAAGTTTACCCTGACGAGGATATTCCAGCGGCCCGTTTTGGAGATATTGAACTCTTCGCTCAAATATTTCGACCCCGAATAGGTGAAGTTCTTCAGCGTCACATCAAACTCCGTAGTGTCGGGTCTTGTTACAAGAGCGGTTATCTGTGCTCCCTCGATATTGGTACCGTTTTTGTCGGTTATTCCGACTTCGACCCTGTTGGCCCCTACACTCAGTCTGTTTCCGCTCAAAGCAACGATATATCTGGATCTGAATCTGTTCTGCTTTAGCAGTATCTCGTTGATGTTTTCATCTACATCCTGGTACTTCATCATATAGCTGTTTTCAAGCTGAACCGGATTTTTCAGAGCCACTTTGATAGTCCATGCCGAGAGCATGACCACCGTCAGAATCATGCCTACGATGGTGTAGGGCCAGAAATTTATCTCTTTTTTCTCACGATTCTCCACGAACTCTCCTCACTTTTGTAAGTATATACTGGATTAGAAAAAAGAGAAGTATTCCATAGAAAATCCACCGTATCACTTTGAAACTGTCTTTACTTCCGCTTCCTATACTCGACTCAAGTTTTACGCCTTTACTCTGCGCAACCTGGTCGACGATATCGGCATAACCGTTGAAGATAGCAACTTCGTTCTTTGTATCCTGATCCTTGCTGAAAGCCGGGCTCATTATGGGTTTTATCGTACCCCTCCACGGCAGAGGGCTCAGGATCTGCTCTATGTCGATCAGCTTTTTTGCACCGTCTGAAGCAAAAATATTTACCGCAGTCGGATTTATCGAAAAGTAAAGCAGTATATACTCTCGATGGTCCTCTTTGATTCTGTTCAGAAAATCGACCGGCCTGGAGGCGTTCAGCTCCGCAACGGCAGCTACAAATACCGGAATACCGGTCTTTTCATAAAGCTCTCCACCCATCTCTTCAAGTTTGTCGACCTCTTTCGGCGGCATGATCGCATCGTTTGCGATGACCAGATCGATCTTTGCGAAGAGAAGGCCCGGGATCAAAAGGGTGAAAAGAAGAGAGGGAAGAAGAGCCCCTCTCGTTTTATTTTCGGTTCTACTCAACGATCATCCGACAAACGCGTGATTGGCTGTAACAACTGCCCAGAGTGTATATGCCGCCATCACTACCATACCCCATCCGAGTACCTTATCCATAATCTGAATCATATCATCCTCCTTTTGCGTTATTGTAACATTTTATCGAGATTCACTCTTGATCTTTTTCTGCACTATATCCCATCTGGGATAGACGAATACCGTTTTGCGTTCCACGACGATCTTGTCCGGCGCATCCGTAGCGTAGGCCCTTATCGTAATCGGAACCGGTGTATCTTTTCTGCTATCTTTCGACAGCGGCTCTACGGCCTCCAGCTGTACGATCTTCTTGGCCTTCTTTCTGGCCTGCAGCTTGAAGGGTTTACTCGGCTTGACTATCTTTATCTTCGGATTGTCCACCACTTCGAAGTAGTAGGTATGATCCTTCGTATCCGTATTCTGGAACAAGAAGGTATAGTCGTTCACTATTCTGCCGTCGTGGGTAAATCTGTAGAGCTGGGCCGTCTTGTTGATATTCAGAAGCATATGCTCCTTTTTGGTCCCCATCACAAAAAGTGCCGCCAGCACGATTGTGAGTGCCACGCCGTAGGCTATCGTCCTGGGACGGATATACCGGGTCCTGCCTTCACGCTTTTCGATCTCTCTCGGGCTACTCCACTGTACCAGACTCGGTTTACCCAGTGCACCCATCACTTTGGTGCATGCGTCTACACACTCGAGACAGTTGATACACTCCAGTTGCATCCCCTGGCGTATATCTATATGCGTCGGGCAAACTTTCACGCAGCTTTCGCAGGCGGTGCACTCCGCCTCCGGCTCTCGAGACTTGAGCTCCTTTACGCTATTGACCAGCTTTTTACTGTCCTGCCCCTCGTGGTCGTAGATATGCCCTCCGCGGTGAACGTCGTAGATCGCCATGATCGTATCGTCATCGTACATCACCGACTGTACGCGGCTGTAGGGACAGATATAGATACAAAAATTCTCCTTCAGCCACACCACATCGACGATCAAAAATATCGCGATTCCGAGCCAAAAACCTATCAGTACGGGATGCTCCGCAGGACTCTGTATATATTTGAAGAACTCCTCCGGAGGCACGAAATACCATGTAAAATCGGCAGCGGCTATCAGGGCCAGTATCGACCACAACGCTATCGCCACTCCCTCTTTGGCCCTGTTCTCCGGCTTACTCCAGTCCGGCTCTTGCTGCTTGTTGGTGATCCGCTTTCTTAGACCCAGCAGCTTCGTCTCGAACAGGTCTCTATATATCACCCGAAAGATCGTCTGCGGACAGGCCCAGCCGCACCACACTCGCCCCCCCAGGGTCGTCATGAAAAAGATCCCCAAAAACAGAAGCATCAGCAAAAACGGCATCAAATACAGCTCTTGCATATCGAACCGCACGAACAGAAAATGCAGCTGCTTGTGGTCGAAATTCAGCAAAAAGAAGTGGTTGCCGTTTATCTTTATAAACGGCAGCACCAAAGCCACTACGGTTACTATCCCAAACAGCCAGTATCGCTTGATACGATACGGTACCCAGCCTTTTAGGTACTCCCTGGCT
>Ga0256834_1001840_pt1 | contig 13927 bp, 13 predicted proteins | sample 4281140metaG_FD_190536 | JGI IMG/M metagenome (GOLD analysis project Ga0256834, IMG submission 190536) | Hydrothermal vent microbial communities from East Pacific Rise, Pacific Ocean - 4281-140 | ecosystem: Environmental > Aquatic > Marine > Hydrothermal vents | place: Pacific Ocean: East...
TTGGTGTTGAAAGTGAACGAACCAATGCGAACAATGGTGTCTAAATCGTGAAATTCAAGGTATTTGCCTTTGCTTAATGTAGCAATTTTCGGGTAATATCCGTATTTTTTAAATGGATTTCCTGCCTGAATGTTCTTTTCCCGACGAGCTTTTTCTTCGGGACTTAATTTCTCGTCCACTTGCGAATATGCAGTAGCAAACGATACAAATAAAATGATAAGTAAGATAAATCTTTTCATAATTATTGTGATTTGGTAAAGTTACGAATTTTTTTATTGCTGTATTTTTCTTTTTCTTCTTTGAGCGACACCAACCATTGCAAATACATTTCTTCGGGCATTTGGCGATAACCTAATTGGTGGATTTTTTTCAATTCGTCTTGTAAGCGGTAAAACATTTTTGCCGTTTCTTCATATTGCAAAACTTTGCTGAAATCCGTATTGTATTTGTAGGTAAGGATATTGTCGATTTTATGTCCTGTTGCTTCTGTTTTTACAAGCATTGCGTTTACGAGATTAGGGTAAACTTCCAAAGCTTTATCGGCACATTTGATAACAAAATCGGTGTCGTAAAATTTATTTTTTTGATAAGCCTGTGCCAAATCCACCATACACAAAGCAATACTCTGTTTTTCGTCTAATGCTTTCATATACACGCCATTAACAACGGCATCTAAATGCACATAACCCGAAGCCATTAGCCACGCATCGTTAGGAAAAATTCCGCTGGTAAGCTCGGTATTATACCAACCGTAAGCTTCCGAACGAGTTTTGATATAAAAATGATTGGGCGCCAAAGCCAAATGCACCTGTTCGCCTATACCTAATTCTTGGGCTATCATTTTGTATAAATAGGGTAGGGAATGACAATTGCCTGTATGCGTTTCCAATAGTTTTGAAACAAACATTTGTCGCCAATCTAATTTTCCGAAAATATCATTAAAATCATAAGTAAAAGGAATATGAACAAATCTTTTTCCGGATTGATTAATCATCGGCACGCTGTCTTTCATCACATAAAAAATACCTGCTAATTTTTTAACGAGAACACTGTCTTTTTCGTTGTAAATCAATTGATTGTTTTCAATTACTTTTTCGGTTAGATTAGCCAAAAATTTGATGTTTTGATTGAAAACTACACTATCCAAATTGCCGTTTTCATAGGCATTTTCAACGAGAAAAACCGCTTTTTTGAAATCCAATTTTTGTTTTCCGTCAAGCATTTGAGATAATTGCACAAAAGCATTTTGATACAAACTATCAATGGTTTGCGCAAAGGACAAATTAGCTTTTAACAGGAATAATATTATAATGTGTAAATATAACTTTTTCAAAATCTAATCTTTTAGTTTATTGACATTCAATTTAATACGATTTTCAATTTGTTTACTTTTTTCCATTTCGTGCATTTTCTTTAAGGAATTGAGCCAATTATCATAAGCTTCTTGCGACATAAATTCAAAACCTAAATCATCGATTTTCTTATATTGTTGATTGGTTTGTTTAAGCAAAGTAATTGCTTGTGGGAAATAACGAATATTTTGTAATTCGTTGTGATTTCTCGGATTGATACCCAATTGTTTCATAACATATTCAAAACGAACGGTATAATAATTAGAAAGTGCCATATTGGCATTGATGTTTTTGTTGTCAATTTCAAGCGCTTTTGAAACTATTTTTTCTACAAAAGTATCATATCCGTATTTGTGAATATATCCGCTTGCCAATTCTACAAATGTTTGTGCCAATAGTTGTTTTTTACTCAAATTGTTCATATAAATTTTGTTTACCAATGCTTCGGATTTTACATATCCTGAACTTAAAATCATAGAATTAGTGGTAAACATATGATTGGTGAGTTCCACATTATACCAATGCAGGTTATCATCAGGAAAACGAATGTAAGAATGATTGGGCGAAAATGCCAAATAGGCTTCGGCGCCGATTTCTTCGGCAAGAATAAGATACAAACGTGGCATTGAGGAACATTGTCCTGTGTTGGTGCTTAAAAGTTTGGTAACGAACATTTTTGTCCAATTTTGGTCGCCAAAAGCATCGTTAAAATCATAATTAATTGGCAAGTGCATCAAACCCTTTTTATTAAACTGCAAAGTATCGGAAAAAAATCGGAATAAAATCAAGTTCTTGGCAAGATTGCTGTTTTTATCATATCCGAATTCGTCCATTTTACGAAGTAAAAATTTACCAATATTTTTAATCACTTTATCAAATTCTTCGTAACTGTGCTTATTTTCGTAAAAGGCATTTTCTACGATAAATACTGCTTTTTTCAAGGGATAATCATCGCTAAATTTTTGCAAACTGTCAAAAGCTTTCAAGTAAGCCGAAGCGCCTTTTTTATTCAAATGGCTTGGCAGAGAATAATTTATGTGTCTGTTTTCATTTTCAAGTTCGGCGTAAATTTGTTGCAATTGTTGTCGGCGGTTTTGCTGTTGTTGTAGCGTTGCTTGTATTATTCTCTGATTTTGTTGTTGTATTCTTTGTTGCTCTAAATTCATTAGAGTTTGAGGGTTTACGGCATTCGGATTGTAGATATTGGGGTTTCCAACTGTAATTGTTTGAAAACTTGCCGGTTGTGGCACTTGCGGTGCAAGATTATAAGGGTTTTGTATTTGCGCATTAGCCACATACATAAACATAAAATTAAACAAAATAATCCAAAGATTTTTTTGAAACTTTTTCTTTGATGTTTTTCTTAATGTATTCATTTTTAGTCCGTTATTAATCTTTTTTTACTTGTGCATAACGGTTTCGTATATGGCTCGTAGCGGATTTTTACGCACTTACCTTTCCCTGCTGCACAAAGGTAGCAAAATTCAAAGAATTTTGCATAATTTAATTTTTTCCGATTTGCAAAATTCTTTGAATTTTGCGGGTAAACACACAACTGTCTTTGAATTAAGCACTTAACCGCTATGAGCTATAGCATTTATGAAAAAGCAGTAACTTAGGCAAACATTAAGATTATAACCATTAAAACATAATGTTATGAAAACAAAAGTTACTGCTAAGGCAAAGTTATACATTGGAATTGACATTCACAAACGCAGTTGGAAAATTCACACGGCAACGGATTTATTTGACGGGAAAAGTTTTAGTATGCAACCCGATGCCATTGAATTGAAGAAATATGTTGATAAACATTATCCGGATTATGAGGTGTATACGGCTTATGAGTCGGGTAGTTGCGGATATTCGGCTCATCGTAGTTTTGAGTCGTTTGGTTGGCATTGGCTAGTTGTTAATCCGGCAGATATTTCTAAGACAGGCAAGAGTTCTCATCAAAAGACGGATCAGTTGGATGCCCGTCAGATATGTCGTGAATTAAAGGATGGCAGGTTATCGGGTATTGAAGTTCCTGATAGAGAGCGGGAGGAATTACGGAGTTTGTTTCGCCGCCGGAATGATTTGGTTAAAAAATTTAGAAAGATAAAGAGCCAAATCAAGATGAAGTTATTGTATTTTGGGATTGAGATTCCCAAGGAATATGATAATCCGAATTGGAGTCATGCTTTTAGAGATTGGTTAAAATCGATAGAATTGGAATATGAACCGGGCAAGTTATCGATAGATAGTATGTTGTTGGAATATGAATTTATTGATAGTCAAGTTCGATTAGTAAGCAATCACTTGCGGGCATATTGTCGCAAGCATTATAAGGATGATTATTATTTATTGCGGAGTGTTCCGGGTATTGGCGGTATAGTTGCCTGCGGGATATTGAGTGAGATAGGCGATTTGCGTCGTTTCAATTTAAAGGAATTGGCCGGTTATGTTGGTTTATGTCCGACGATGTTTCAGAGCGGAGATAGCTTTCGCACGCAAGGGATGAGTTATCGTGCCAATAGGTTGATAAGGAGTTATTTTGTAGAAGCTACCTGGCAGGCTATCCGTTTTGATCCGGTTATGCAGTCTTATTACCGCAGTCATCAGGGTAAGGATACAAAAAAGATATTGGTCAAGGTTGCCCGGAAGTTATTAAGTCGGACCTTGGCTGTTATAAAGAGTGGTGTTGCGTATGAAATTGGAGTAGTAGAGTAAATTGTAGAATAAAAAGTTAAAGAAATAAAAAAAGGCTGATTAATTCTTAATTGAGTTCAAAAAACCAAAGAATATGTGTACGAGAGACAACAAAACACAGTAGGTGAAGTAATTTTTATTACTATCACAAGCTTATAGCAGGTTGCTCTCTTACCTTATTGTATTCACACAAATGCCGGTGGATTTCCGATAGAGAAATACCACAAATAGGATGCCGAACCAATAAGGATTACATCACGAGTTTCCAACAATTTCAACATTACATAAAGAAAAGCTATTGAAGGGCTTTTCTAAATATTGAAATTATTGAAAACTCTTTGTCCGTGAAAAAATTTTAATTATGGATTAAAATAAAAAACAAAAAATATTATCTTTGAAAAAAGTTTAAAGCTTAAGGAATGGCTTTACATAGGATACTGTGTTGGCAACCGTTATTTTTTATTAAGTAATCTAATTAATTCTTTATTAAATTTTTCGCTATCTTTTAGTTTATTGAAAAAATCTCTGTCAAAATTTTCGACTTTCTTTACAGCCTTATTTAAAATTTCAATTCCTTTTTCTGTAAGTTTTACTATTTTGGCTCTGGTATCTGTTTTATGTGCTTCTCTTATTAATAGCTCTTTCTTTTCGAGTGTACGAATAACATTTGAGGTCATCATAACATCCATTTCGGCAAGATTAGCAATTTCTATTTGTGTTACTCCGCCTTTTTTTAATATCAGCCAATATGCACTTGCCATAATTACATATTGTGTATGAGTAATATTTAGTTTTTTAAGAGCTCTTTTTATTTCTCGTTGCCAATAATTGTGAACTTTATATAATAAAAATCCGGTTGCATCATTAGCCGAACTGTAAGTAAAAGGATTATTTTTATTATTCATTTTTTAGTAACATTTTTGTGGTTATTAATTCAAAATCTTTTTTTGTTATTTCAAGCAATCCAAATCGAAAAGGATAACCCCACTTTTTTTTATTTATTATAAAATCGAGTTCATAAATTAACGGTCTAATGGGGGTTTCAGAGCATTCAAGGAATTTTACTTTACGTCTGAATGGTTCAAAATTATCAAACATTTTTACTTGGTAAACATTTTCGTCAAGAGCCTTTGCTACTGCCGTAAATTTTTGGTAAGGTTTTTTATCATTGATTTTTATTTTTGAAGAATAAATGATGATATAATCATTCTTTTTTATTCTTTTAAGTGGTGCTTTTTTTCCGTGGCATACTTGTAAAATTTCTAATTCGGTAGCTTTTATCGTATGCTCTTTTGAGATAACAGCTATCCAAAATTTATTTTTCATTTTTTAACGAATTTATATAATTAACCATACTTTGATTTTGTTCAAAATGGCTGTCAAGTATTTCTTTTGCAATTATCTTTTTCCATAAAAAAGTTAATAAACCTTTCATTTCGATTATAAGTTTTATTTCCACTCCATTTTCCACTTCTCTCATTTTTGTAGTTGTAAACATTTTACACAAAGGCAAATATGAAATATCCGTAAAAACATAAGGTTTGTTAAAAGTCAATATTTCCAAATTTACCTTGGGGTTTCCTTTGGGCTTTATAGTAAATTTGGTTCCCTTATTTATTTCTCCCGAAACTTTTGTCCATTCGATTTTATTTTGCCATTTAGACCAATTACTAATATCAGTGTGAGCTTCCCAAAGTTCATTTATGCTCGCACCTTGTATTATTATTGTTTTTTCTTTTTTATACATATCGTTATTTTTAAATTAATAATTATTTTATAAGTGCAAATATAATATACACATATATATTATGCAAATAAAAAAAACAGAATTATTTTTCTGATTTCTTTTCTTATGGTTGCCAACGGTTTCGTATATGCGCAGTGGCGGAATTTTAAGCAATGTTCTTTCTCTGCTTCACAAAAGTAGCAAAAATCAAAAAATTTCACATATATTTATTTTTCTTTTTATGAAATTTTTTGATTTTTGCGGGCAGATAGGCAATAACCTTTGAATTATGCACTTATCCGCCATTGCGTATATACTATGTTAGGCACAGGTATTTATTAATTCTATCTATATGGTTATCAATATCTTAATTGCCAAATTACCCCAAAATATACCGTCCTGAATTGGTAATAATCATAATGTTTAATTGAATAGTCTTTATTGTATTGCACTTGTCGTTGATTTCTATTATCAAAAAGATTGTTTACGGAAAGAAATGCTATCAATACATTGTTTTTCAGTCGTATATATTTGCCGAAATTCAAATCAAAACGATTATAATTACTGAATTGTCCTGTATATAAATCTTCGGAAAAAACAGGCTCGTAAAAACCTGTTTGGTTATCATAAACAGAACCTGTTATTTCATTATAAAATGTTCCGGGACGACTTGTGTAGGTTATCGCCACAGAAAATAGCTTCGGGTTATTATATTGCAAAGTGCTTTTTAACAGATAATTAAAATCTTTTGAACCGTGATAATTTTTGCCGTCAATACTCATTTTTTGATTGATGAAAGAATTGGCAAGACTGAATTTGAAATATTTATAAAAACTATGTTCCACAAAGACTTCCAACCCAAATGTATTGACTTTGTCGGTTGTAAAAAAAGCATTTACCGCTTGTTCGCCTGTTTCATTTTTAAAATATGCAGCCGTTTTTAGTGAGGAATTTTTCAATTCAAAAGAATAATCAAGTGCAATTTGATAGCTTGACAGTAGATTATATCTTTTTGTGTAATAGCTCGGTATGGAATAATTGTGATATTTTCCGCCGCTTAACAAGAAAGATTGCTCATTGTTTATTCTATATTTTAAGCCCAATTGCGAACTGAAATAATATTTTTGATTTTCTACGGGTATGTTACTTCGCATTCCCGACGAAAAAGTAAATTTTTCGTTAATATCCCAATTTGAGTATAAATACAGTTCGAGGATATGATTATGAATAGTCGTTTTTTGCGAATAGTTCGGTGAATTTTGCGATAGTGCATAATAATAAGAAGGAATGCTGTCATTGAATTTATTTTTATGAAAATCGTGAGAGATACCAAATTGTAAATCAGTTGTTTCCAACAGATGCCATTTATAATCTATTGATGTGTAAGTTTGACGCGTCTTTTGCTCCGAATAAATATTTCCGAATTTAAAATGTTGCGTAGAAGCATTTGTTCCGCTGTTGATACGCAAAACTCCTTTTACAAAATATATTTTTAGGTTGTTTACCGAAAAAAATCTTTGTTTATCGGTGGCAACATCTCCTTTGTAAGTAAATTGTTCATCAATTCCGGTAAAATCTTCATCAATTAGGTAATTGTATGAATTAAATTCCATTTTTTTGCTAATTTTTCTGTGGTAATTAATTCCCGCATCCCAAGTATTAAAATCTTTCAAATCAGGTAATTTTTCTTTTTGAATGCCTGTAAAAGCATTTGAAAATTGATAATTTCCATAAACTTGAACAAAAGAAGTATCTTTTTTTATTTTTTGAGATAACAAAAAACCGATATTTGCCAAACCGGCTGATAATTGTAATTGATTTTCGTTCAGCTTATTAACCGTTTGGATTTCAACCAAACCGGCACTTGTATTGCCGTAAGTCAAAGGCGGATTGCTTGCATAAACATATTGCTTGTCTATGATTTCGGGATTAAAAAGGCTGAAAAAACCTTGATTGTTCAATTGGCTTGCTCTCACGGGTTTATAAATCGGCACGCCGTTGAGTATCACTCTTGACCTGTCGGGCGAACTTCCACGTAACGAAGGATTTGCCGTTTCATTTGTTGTGGTCGATGCCGGTAGAATTGTAATAGCTTTTAGCGGGTCGCCCTGCGAAACAGGATTTAAGTAAACATCTTGCAACATATTCATTTTTACCACAGAAAATTTTTCGGAAATAGGATCTCTTGCTATGATGAGCACTTCATCAAGTGATTGTGTATTTTCATCTAAAACAATGATTATTTTCTTTGAATAATCGATTTTTTCTAATGCCACTTCCTTGGTTTTATAACCGATAAATGAAACTACAAGTGTATCTCGTTTGTTTTTAATGCTTAAAATAAACTCTCCGTCAAAATTTGTAGTCGTTCCGTTTTGTGAATTTGATTTCAGATAAACATTTGCGGCAAAAACCGGTTCTCCTTTTCGGTTTTGAACAACACCTTTGATTTTAACTTGCGAAAAAACCGAAAAAGAGAACAATAACAAACCGGTAAACAAAATAGTTCTTATCATTTTCCTACTAATTTAGAAGCCAATTGACTAATGGTGTAGCTGTCAGGGAACATTTTAATCGCTTCTTGATAATATTTTTTCGCATCGTCCCATTTTTCTTTACGGATATAATATTTTATCAACATTTCATAGCTTTCTTCCTTGCCCCACGAAGGCAGATATTCATTTTTAATTGGTTGAGTGGGCAATGAAACGGCTTTTAGCAGATATTTTTCGCATTCTTTACCACCACCGTATTTTTCGGGTGTATAAAAATCATTGCTCGCATATACATAATAAGCCCGCAAATTGGTGCTGTCCAATGCTATGGCAGTTTGGGCGTTTTTCTTAATATCTCCCGAAATGAACATTGCTTTCATTCCTTTAAATTGTAAGCTAAAACCTTGAAGCATTGCTAAAAGTGCGTAGTCTTCCGAGTTTTTGTGTTTCATTTCTTTCAGCCAATCAATACCTTGATCAATTTCTTTTTCGGCTATTTTTTTATCGCCTTTTTTTAAATAATAAATGGACGAATAAAATTGTAAATATGCCCGCCAATATTGAACAAGATTTTGCTTCTTGTCTTTGTAAAGCATTGCTAATTTGTTGCTTAAACCGGACAATTTTTTGTTGTCTTTCGACATCAAACTTTCCACAAAAGCATTGTAGATTTTTTCTTGGATACCTTTCAACAATGTATCCTGTTGTTGCACCTGTTTGGCTTGAACATAATAATTTACCGCATCTTGTTTGGCGGTTTGCATTGTGTTTCCGTTACAAGAAACAAACAAAAATGAAATAATCAATAATCGTATCATAATGTTAATTATTAAAGTAGTTTATAATATAAACAAAATTTTCAAAAAAATTATTTTAAATATTTTTTAATCGTTTCAACATATTCTTCAAAAGCATCAACCCCTTTTTTTGTAATTTCAATGCTTGTATGCGGATAATTATTTAAAAATCCTTTTGTAATTTTAATATACTTGGCTTCTTCAAGCTTTTTTAGTTGCACACTAATGTTACCTGATGTTGCATTAGTGATTTCTTTAAGCTCGGTAAAATCTGCTTTACCGTTTGAAACCAAATAAGAAATGATTGCCAAACGCAATTGTGAATGTAGTAAAGGATTGAGTTTTTTATACATTTTATAAATTTTTGTGTTGATACATCAAAATTATTCCCGGTATAAGAATGGCAACAACTGAAATTATTCCTGCCAATAACGGCTGATATATCAAATTTAAATAAAAGGCATAAATAGCCGAAATGCCGATTATAAATCCCGAAAATAATAAAATGTTTTTACGAATGCTTACACCTGATACTATTATTCCTATTGATAACAAGATAAGTATAATAGGCAGTAAGTTTTCGCGTAAATGACCTGCAAACAGAAATCCTAAAATTAACATATATAGTGCCAAGACATTCCATAAAACAGCAAGTATTTTTTCAATCATATTTTTACGCTTTGTTTTTTTCTTTTTAGCGTAGTAAATACCTGTGAAAATAGAGCCCAAGGGCATCAACAAATACGGATACCAATGAATGTCAGTATGTTCGGTTTTTAATAAATAATATTGTCCGAAACTTGCCAAGGCGATTAAAGCGCCCCAAAAAACATATATCAATCCGTTTTCTTCAAATCTGTTGCGAGCTTCGTTGATTACTTTCGTTATCAATTCAAAACTCTGTTCAGGTGTTAAATTATCTTTTTCCATAAATTTGAAATTATTAATTTGATAACGCAAAGATAAAGTAGTTTATTTTATAAACCAAATTTTTCTTAAAAAAATTTTATTAATTTCTGTATTTGTGCTTGGCCTGTGGTAGCTTGTGCCTAACGGCGGTGTAGGGCTTCGTAGCAAGCTGCTACACAACAAACATTTATTTTACAACACCAAAGATAGCAAAAATTTTTAGATTTTTTTAATCTTTCATTCAGCAAAAAATTCTAAAATTTTTTGCGGTGCAAACCGTCGCTAACTTGGCGGAGAGCGATTAGCTGCTATGAGCTCTACACATTGTTGTGTGTCAGCTTTCTATTAATCAGGGTCATTCTATTTTTCAATCTATTTTTGACATTTGTTACCGTCCCAATTCTCCCGTTTGAGAATTAAATTCCCCAAGAATTTAATTCGGTGTAAGCTGACAAACAACCAAAAATTTTTGCGTGCTCCATGCCAAAATTTCTTTTTCATCTTTATCTAAAAATCCAAAATTTTCCTACCAACAAAATTATCCCGAAGAACAATCCATCATGATTTTATCTTAATTCAAAAGATTGATTATCAATCAAAAACAATTGAATAGGGCACAGGTTAATTTTCCTTTTTTAATTTCAATTTTTCTTTTTTTCACGAATTTGAAAATCAAGCGACGGCAAGACAATTATAAATTTTCCATTTTAATTTTCCGGCTTTTTTATCAAATCGCAATTTTTATTTTCCGGCACCGAATTAGATTTTTAAATTCCAATTTTAAAATAATTTTTCACGCTGCGAATTTTGGATTTATAAAAATTATTTTGGGGCATGCAATTATTTATATTTCAAAGAACGGTATTAAAATATTTGATTATCAGTAATATAAAATCTTTTCTTTGCTGTCACACAACGGTTTCGTATATGCGCAGTGGCGGAATTTTATACAATGTCCTTTTCCTGCTTCACAAAGGTAGCAAAAATCAAAAAATTTAGCATTAATTTATTTCTCTTTTTGTGGAATTTTTTGATTTTTGCGGGCAGATGAGCAGTATCTTTGGAATTAAGCACTTATCCGCCATTGCGTATATACATTGTTGTGGGGCGTTTTATTTAATAAATCTAATTTGCAAATTTAATTTGATATACATTTTTCCATTTTCTAAATATACCTTTCCAAAATCGTGTCTGGAACTACTTGCTGTTTCTAATTTAGTGTTGTAATACAAATAATTTTCAAATTTATTTTTGTTGTAAATATGATAACTTAAAACTTCTCCGTCATCTTTTACAACTAAATAACCGCCTGTTGCATCATAAATACCATTCCAAACACCTGCCGGCATCATCCCCAATGCTACTTCCGTTAGAAATTTTTTTATTTTATATTCATAATATTTATGGTGATTAGATGTATTAAAATTTAGAGGATTTTTCCTTTCCAATTCAGCAACCAAATCTTTAACGTTTGAAAGGTTTGTAGTATAATACAACAATAACATTTCTGCTAATATTTCAGGTAATAAGCTGTCAATCAGGATTAAATTATTTTCAAATATTTCTTTTTCAGTTTTTTGAAAAATAATTTGGCAAGATTTATCTATTAATTGTTCTATTCGGTCCCTTATTTTGCTTCTTGTGCTTATTGCATTTATTTTATCAATATCGGTGTCAGTAAGTTTGCATTTTTTGATCTCATAGATAAAATTTGTTGTTTTACCTGCATTTAAGAGTGTTGAAGCACCACCTAATTGTGATTTAATACTAAAACCTAATTCAGGTTGTAGATTTGTTTTTAAATCGTGTATTACAATTCTAATGTCTGTTTTTGATGAAGATTTTGCTTTAAGCGTTGAACATTTAATTTCACTTAAAAAGGTTTCTAGTTCAGGAACTTCAAAAGAAGCACTGTCTGCATCTTTTATTTTTTGCAATAATATTTTTGCTTGTTCTTTAAATTTTATTACCGGTATAGACAAACGATTGCCATTATCACTTACTATAACTAACTCATCTTTAATTGAATATGTGTAATTTCCATTACTTTCGTCTCTTAAAATTTTTATAATAGGGTAGAGTAAATCCGGTATTTTATTTAAATGTTCATCGCCGACGTATACTTCCTTATCTCCTAACAATTTAAGTAAGGTGTAAATTTCACTCCATTCTCCTTTGTTGCCTTTTAACATATCAAATAATTTTTTCTACGATTTTTTTTGCAGTTGCTTGGATTGCAGGTATTGCAACAGAATTTCCGAATTGCTTATATGCTTGTGCATCAGAAACCGGAATGATGAATTTATCAGGAAAACCTTGCAATCTTGCCCATTCTCTTGGTGTCATTCTACGCCAACCGTCACGATTGACTTCTCCTTTGATTTTTGTAACGGGTGTAAAATCAGTCAAACGACAATCAACAACAATATTTCTTTCTCTACCCATTCCGCCAACAACAATGGCGTTTGCACATTTATCATCGGAAATTATCTCAAAACCAAAACCATTTCCTTTATTGGCGTGTCTTTGTTTATGATTTTTTAAAGTATTTTGATAAACAGTGGACAAATAATATTTAACCGATACAGGATTTTTTTCTTTAACGTCAGCAAATTTTACTTTCTTTTTTAAGGGTTTAGGATATTCAAATTCATTAATTCCCAAATCTTTACGAAATCCTACAATAAATATTCTTTCTCTGTTTTGAGGCACTCCGAAATCTTTTGCATTTATTATTTTCGGTTCGGGAACGTAATAATTTAAATCATCGCGTAATACCTTTAATATCGTTTTCAGTGTTCGCCCTTTGTCGTGATTTGTTAGTCCTTTTACATTTTCAAGAAAAAATGCTTTTGGGCGTTTTGCTTCTATAATTCTTGCTATATCAAAAAATAAAGTTCCCCTTGTTTCATCTTTAAAACCTTTTCTTTTTCCTGCAATAGAGAAAGCTTGGCAGGGAAATCCCGCACATAAAATATCGTGTTCGGGGACTTCATTTTCATCTATTTTAGTTATATCGCCAAATGGAACTTCTCCAAAATTAGCATCATATGTTTTTTTTGCGTATTTGTCAATTTCAGAAGAAAAAACACATTTCCCGCCTAAATTTTGCATAGCAATTCTGAAACCGCCAATCCCGGCAAATAAATCAATAAAGGTAAATTTAGGATTTTTTACAGGCGGAAAAGGAACGTCAAATTCAAGTTTTAAGTATTCCGGAAATAATGGCTCGGATACATAATTTACAATGAAATCATCCGCATTATCTTTATAATAATGTGATACTCCATTATCGCTATGATGCAGATAATGAGTAAGATAAGCTAATCCTTCTCCTTTCTCTTTAAGAATATCAACCTTTATTTTTTTCTTTAATTCGCTGTATTTTTTCATTCTTTCTTTTCTTAATTTCATTTGTAATTTGCAAGATACAAAAATCTAAATTTTTTTCTATATCTTTACCCCAAAATCTTAAAACTTTCCAACCGTCTTTTATTAATTTTTCATTTACTTCTTTGTCTCGTTGAATATTTCTTTCTATTTTTTTATGCCAAAATTCAATATTAGATTTATGGTCGTGTTTTCTTTTTTCCCAATCTTTTCCGTGCCAAAATTCACTATCGCAGAAAATGGCTATTTTTAATTTCTTAAAAGTCAGGTCGGGTTTTCCAAATACGGTTTTATCATTTTTTCTGTAACGAAATCCTTTTTTCCATAAGGCTTTTGCAAGACGCACTTCAATTTTAGAGCCCTTACTTTTAACGGCTCTCATATTTTTCCGTCTTTGTTCTTTCGTTAATTTATCCATATCGCAAAGATACAGATTTTTATGTTTTGGATTGTAGTTTTTTCTTAATGCCCCACAACGCTCCGCGTATGAGCAGTAGCGTGATAAAACACACTGCCCAAACAATTTGCACCAAAGGTAGCAAAATTCTCTTGAATTTTGTTACCTTATTT
>Ga0256834_1001841_pt1 | contig 13926 bp, 14 predicted proteins | sample 4281140metaG_FD_190536 | JGI IMG/M metagenome (GOLD analysis project Ga0256834, IMG submission 190536) | Hydrothermal vent microbial communities from East Pacific Rise, Pacific Ocean - 4281-140 | ecosystem: Environmental > Aquatic > Marine > Hydrothermal vents | place: Pacific Ocean: East...
AGTATTTTGTATCTTACAATTTAGTTGATCTATTTGTTCTTGAAATTCTAAGAGTGTTTCTTCATTAGATATTTGTGTTTCATCTATTTTTTGCTCATACATATTAATTTTGTTAGTTAAATTATTGTTTTTTTCTATTAAAGTTTTATTTTCTTGCAAAATTAAACTATTTTGTTTTTGAATTTCATCAATGTTACTCTCATATTCCTTTTTTTGCTTAGCAGTTTGTAGAGTTAGTGAGTTATTTAACTTTTCTAATTCATTAATTGTTTTTTTGCTATAAAGATTCTTTTTTTCTAACTCTTTTTTTGTTTTTGAAAATAACTTATTTGCAATAAGTGCACCCAGTATTAAAGCGATTATAAAACTAATAGTTATCCATAGTAAAGAGATCTCTTTAATTAATTTATCTTTATATATAATTTTTTCTTTATATATTACTTGAACTTTTGGATTTTTTAATTTTGAGCTTTCTTTTATAAGATTTAATCCATCTTCACTCATTTTAGTATAAAGTTGTATAAGCTCTTCTATTTGGTGTGAACTTAATTTTGGGTTGTTTTTATGTAGAGATGAAATTTTTTTTAATGTTTCATTTTTTAGTTTTTTTAAATTAAACTCTTGATTTTCATCTAAAGAGAGTGTTGTTGCTATTTTTTCATGAGTAGATAATACTAGATAATAAAGAGATATTTTTTCTTCAACACTGAGGCTAGGAGCTAATTTATCTATTTTTTTATTTAGTTGATTATAGTTTTGCTCAACACTAGAGATAGAAGATGCAAATATATTTGATATTAGGATAAATGTTAATAATAATATTTTCATATTGTTATATTAACATTATTTGTCATAATTATGCGTATAACTCCTTGTTTATTTTTTCAAACTCATATAAAGTTTTTTCAAGTAATTTTTTTGCCTCTTCAAAGATATTTTTTAAAGTATCTGGTTCAGATATATGTAGTTTCTCAATACCTTTATCAAAAGCTTTTACTATATTTGTCTTAACCAAATTTTTAGTATCTTCATCTTTGTCTTTCATCGGAGCAAAAATATCTGAAATTTGTCGAGCAATTGTAGTTACTGGTGATGCAGGCGCATCTTGATCTAGCTCTTCTAAAAAATTGTCAATATATGGTTGTGCTATTTTCATAAAAGCATCTATCTCTTTTTTATCTTGTGCATCAATCCCATTTGAATTTATGCTAAAGCTAAAGCTTTGCATAGAGCTAAACATCATTGAAGAGGATGAGCCATTTGAATCTTTTTGATATGAGATAGAGCTACTTTTTTGATTTGCAAAATCTAATTTAATTTCATCACCACTAGAAGTTCTCATAAAAATATTTAAGTCATGAGATTGGTAAGAATTATATGCGTATGATGTATTCATTTGTAATTCCTTATATTATCCTATTTTATAAATCGGACAAAAAAGTAAATACATTATGTTAAAATACATTTATGAAAAAAATGTATAATATTTTAGTAACAAATGATGATGGATATGAAGCAAAAGGCCTGCTTGAACTAGTGAAATCTTTAAGAGATATTGATGGGGTAAAAGTTACCGTTGTTGCTCCTGCAAATGAAAAATCAGCATGTGGGCATTCCTTAACTTTAGTGCGTCCACTTAGGTTTGTGAGTGTTGATGATGATTTTTACAAGTTAGATGATGGAACTCCAAGTGATTGTGTATATCTATCTCTTAATTCCATTTTTGGTGGAGTTAAACCAGATCTATTAGTTAGTGGAATAAATCGTGGCTCAAACATGGGTGAAGATATCACATACAGTGGAACTGCTGCTGGTGCAATGGAGGGAGTTTTGCATGATATCCCATCAATCGCTATAAGCCAAGTTATGGACTTTACAGACCCAAGTGGAGATTTTACGCTAGCTAGTAAGTTTATAAAAGATTTAGTTATTAAAATCAAAAAAGGTTCATTTCCCCTTCCAAAGAGAGAGTTTTTAAATGTTAATATTCCATATGCTAAAAAAGAAGCAGAGGTTAAAGTAACTTACGCAGGTTATAGACACTATGCAAATGATGCGCATATGCATAGAAATCCTAGAGGTGAGGAATTTTACTGGTTAGGACTTCATCCATTAACTTTTTCTCCAAGAGAGGGACAAAGTGCTATGAGTGATTGTGAAGCTACAGAGGCTGGGTATATCTCAATAACACCAATAATGTTAGATTTATCTGCATATAAAAGCATGAAAGGACTTGAGAGTTGGCTAGATATGACAGAGTAAAACTTCTTTTACGAGATGATTTTGATAAATTAGCTGATGCTAATATTCTTCTTTTAGGTGTAGGCGGAGTTGGTAGTTTTTGTCTTGATAGTTTATATAGAACTGGTGTAAAAAACATCACCATTGTTGATTATGATACTTATGATGATACAAACCAAAACCGACAAATGTGGTCAGAGTTTCATAATGGCGAGTTTAAAGTTGAAGCTTTACAAAAACACTATCCTGAAGTTACAATAATAAATGAACGCATAGATGAAGCATGGGTACAAGAGTTTGATTTTGAACCATATGATTTGGTTCTTGATGCTATAGATGATACACGTGCAAAATTAGCATTAGCTCAAAAGTGTTATTTTAAGCTCATCTCCTCTTTTGGAAGTGCAAAAAGGCTTGATCCAACAAAAATAAAAGTAGATGATATTTGGAAAAGTGGTGGGGATAAACTAGGTAAAAAAATTCGCCATGAACTTAGAAAACGCCGTTTCAAAAAAAAATATACAGTTATATACTCAACAGAAGAGATAAATATAAAAGAAAAAGGCAGCTTTATGGGCGTAACTGCTACTTTTGGTCTTATAATGAGTTCATTAGTTATTAAACATATAATAAAAAAATAATTGCTTTAAAGGAGATAGAGTGGCTGATTTTAGAGTGTCATGCATGGGTATAGTTGGTGATGGATGTGGTGGTGGACGAGAGTTTATTATTGAAAATGAGATTCTTTTTGCACACGATCCTCAGAGTGGTAAAAATACAACTTTATTAAAAAATATAAAAGGAGCTTTAAGTATCTCCAAAAAAGTTTGTATATTATATATAGAATGTAAAAGTGAAAGTTTTAAATATGATCTATCAAAGATGATGCGTATCTCTGAAATTTAAAATAAAGAGATGAATATAAATTTTAGATATAATGATACAAATAAAAATTATTAAAGAGAATAGCTATGCAACAAGTTGAACCAATGACAATATTTGGATATGAAAAACTCCAAGCTGAAGTAAGAGATCTACGCGATGTTAAACGCCCACAAGTTGTAAAAGATATAGAAACAGCATTAGAACATGGGGATTTAAAAGAAAATGCGGAGTACCATGCTGCAAAAGAGATGCAAAAAAACATTGATAACCGTCTAGCAGAGTTATCAAATATTTTAGGAAACTCTCAGATTGTTGACCCATCAGAACTTGAACATGCAAAAGTTAGTTTTGGTTCAACTGTAGTTGTTGAAGATGTTGATAGTGAAGAGGAGATGACCTATACAATAGTTGGTGGGTGTGAAAGCAATCCAGAGCGAGGTCTTATCTCTTTTGGTTCCCCTTTAGCAAAACAATTATTAGGAAAAGAGGAGGGCGATGAATTTAAAGTTCGTCTTCCAGGTGGAGAAAAAGAGTTAGAAATTATAGAAGTAAGATATCAGGAGATAGTATTTGAATCTCATTAATGTAGGAATTATTGGAGTAAGTGGTTATACAGGTTTAGAGCTTGTTAAAATGCTTATAAATCATCCAAAATTTAATCTTAATTATGTTGCAAACTCTACAGGAAAGACAACTATTGATGAACTGCACCCATCTTTAAGTGGTGTTTGTTCTCTTGAAGTTAAAAAAGCAGATGTAGATGAGTGTGCTGATTGTTGTGAACTGATATTTTTAGCAGTACCTCATAAAACAGCGATGGCATTTGTAAAACCATTTATGAAGCGTGGTATTAAAATAGTTGATTTTTCAGCTGATTATAGACTCCCTCAAGATATTTATGAGGAGTATTATTGCTCCCATACAGATGTTGATAATTTACAAAATGTTGTTTATGGACTTCCTGAGATGTTTAGAGAGAATATTAAAAAATCATCATTAGTAGCGAATCCTGGTTGTTATCCAACATCAGCAATTTTAGGAATTTTACCATTTTTATCAAAAAGAGTTCCAAATACTCCCATTATCATTGATGCAAAAACAGGAGTAAGTGGAGCTGGTAAAAAACTTAGTGAAACTACTCACTTTGTAAATGTAAACGATAATCTTTTTTCCTATAATCCATTTTTTCATAGACATGCACCTGAGATAGCTCAAAAACTTGGAATTGACTTTGATGAAATAAATTTTGTTCCACATCTAGTTCCATTAACAAGGGGGATGATTTCATCAATATATTTGCAAACATTAGGGAAATTTGATGCCTATGAAATTGCAAAAGAATTTTATAAAGATGAACCATTTGTCCGTGTGAGTAAAAATCCAGTAGATATAAAAAATACAGCTGGAACTAATTTTTGTGATATATATGTAAAACAAAAAGGTGATCTTCTTTTTATATCAAGTTCTATAGATAATTTACTTCGTGGCTCGTCATCTCAGGCTTTGGTAAATGCAAATCTTATGATGGGGCTTGATGAAAATTCTGGAATTCCAAATATAGCTTATGTCCCATAGGGTAGAACTTAAAGAGGGTGCATTTATCATATCTGATGCGCACTACTCACCAGCACGACCAGAGCTTCTAAACTTTTTAAAAGATATAATAAATAAAAAATTAAACCCATCTCAGATTATTTTTATGGGTGATATTTTTGATGCGCTTTTTGGTAGTATTAAAAGAACTTACAATAAAAATCAAAAACTTATAAATATTATTAATAAGATATCTTTAAATATAGAAGTTATATATTTAGAGGGAAACCACGACTTTAATCTTAAAAATATATTTCCAAACTCTAAAATATTTACTATATCAAATCAACCTATATTATGTGAACAAAAAAACAAAAAAATATATTTGGCTCATGGAGATTTTAATGGAGATAGTGGGTATAAAATTTACACTGCATTGATTCGTAATCCAGTTGTTCTTTTTATATTAAATATTTTAAATACTCTATTTGGTAATTTTGTACTTAATTATTTAGATAATCATTTATCAAAAAAAGATGATTGTGCAAATATTGATAATTTTGAGCAAATTATAAAAAAAAGATTTGATAAAAAATATGATTGTGATTATTTTATAGAGGGTCACCATCATCAAAATAAAGTGCTAAAGCTAAATAATTTCATCTATATAAATTTAGCTGCTTTTGCTTGCAATCAAAGATATTTTATAGTAGAATTTGCTAAAGAAGAATTTCTAGTGTGTAAAACATACCTTGAAATAAGGGAAAATAAAAAATGACTAATGAAAATTCATTAAAAGTTGGTTCTAATGAGATGGAACTGGTTGATTTTCGTATATTAAAAGAGGAAAAGTCTGGAATATATGAGGGAGTTTATGGGATAAATGTCTCAAAAGTTCGTGAAATCATCAAGATGCCATCTTTAACAGAACTCCCAGGGACACCTGAATTTATAGAGGGTATATTTGACCTTCGTGATGTTGTTATACCTGTTGTTAATTTATCAAAATGGATGGGTATTAAAGAGCCTGAAATAGCGAAAAAAAATTCTCGAGTAATAATTACAGAGTTTAATAATATTTTAATAGGTTTTATAGTTCATGAAGCAAAAAGAATTAGACGAATTAATTGGGCTGATATTGAACCCGCATCATTTGCAAATGGAGCTGGTAAGTTGGATGGTTCTAAAATAACAGGTGTAACAAAAATCGAGGATGATAGCGTACTGCTTATTTTAGATCTTGAGAGTGTAGTTCAAGATTTAGGACTTTATGAACCAGATGTTGAAGAGGTGTCACTTAAGGTAGACGATACAAATTTCTCAGGAATAGCTCTTGTTTTAGATGATAGTTTGACTGCTAGAAAAATTGTAAAAGAAGCACTTATTAAAATGGGATTTACTGTGGTTGAAGCTATTGATGGACAAGAGGGTTTAGAAAAACTAGAAGAAATCTATAAAATGTATGGTAATGATATTTCAAATAATTTAAAAATTATAATCTCTGATGTAGAGATGCCTAGAATGGATGGTTTTCATTTTGCAGCAAATGTTAAAGATGATGATAGGTTTAAAAAGATTCCTATTGTATTTAACTCATCCATTAGTGATCATTTTAGTGAGAGTAGAGGGATAGAAGCTGGCGGAGAGGCTTATTTAGTTAAGTTTCAAGCTAATTCATTTTATAAAGAAGTGTCACGAATAGTTCGTGAACATACAAGATAGGAGTTTAAAATATGGATGAATTTCAAGAGATATTACAAGATTTCTTAGTTGAATCGTTTGAGTTAGTTGAACAATTAGATCAAGATCTAATTGAGTTAGAAGCTACTCCTGAAGATCTAGAGCTATTAAATGGAATCTTTAGAGTTGCTCATACTGTAAAAGGTGCATCATCATTTTTAAACTTTGATGTATTAACACATCTAACTCATCATATGGAAGATGTTTTAAATAAAGCTAGACATGGTGAATTAATAATTACTCCAGATATTATGGATGTTGTTTTAGAATCAATTGATTTGATGAAAGCACTTTTAAACAAGATACGTGATACAAGCACAGATTCTGGAATTGATGTAGCTGCTTGTGTTATTAGACTTGATAAAGTTTCTGGTGGTGATAATGATGTAGCACAAGCTGAGCCTGCTTCTACACCAGTTGAAGTTGAAGAGGCTCCTGCTGAAGAAGAGCTAGATTATGACAACATGAGTGATGAAGATGTAGAAGCTGAAATTGCAAGATTATTAAATGAGCGTCAAGAGGAAGATAAAGCAAAAAGAGCAGCTAAAATAGCTGCAGGTGAATCAGTTCCACAAGCGCCACCATCTCCAGATGAGGTTTCTTCAGAGACTCCTAAAGAAGAACCTACCCCAGCTGCATCTCCTCCGCCTCCACCACCAGCTCCACCAGCTGTAAAAAAAGAGGAACCAAAACCTAATGATGCAAAAGCTGCAGCTCCTGTAAAAAAAGCAACTACAGTTGAGCAAACTATTCGTGTTGATGTAAAAAGACTTGATCATCTTATGAACCTCATTGGTGAGCTTGTTCTTGCTAAAAATAGATTAATAAAGATAAATGATGATGTAGAAGAGCGTTATGAGGGAGAGGAGTTTTTAGAAGAGCTTAACCAAGTTGTATCTATTGTTTCACTTGTTACAACTGACTTACAAATAGCAGTTATGAAAACAAGAATGCTTCCAATTGGTAAAGTTTTTAACAAATTTCCTAGAATGATTCGTGATTTAACTAGAGAATTAAATAAAAAAATTGAGTTAGAAATTTCTGGAGAGGATACAGAGCTTGATAAATCAATTGTTGAGGAGATTGGTGATCCATTGGTTCATATTATTCGTAACTCTTGTGATCATGGTATAGAGATACCAGAAGTTCGTATTGGTGCTGGAAAGACAGAAGGTGGTACAATAGCATTAAAAGCATTTAATGAGGGCAACCAAATTGTTATTCAAATTGATGATGACGGTAAGGGTTTAGACGCAGAAATGCTTAAAGATAAAGCAATAGAAAAAGGCTTAATCAGCGAAAAAGAAGCTGATAATATGAGTGATAAAGAGGCATTTTTACTCATTATGAGACCAGGTTTTTCAACAGCAGCAGCGGTTACAAATGTATCTGGTCGTGGTGTTGGGATGGATGTTGTAAAAACAAATATTGAAAAAGTTAATGGTATTATTGATATAGAGAGTGAGATAGGAAAAGGAACTTCGATGAAGTTAAAAATTCCTCTAACTCTAGCAATTATTCAAGCTCTGCTAGTTGGTGTTCAAGAGGAGACATATGCAATTCCTTTAGCATCAGTTTTAGAGACTGTTCGTATCTCAACAGATGAAATTTATACAGTTGAGGGAAAAAGTGTTATGAGACTTCGTGAAGATGTTTTATCGCTTGTTCATATAGCTGATATTTTTGAAGTAGAGCGCATAATGAATGGAGGGGAACATGCATATGTAGTTGTCCTTGGTCTTGGTACTCAAAAACTAGGTCTAATTGTTGATACTTTAGTTGGTCAAGAAGAGATTGTTATTAAATCATTGGGTGATTATTTAAAAGGTATTGAAGGGGTTGCTGGTGCAACCATTCGTGGTGATGGTGGTGTTACACTTATTGTTGATGTTGTTGCAATTATGGACATGGCTAAAAATGTTAAAGCAAGTTCTACTCAAAATTCAACATCTAATGTTGAACAACTGACACAAGAAAAGACAAAAAGTAGTGATTATACAGTTATGATTGTTGATGATTCTAAGACAGATAGAACTATTATGACAAGTGCACTTAAACCACTTGGAATGACTTTAATTGAAGCAGGAGATGGACAAGAAGCTCTTAGTATTTTAAAACGTGGAGATAACCACTTTGACGCTATGCTTATTGATATTGAGATGCCAAGAATGGATGGTTATACATTAGCAACAGAGATTAAAAAGTATAGTAGATATAAAAACTTACCATTAATTGCAGTAACAAGTCGTACTGGTAAATCTGATCGAATGCGTGGAGTTGAATCTGGAATGGTTGAATATATTACTAAACCATATTCAGCAGACTACTTATCTAGTGTAGTACAGAGAAATATAAACTTTAAATCGGAGTTCTTATCATGAGTGATAAATTAAAAGAGATAATTAATAAACAAAGTGATCAACAAAATCCTGATTTAACTAATTTAGATGATGTAGTACAATTGGTTGGATTTATTATTGGTGATGAGGAGTATGCTATCCCTATTTTAGCAATTCAAGAGATTATTAAACCATTTGCATGGACACGTGTACCACAAGTCCCAGCTTATGTAAAGGGAGTGTTTAATATGCGTGGGTCTGTTATTCCATTAATTGATTTACGTTTAAAGTTTGGTTTGAATGAGCAAAAACATAATGATGAAACTCGTTTTATAGTTATGAAAGTTGGTGATGAAATAGCAGGTTTTGTAATAGACAGATTAACTATGGCTCTTCGTATTAAAAAACAAAATATTGGTCCTGCACCTGATACAATAGATAGGGAAGATTCTTTAATTGATGGAGTTGGAAAAGAAAAAGATAGAATAATTACTATTTTAAAAGCAGATAAACTATTAAAAAGAGATTTTTAATAAAAACTAGATGGATAAGTCTTCTTTAGAAATAACCCAACAAACCACAACAATCTCGCTGAATTTTTTTGGTGAGTTCACCCTCTATTTAGTCTCATCCTATGAACAAAAGATAAAAACATTTGATTATAAAAAATATAAATATATTAATATAAATCTGAATGATTTAGATTATCTTGATACAGCTGCAGCAATTTTTTTAAATAATTTTTTAAAAAAACTCAAGAAAGAAAATATAAATTATAATATAAATTGTGAAAAAACAGAACTCTTAGATACAATAAAATTAGTACAAAAATATCATGTAGACTTAGATAAGATAAAAGAATCACGAGAAAATATCTTAGATAAATTAGGAAAAGAGTTTTTCAAAAAATTTCATGATTTTATGGCTTTTGTGAGCTTTTTAGGAAAACTTTTTTCTACAAAACTTTTTGTTATTAAAAACTTAAAACAAATCAGAGTTAAAGAGATATTTTTTGAGATGAATGAGAGTGCGATTAAAGCTATTGGCATTGTTGCCCTTACAAGTTTTTTGATAGGGTTGGTTATAGCTTATCAATCAGCATATCAGCTTAAAATTTATGGTGCAAATATTTTTATAGTAGATATGATTGGTATCTCTATGCTTAGAGAGTTAGCACCAATTATTACAGCTATAGTAATAGCAGGGCGTAGTGGTTCTGCTTTTACTGCACAAATTGGTGCCATGAAAATAACAGAAGAGTTAGATGCGATGCGTACAATGGGTTTTGATCCCTATCTATTTTTAGTAATACCAAAAATATTAGCACTTATGATTACTGTGCCGGTATTAATATTTATAGCAGATATAATGGGAATATTGGCTGGGATGATAGTAGCAAATATAGATCTTGGTATTACAGTAGATATGTTTTTAAGTCGTTTTACTGAAGTTGTAGATATCAAACATTTTTATATAGGAATATTCAAAGGTCCGTTTTTTGCATTTTTAATTGCTACTATTGGAATCTATCGTGGTTTAGTTGTAAAAAATGATACTCAAAGTATTGGATTTAATACAACTAGAAGTGTTGTTGAGTCAATTTTTGCTGTAATTGTATGTGATGCTTTATTTTCAATTGCATTTACAAACTTGGGGATATAATGAGTATTGCAATAGGTGAAACCATTATTAAAGTTCGAAATGTTAAAACTATTTTTGATAAGAAAATAGTTCATGATGGATTAAATTTAGATATTAATAAGGGGGAAATCTATGGCTTACTTGGTCCAAGCGGTTGTGGAAAAACTACCTTACTAAAAGAGATGGTGATGCTACAAAATTATCATGGTGGCAATATAGATATTTTAGGGTATAATTTATCTAATATCAACGAGAATGACGCACAAGCTCTAAGAAGGCAATGGGGTGTTTTATTTCAAGCAGGTGCTCTTTTTTCTTCACTTAGTTTAGCTGATAATATTGCGCTTGGTCTTGTGGAGTATAGTGATTTATCAAAAAAAATGATAGATGAAATTGTTGCATTTAAAATTAACTTGGTTGGATTAAAACAAGAAGATAAAGCATTGTTCCCCTCTCAAATAAGTGGTGGAATGAAAAAAAAAGCAGCTTTAGCTCGTGCTTTAGCACTTGATCCAAAGTTGCTGTTTTTGGATGAACCAACAAGTGGATTAGATCCTATTTCAGCAAGAGAGTTTGATACTTTAATACTAAAATTACGTGAACTTTTGGGTCTTAGTATTGTGATGGTATCACATGATTTACGCTCTATTTATGATACTTTGGATCGTATAGCTGTAATTGATAATAAAAAAATTATTTATGAGGGTAATCTTAAAGATATCAAAAATGATAAAAGTGAATTTATACAAACATTTTTTAGAGCTAATATTTAGCTTATCAAGCGAAAGCTTGACTTTAGTGACCATAGCGGTCAAAGCGGAGATAAAGGGACTTGTACCTTTATTGGATAAATAAAATGGAATATTTAGATGAATAATAAAGTAAATTATACAATAGTTGGTTTTTTTGTTTTAGCTGGTATGTTTTTAATGATTGTTTTTTCATACTGGTTGCTTCAACCAGCAAATGAAAAAGAGGTTAAAACTTATGTAATATATTTTGATGAGTCAGTTTTAGGATTAAATTTAGAAGCTCCTGTAAAATATAGGGGAGTTTCTGTTGGAAAAGTTACAAATTTACAAATTAAACAAGATAATTCACAACAAGTTGAAGTTCATATATCTATATTAAAAACAACACCAATTAAGGTATCTACAAGAGCTAAACTTACATCTCAAGGAATTACAGGTCTGAGTTATATAAATCTAACAATGGGTGATAATAGTGCACCACTTTTGGAAATATCTAATGGTGATAAGTATCCAGTTATAAAAACAATACCATCTTTTTTTGAAACTATAGAAAAATCATTTGGAAATGTATCAACAAACTTATCTAAGACATTAAGTGGGACGCAAAAACTTTTAAATGAGGAAAATCAACAACAGATAAAATTACTTTTAAAACGCACTGCTGGCTTTATGGATAAGATGGAAAAACTTCTTGATGATAAAACTATTAAACATCTACAATCTAGTGTGAAGAATCTGGATGAGAGTAGTGATAAATTAAATAAAATGATGCCAAAAATAGAATATTTTATAAAAAATAGTGTAGCATGGGAAAATAAAATATCAAACTCTTTTGATTCCATTATGGGTAGCTACATAGGAATAAAAGAGTCTATGGATGAGTTTAAACGGGCTCTTTCAAGTGGAGAGTTTAATCTAAAAGAGATTACAAGTGATATAGTACCAACTATAAACAATGCAGTTTTGGATTTTCAACAGTTAATGATAAAAGCAGATAGTGTTTTAGAACAATATGAAAGAAGTCCAAGCGATATACTGTTTAAACAACAAGAGATTAAAAATGGTCCAGGGGAATAGTTTATGAAATTAATATTACCAATACTTTTAGTATTTATTTTTTTTGGTTGTGCTACAAAAGTGCCTATAGCTACAAAATATAAATTAGATAGTGAAATAAATACTAAAAAAATTCAAGATTCTAAGTGTTCAAAAGAGAGTTTAAAAGTTTTACAATCATTTAGTTCTAGTATGTTAATGTCTCAAAAAATGTACTATGTGGAAGATAATAATAAAATATATCCATATTCTGAAGCTATGTGGGGTGATTCTCCAAACAAAATAGTATCTAAGCATTTATTTGAAATGTTAAGGGAATCAAATCTCTTTTATGCAGTAATTAATTCAAAATCTAGAATAAAAACATCATGGTTACTTGAGAGCAAGGTAGAAGATTTTATGCAATATTATGAAAATAATCTATCCTCTTCATATGTTAAAGTAACAGTTGATTTAACACTTATAGATTCAAAAACTTCACAAATAGTAGCTACTAATGTTTTTAGATCAAAAATTAAAGTAGATACTCTTAATGCACAGGGAGGTGTTGAAGCTTTTAATACAGCTCTTAATGAAATTTTAAATGATAGTTCACTTTGGATATATAAACAATGTCAATAATCAAAGAAGAGGAATACAAAAAGCGTAGAGACACACTCGCCAAAAAAATGTCACAACATAGTGTAGCCATCATTTTTAGTGCAACTTATAAAACACGCTCAAATGACACTAACTATCCATTTAGGCAAAATAGCAATTTTTATTATTTAACTGGATTTAAAGAGGATAATTCAATCCTTGTTTTAATTAAAAAAAAGAAAAAATACAAATCAATTTTGTTTGTAAATAAAAAAGATAAAACAGATGAGATGTGGAATGGTAAAAGATTAGGTGTTTTAAAAGCAAAAAAAAGTTTTTTAGTGGATGAAATATATGTGTCAGATGAATTTAAAAAAAAGATTAGTGAGTTTTTAGAACTAAAAAAGAGTTTGTATTTTGATTTTAAACTAGATGATTCAAAAATGAAACTACTCAAAAATAGTGCAAAAAACATAAATATTCATAAAAATATAGCTTTAATTATCCAAAAGATGAGACTTGTAAAATCAGATTCAGAGATTTCTCTTATAAAAAAAGCTATAAATATTACTAAAAAAGCACATCATAAGTTGATGAAGTTAGATAAAATAGGTAGAAATGAATATGAATTATTATCAAATATAGAACATATATTTAAGATTAATGGAGCTTACGATAGTGCCTATACCTCAATAGTAGCATGTGGAAACAGTGCCAATACTCTTCACTATATCGATAATAATAAACCACTAGTTAATAATGAATTAATCCTTATAGATGCTGGTTGTGAGTATCAGTATTATGCTAGTGATGTAACTCGTACCATACCTGTAAATAAGCAATTTTCCAAAGCTCAAAAAGAGATATATGAGTTAGTATTATCAGTCGAAAAATTTATTATAAAGATGGTAAAACCAAATATTAAACGCTCTGAGTTACATAAAAAAAGTGAAGAACTTTTAGTAAAAGGGATGATAAAACTTGGTATTTTAAAAGGTAATTATAAAAAAATTATTAAAAAACAGATACATAAAAAATATTATCCACATGGCATTGGTCATTGGATGGGTTTAGATGTCCATGATGAATGCCCATATAAAGATGAAAATGGAGATGAAATTCTTTTACAAGAGGGTATGGTTTTAACAATAGAACCAGGT
>Ga0256834_1001842_pt1 | contig 13922 bp, 13 predicted proteins | sample 4281140metaG_FD_190536 | JGI IMG/M metagenome (GOLD analysis project Ga0256834, IMG submission 190536) | Hydrothermal vent microbial communities from East Pacific Rise, Pacific Ocean - 4281-140 | ecosystem: Environmental > Aquatic > Marine > Hydrothermal vents | place: Pacific Ocean: East...
CTTTATCTATACTGGTAGTAATAGCTATTTTTCTCTTTCTTGATAATAAAAAAAGTGATATTGCTGTTTTGATAAAAGAGAAAGAAGAGCCAAAAAGTATCGAAACTGTAAATGAAAAAGAAGACATAAATAGTTCAAAAGATATACCTAAAGTAATTTCAGAACTTCATCAATCACAAGAAGTTAAAAAAAGTATTGAGCCTGTGTTAAAAGTTGAAATTGCTTCACAAAAAGTTAATATCCAGCAAAAAGAAGAACCAAACCAGATTATCATCCTTGCCGATGAGGATATTGATGAAAAAATTACACCACAAAAAGTTGTAAAAAATATAGAGCCAGCTCCTGTAATAGTAAGTACGCAAACCAAAAATGACCCTTATCAAGATATTTATAACCGCTACCTAAACAAACTACAAAAAGATAAATCCACAAAACTGATAATCATAAGCCATACCAATGCCAACAATGCATACGACAAAGCCCAAGAGAGGGCATATGAAGTAAGTTTAAAGTTAAGAAACAAAGGTATCAAAAGATCAAACATTATAACAAAAATTGAGATGGATGGTAAAGACAAAATAACATTTGACTTTAGAAAAATAGTAAACTAGGAGAATAAATGTCTAAAATCATATCAGTAATTTTTATCTCACTCATGTTAGTTGGTTGCACAAACAATCAATCAAGTAACAATCTGCTTACAAAACCAGATAAAGTCATAATCAACAATATACCACTATCTAAAAAAGTTAAAATTATCGGCTTTTCAACAAGATTTGTAAATAATATACTTGAAGCTTATATAGAAGTACAAAATTTATCAAAACAAAACTATAACGGTAAATTTGAGTATCGTTTTAAATGGTATGGTAAGGAAAAGTATGAAGTAGGGCAAGATTTATCTATCTGGAAACCACTGTTTTTAGATGCACTTGACTCTAAAAAAATTACAGGATTTGCTTCTACTGAAAAAGCGGAAAGTTTTAAATTTTATATCAGAGAGATACAGAAACCATGAGAGAGTTTATAGGGGTATTGATAATTTTTTTATTTGTTGGGTGTGCTACAAGTAATCGTGGAGAGGTGATGAGAGTTGATCCAAAAAGTATGAATGATACAGGTTTGGGTTTTGGTGCAGAAGATCTTCATATAGTTGTAGAAAAGATGGTAAGTTCTATGTTAAAACATCAACTGTTTGATGGGGCACCTGTTATAGATATAAAAGATATAGAAAATAGAACGGATGAACATATAGATACAAAAGCGATAACAGATAGTATAAGAACTATGGTAATAAAGAGTAACCGAGCAAAATTTGTGGATAGCTCCATAAGACCAACACTGATAGATGAACTTAATTATCAAAATAGTAACAAATATATGGATAAAACAAAGTCTAAGCAAATAGGTAAACATATAGCACAAGGTTATATTTTAGATGGAGCTATCACAGCCATCAAACAGAGAAACAGCAATCAAGTGAGCTATTTTTACAAGATAGTATTACAACTGCACAATATAGAAACGGCATCCATAGATTGGATAGATGAGCAAGAAATTAGGAAGGTTTATACAAAGTAGTGAGACTAGCTATTTTGTTCTTTATCTTGGTAGTATTAAGTGGTTGTTCAAATAGTACATCAAATATACAAAGAGTAGATACAAAAGCGATGTATCTTACAACCATTCACTGGAGTAGTGAAGATCTTCAAACTATGGCAGAGTCTATGGTAGTATCTATCTTAAAGTCAGAAGTTTTAGATGACTCTTCAAAGAAAGTTTTCTCTTTTTTAAAAATAAAAAATAGTACATATGACCATATAGATACACAAAGTATAACAGAAACTATAAAAACAGGTTTGATAAAAAGTGGTAGAGTTGCAATAATTGATATACAAAAAAGAGATATTTTAAATAAAGAGTTAGAGTATCAAGATAGTCAGCAGAGATATTTTCAAGAGATAAAAAAGATAGGTAGACAGTTTGGTGTAGATGGTATATTCTTTGGAGAAATAAGTGCCATTTACCAAAAAAATTCTCTCTCAAAAGATATGTTTTTTAAATTTACATTAAATTTGGTAGATATAAAGAGTGCTCAAATCATTTGGAGTGAAGAAAAAGAGGTGAGAAAAATCTATAAAAAGAGATATTTTGGCTGGTAGTTTACTTTTTTCTTAATTTAAAATCCAATAAATCCAAAATATATGCTTTATAATTAAAAAAGTAAATCAAATTAAAAGGGTCAAGATATGAAGAAATTTTTCTTTAGTATATTAGTTACAAGTTTTGCAACACAACATGTATTTGGTAGTACAATTGAGGATAAAGTTGCTGAGATTTTAGTGGCAAAAGTTAATGCAGATAAAGAGGTTGCTTTAGAGGCTGTTAGTAGTTCTCCAAAAATTACTATTGATGGTGATATATTTAATAAAGTAACAATTGGTGAAAATGTGGTACTAGTAGGAAATGGCGGTATATTTCTTTTGGGTGATATTGAAATAGGTTCAATAACCAATATTGTAGAGTTAAGAAAAAACTCTATCGTAATTGGAAATGTTGGTGTTGCTGTTGGTGGAGGTTGATAGTTGTGAAATTGCTCTTTATCTATATCCTTTTAAGCCTATATTTTATACCGGTTTTTGCTGATATCTCTGCTGTAGAACAATATATGGTTAAGAAAAAAGCCAAGAAAAACAGTTGTTATATATATGTTGAGATTGATGGAAATAGTGAGTGGAAAAAAAAGAGAACAGAGTTAGATACAAAGATAGATTCAGAGTCTCCTTTTTGTAATAAAATCACTATTATGAAAATTATCAAAAATGTAGATATAACCAGTTGCAAAAAAAAGAGTTGGGATGATATTTATAATTTAAACATAGGGACTATCATAGAAGAGAATCCTGGTGTAGATATTAGTGTGATTACAGAGATAAAAAATTCATATATTAATTGTGGTGTTTTAAAAAGTAGTATGGTAAATATCGGTACACATATACAAGAGGGAGACTCTATGTCAGATTATGAAAATAGAGTAGATATTGATGATAGTCAAATTGGAACAGGGTATATAGTTGATTCTGTAGCAAAAAAAGCGAAGGATTTTTTAGATGATTAATATAAAAATATATTCTATCTTAGCAGTGTTATTTTTGTTTTATGGATGTACATCTTCTAGTATATCTTTACCAAAGCAAAAAGTTGTAGCCAATATAAACAGCGAAACAGAGATAAATAAAAATTTTCTCAATAAAACTAATAGTAAATTATATATTTTTGTTGAAAAAAAAGGTGTAACACCAGATAGCTCAAATCAAGCAGAGCTACCTAGAGCATATGATATATTGATAAAAAGTTTGTTATCTGATTTTGGTGCAGATAAAATTGAAGTTATTGTTGAAAATAGTACATATAAAAACTATTTAAAAGATAAAAATAGAAGACCTTTTACATATCAATTAGTAGGAGCATTAACACAATATGATAAAAATATCATGTCAAAATCATCCTCTTTTAAACTAGGAGTCAATTTTGGTCAAGGAGATGGTGAAACAAATCTTGACGCTGACTATACAGATTCAGAATCAAAATCTGTTTTGGGAGCTGATATATTTTTATTGCAAGAGGAGAGTATAGTATATAAAAGCTCATCAAAAATAGTGCTACACTCTGTAAATGAAGCAACTAGTTTAGCGATTATGCTAAATGGTGGGCAGATTGGTTATCGTTCACGGATACAGTTAAAAGATGGGTTAGATTCATCTGTGAGAAAAATGTTTGCTGTGAGTTTGAGAAATTTGATTTCACAAGCAAATGGGTATCAAAGTATATTGCGATGAAAAGAAAATTATTTATATCTCTGTTATTGACCTCTTTTCTTACTGCTGAAAACATAGACTTTACATATACAGATAAAGATGGAAATACCATTTTACATAAAGCGATAATAGATAAAAATATTATTGCTTTACAAGAATTTCTAAATGAAGATATGGAAATAGATCAAAAAAACTATAGAGGTGAAACCCCACTACATTTAGCTGTAAAATTGGGTAATATTCAGAGTGTAGAGATGCTAATTAATCACCATGCTATAGTCTCAATATTTGATGTTTATAATTTTTCTCCACTCTATTATGCTAACAATCTAAAACATTATGATATAGCTAATTTGCTAAAGCAACATGGAGCTAAAATTGAAATTAGGAAAACAGACCAAAAATCAGAGTTAGAAACTTTTGTAAAAAAGTTTGATAGTGATTGATAAAGAACAAACATGAAAATAAAAATATATCTTATCTCTATTTTATTTATCAACACTGTTGTTTTTGGTAGTGAAAAGTATGATACACAGGTCTCAACCCCTATCTCAAAATACAATATAAAAATTAATGATTTTGTAAATTATCTTGATCAAAGAGCTGTGGAACCAGTTTATATCTATGTCCAAAAAGCTGTTGTTCGCTCATCAGCAAAGGGTAAAGTGCTTCCACTCTTTATCAGCACGATGGTTCAAAGTATATTGAGTGAATTTGGTAGCAAAGTAAAAGTAATATTATCATATAAAGAGTATCAAAAATTTAAAGATAATCCTAACTGTTTTGCAATTTCTGGTGCAATTACAGCATATGATGATGGTATTAGGGTAGATACAGCAAGTCTAAATTTTTTTATCAATCTAAGCATAAATGAGAAAAAGAATAAAAATAAAGGCAAATACAAAATAAAAAATAAGATTTCACAGATGATTGGTGATTTTATGATTGTGCAAGATGGTGTAGTAAAAGATAAAGTTTCAAGCAAAATAACAATACGCTCAAAAAGTGATGGTTATCGTTTTGGTATAAATATGTTTGGTTCAACTTTGGGGGTGAGCCATTATAAACATATAGAAGATGGGATAGAGTCTTCTATGAGAAGATTGGTAGAAGCTAGTATGATTGATTTGATGGGTAAAGTATTTAAGATAGAGACTTATCACACTATGCCTGAAATTCAAACAAGAAAAAACCCTACAAATTATGATTCTTATCTAAGCAATAGAGATTTTTGTAGCGATATAAATAAGATAGTTTTATATCCACTCGCATTAAGAGATGAAAGTTTCGACCAATTTGGCATGTCTTATCAAAGTGAACTTAATAAATTAAAATGTTTAAAAGATTTATACGATAAGGATACGCAAAAGAGATATAAGATAAAATTAAATACTGTTTATGGAGAGTTGACAAATCAAGCAGAATCTTATGCAAATGTAAGATTTATACAGCAAAAAATCACTTCTGATTTAGAGATAAAAAGGGCTAATACTTTGACAAATAGCATACACAATCGTAAGATATGTGATAAACTTAGTAACACAGAATATTGTGAATTTATAGAAAATAGAGTTGAGCTTGAAAAGGTTTTAAAATGATGTTGAATTTGAAGAGTCTTATCTATATTGTTTTTTTGAGTTTTGTTTTTTTTGGGTGCAATAGCAGTAAGGGAGATCCTCTAAATTCATCAAATACCCAGTTAAATATAAATGATGGTACTCAAAATAGTAATGATATAAACATTACAAAAGCTACTGAAACTATTAAAAAAAGTATAGGTGTTGGATCCTTTAAGCCTTATATATCAAAAGATAAAAAAAATATTTTTGTAGTTAATGGTGGTAAATTAATTGGAGATAAGTTGCTTAACTATGACATAACAAAAAAAGAGCCAGAGTTAAGAAATACGATAGTAGAATGGACTGATGCTCATATTATCGATGTAAAACCTCTTTCTAATGGAAAACTAATCTACCAGAGATATCCACCGGTAAATTTAGCATATATACATATATATGATTATATACTAGAAAAGGAGATAAGTACCTATTCTATTGAGTATATAAATAGTGAAAAGTTAGATGTTAGTTCAGATGAGATGTCTTTTACAATTGAAAATCTTAAAATCGATATCAGTGATATTTATATAGATATTGCACCTTCAAAGAAAAACATTTATCGTGATGATACCAAAAGGGTTGTTATAGATCCTATCAATAATTTGATATGGCAAGATGATGAAGATGTACAAAATAATATATACTCTTTAGAAGAGGCTATCAGTGTTTGTCAAACAAAATCCAAGTATAAATGGAGATTACCAACTTTTAAAAACATACACATGCTTATGACTCAACAACCAGAACCCTTTAAGTATCCTCTATTTCTCTATCCTGCCACAGGAAGTTCATTGGTGCAAGCTAATGTATCGTTTGATGATGGGGTTGGATACTATACTATTGATAACGACTATGGCAAGTACTCAAGATACTTAACCTTTAATTTTGGGAAAACTAATAGTTGGCAAGGTCATGTACGGTGTGTAACAGATTTAGATGAAAAACTTCAACAAACTAATGAAAAATTTGTGGCAGAAGCCATTGATAAAATTAAAGCACAATCAGGTAGTGATTTAGATGCGGTGTATGTTGCAAAAGATAAAAAAAATATTTTTGTAGTTAATGGCAGAAAGAGTAGTGGATATGAACTGCTTGACTATGATATAACAAAAAAATGGCCAATGGTCAAAAATACAATTGTAGAGTGGACTTACGAACCTATTATCGAAGTAAAGCCATTATCTGATGGAAAATTAATCTATCAGAAACATCTATCAGTAAATTTAACAGGTATTTATATATATGATTATATATTGGAAAAAGAGATAAGTTCTTATATGATTGAGTATGCAAATAGTGATGAGTTATATGTTAGTTCAGATGAGAAATTTTTTATGATAGAGGACTTGAAAATTGGTATTAGTGATTTTTATACAAAATTACCACTCTCACAGCATCAAATTTATCGTGATGAAGTCGATGATATTGTTGTAGACTCTGTAAATAATCTAATATGGCAAGATGATATGTATGTAACTGAAGATACTTATAGTTACATTGATGCACAAAATTTATGTAATGCAAAGTCAAATTATAAGTGGAGGTTACCAACTGTAAAAGATATTAATTTACTTCTGTCACAACAATCCAAACCCTTTATAAGCTTGTTTAAATATCGTGCAACAGGAAACTACCACCTGCAAACTCCTATATCATCTTATAATGGATTTTATCATATCAATCTTTATTCACAATATGAACGATTTTTATTTAAACAGACTGCTTATAAAAGTTATGTTCGATGTGTAGCAGATAATAATATGGATTAGGTAATAGTAAAAATTATGATTATAAAAATTAAAACATTATTTACATTTATACTTCTTAGCTTTATGCTGACAAGTTGTAAAGAACAAGATCAACCTCCTTTTGGTAAACCAGGAATAGCGAGTAATTATGATATTAATATTACAAGATCTAATGATATACTAAAAAGAGAACTTGGTAAGAATTTTGTAGAGTCATATGTTTCAAAAAATCAAAAAAATATTTTTGTACAAATAAAGTCAGAGGAATCAGACCATAGTTACTCGTTGCTACAATATGATATCACACAGTATGAGCCAAAGTTTATAAAAACAATTGTAGATCAGAATATGGGAGAGATATTGTGGATATATCCATTGCAAAAAAATAAAATTATCTATGTGAGAACTTATAAGTCTCCAGACTATGTTCGAATATATGATTATGTATTACAAAAAGAGATAAGAGCATACAATATATACAGTAATAATGATTTAGAGATAAATCCTGATGAGATGTCATTTACCAAAGGAGGAGAAAAAGTCGATATTAGTGATATTTATAAAGATATTCTTCCTTCCCAGCAAAAAATAAGTCGTGATGATGTTAATGAAATTGTTGTAGACTCTCTTAACAACCTTACATGGCAAGATGATATAAGTGTTGTAAGTGATACTTACTCTTTGGAAGATGCTATAAATATTTGTAAAATAAAACCTAGTTATAATTGGAGATTGCCAACTATTAAAGATATGAATACTCTTATGACTCAACAATCAAACCCTTTTTCATCTTTGTATTTTAAAAATATTATCACTACTGAAAATTATTATTGGTTGCAATCTATTGATAAATTTCATGATGACTCTTGGGTATATGATGCTACTGATACAATTTTTATTTTTTCACAAACTTATGGTAGAAAACATGTACGATGTGTGACAGATGTGCAATCTGATTGAAAAAAGGAGTAAGCAAATGCTAAAAAAGCAAAAATCTATATTTATTATATACTTTATTATCGGTCTTTTAACAGTTGCTCATGCAGAAATTATTAAAATCGAATCACAAGAAGAGAAAAAAAGTAAATTATCTAACCCTAAAACTGATGATGTAAAATTCATCATAGAATCTTTACTAAATAGTACAAATTGGAATCCAGGAGAGTCTGAAATTGTCGGTACTAATCAAAAACTACTTGAGTATGATACTTCTGGCTTAAAACTATATACCATAAAAGCAAAAATAAATATTTTTGATACAGATGTCGTTGAAGTGGAAAAATACGGTACATTTGAAAAAGGTCAAGAGCAAGAAAAACTACTAAAGCAGAAAGAATATAATAAAAACTCAGCAGTTGAAGGTTTAAATATTTCGCTTCGTGCCTTCTTGATTTTTAAATATTTTTATCTATATGAGTATGATTTTTTAGATGATATCGAATATCAGTATGATTATTATAATTTTTATGCAAAAGCTATCAATAATATAGACGCTATCTACTGGTGGGGCAATAGCACAAAAGGAGAAGTCTTTAAAGATTATGTTGAGTATCCAAAAGGGAGTTCGATTGAGCTGACAACAGAGTTTAATGAACATCGTCTCTATATTTTTGATTTTAAAAAGTATTTGCAAAAATTTTATATAGATTCACTAAAAGTTGGACTATTTTCTACATATTGGCTAAAAGAGTCTTTTGTAGGACTAACTGACCAAAGTGGCACTTTACCGGTAATTCAGAGTGTTTTACTTGAATCAAAAGGGGTTAGCCTCAAGGTACAACATAACATCAAAAAGATAAATACATCGCTAAAACTAAGATATAACTATGGCATAAACAATTTTGTCGTAGTTTCAAATGGATATTATGATGCAGACTATCAAAGTATCGATTTTCTTGCTGATTATCGATACGATATATATAGCACTTTAAAATATACCATTTTTACAAAAGCAGATATCATGTATAGTACAAAATGGTTTAATAATGCCGAATATACACTTGATACAGAAGAACTTTTCTCAGTTGGTTTGAGTTTGGGTATAGTTTTTTAAATTTACTTAGGTATATTTAGATGGGTATTTTGATAACAGCTACAGATTATGCACAGCTCCAAGTTTTTTAGTCAAATTAAAATAATATTAGAATTCATAATATTTTATAGAAGACCATAACTTTTTAAAAAAGTTATACAAAAATTTTGAGGAAAAGTAAAAACTTATTATTTTCACATTTTATTTTGTCATAGTTTAAGAAAATAAAAAGGATTTAAATATGAGAATAATAGTCACATACATTTTTGTATTAGCGTTAACTGTTATAACTGGTTGTGCTACAGCATCGCAAAAGACAACTATATACAAGGGAACACCTAAACATGTGCAACCACATTTAGATGTACTATCTCTACCTAATATCTATGACTTTAACCAAAAATTAGATAATTCACTGCAAACAGAGTTAGATCAAAAGATAGATAAACTTTTTTCAAAACATAACATAGCAGGAATTTCAGCAACAATTTTCATTCCCAAAAAAGGTACATGGGAAACGAATAGAGGTTTTATATCTAAACCAGATAATATAGTGGTAGATAACTCTACTGTGTTTTATTGGGCAAGTGTTGGTAAACTAATAAACAGTACTATAATTCATCAATTAATTTTAGAAGGTAAACTCTCGTTTGATGATAAACTCTCTAATTGGTTTGTAGATATTCAAAATTCCAAAAAAATAACCATAGAGCAACTGCTCGTACATACCAGTGGAATTTATAGTTTTAACTATGATCCTGATGTACATGCAAGTAACCACAGTTTTAGCTCAGCTGAGCTTTTAGAAATATCAAAAACTCACAACAATCTATTTGAACCTGGTAAATATTGGTCATACACAAATACAGGTTATTTACTGCTATCACTTATCATAGAGAAAATAGAATCAAAACCATTTGCTCAAGTAGTAAAGGAGAGAATTACTGGACCTTTAAACCTAAAAACATTAAGAGTAGCTACAAAAGATGACCCTAATCTAGCTTTAGCTCATGATCAAGATTTGGTTATACCGGAGGATTATTCCGCTCTTTTAGGTGTTGGTGGTTTTGTAAGTAACTCAAAAGATATGGCGACTTTTTTAAGTGCTCTGCTTACAGGTAAAATAATACCTATAAAAGAGGTGCATAATATGATGAAAGATTTATACCCAATGTTTGACAAAGGTCTCTACTATGGTAAAGGTATAATGCTCTATGATTTTAATGAGATTAATAATACAAATAATATTTTGATAGGGCATTCTGGAGGGACTGAAAATTATAAAGCTATTCTTTTATATGATACGAAGACCAAGATAATTATAGCTATTTCAATAAATGAAAATATACCCGTAGAGTCTGTTGCATATAAGTTAATGGAAGTGATTAATATATTTTAAATCAAAGCACTCTCTTTAACTTCTTCCTCTTTCTTTAAAAAGCTAAAACCTCGTATCATACAACTATAGCAATTTAGCTATCATTTTATTCTACTTTTACCACAAGCTTATTCATTTATAATACTTCGTTAAAATAGTAAATCTTTTATAATTAAGGATAAAATTATGCAAAAACTATGGCACTCTTTGGAAATAGATGAGCTACTAAACATCTTAAATATTAATCCTAGACATGGTGTAAATCAAAGTGATATTGAGAATAGAAGATTAAAATATGGTCAAAATATTCTAACAAAAAAGAGAGCAATTTCACCTATAGTTTTATTTTTACTCCAATTTCATCAACCTCTTGTTTATATACTTCTTGTAGCTACCATCGCTACTGCCGCTTTAGGTGAATGGGTTGATTCAGCTGTTATTATGGCAGTTTTACTTGTAAATTCGGTTATCGGATTTGTTCAAGAAACAAAAGCTTTAAAAGCTATAGAAGCACTTGCAAACATGAGCAAAATAACCGCTATGGTTATAAGAGATACCAATAAAATGCTTATCGATTCAGAAGATTTAGTAGTTGGAGATATTGTCATGCTTTATTCTGGTAATAAAATTCCTGCTGATATACGGATTTTAACTATTAAGGAGCTACAAGTTGATGAATCTTCACTAACAGGTGAGTCAGTTTCAGTAGAGAAAAATGATAATGTTTTAACTAAAGATACTCTTTTGGCAGATCGTAAAAATATGCTCTACTCATCTACACTCGTAACATATGGTCATGCTGTAGGTGTAGTAGTAGATGTTGGTGACAATAGCCAAATAGGACATATTAATAAAATGATTTCAAATGCAGATGTACTAAAAACTCCATTAACTATGAAAATAGATAAATTTTCCCACATATTGTTATATATCATCTTATCTTTATCAGCTTTGACATTTACCATAGGTATGCTTCGTGGTGAAACTATGATAGATACACTTATGGCTTCAGTTGCTTTAGCAGTTGGTGCAATTCCTGAAGGTTTACCTGCTGCGATGACTATTATTTTGGCTATTGGTGTCTCAAAAATGGCGGCAAAACAAGCTATTATAAGAAAACTTCCAGCTGTTGAAACACTTGGAAGTACAACAGTTATCTGTTCAGATAAAACAGGTACATTGACACAAAATGAGATGACTGTAAAACAGATTTATACAAACTCAAAGTTATATGAAGTTTCAGGTATTGGTTATACGCCCAATGGAGAGATTACAAAAGATGGAGAGAGTATTGACTTATCTGATAATCTAGTCTTAAAAGAGTTACTTATCGCTGGTGTTATGTGCAATACATCGATTCTTGCTAAAAAGGAAAATAGTTATAAGGTAAATGGCAATCCAACAGAGGGGGCACTTATAGTTTCTGCATTAAAAGCGGGGATACACAAAGATGACCTAGAAAAGGACTTAATTCATATAGATACACTCTTTTTTGAATCACAACATCAATACATGGCTTCACACTACAGCAGTATAGATGAGAAGGTGTTTCTTACTTATATAAAAGGTTCAGTAGAAAAAATTACCCAGAGATGTGAAACCTTTTTGGATGATGATGGCTCCTTAAAACCTATTGATATCGATGCTATATTAAGAGCTACAGAAAAAATGGCTTCACAAGGTATGCGAGTTCTTGCTTTTGCAAGATTAGAAAAAACATCTTATCTTAAAAAAATAGAGCATCACCACCTAAGTAACGGGCTTGTATTTTTGGGTCTGCAAGCTATGATAGATCCTCCCCGATCTGAAGTTATTGAATCTATTAAAAGTTGTCATGAAGCTGGTATAAAAGTAAAGATGATTACAGGAGATCACGCTGTTACTGCTTTAGCCATTGCTACACAGATAGGAATTAAAACAGATACAAATGTAAAAAGCTTAAATGGTCTGGAGTTGGAAAACTTAAACGACCAAGAGCTTACAAAAACCGTAGAGAGTGTAAATATTTATGCCCGTGTTGCCCCTGAACAAAAACTTCGTTTAGTAAAAGCACTACAATCAACATCAAATGTTGTAGCCATGACTGGTGATGGTGTCAATGATGCTCCAGCACTTAAACAAGCAAATATTGGAATTGCTATGGGCATAACAGGGACAGAGGTTGCAAAAGAGTCTGCTGATATGATTTTACTCGATGATAATTTCTCAACCATAAGAGATGCAGTTGAAGAAGGGCGAGGTGTATTTGATAATATCATTAAATTTATCACTTGGACTCTTCCTACAAATATTGGTGAAGGTTTTGTAATTTTAGTTGCAGTTTTAGCAGGGGTTGCATTACCAATTTTACCTGTTCAAATTTTATGGATAAATATGACAACAGCAGTACTATTAGGGCTTATGCTGGCATTTGAACCAAAAGAGAAAGATCTGATGAAATACCCTCCAAGAGAGCCAAATACCCCTATTTTAACAAGAGCACTGCTTTTTAGAGTTTTATTAGTTGGAGTACTGTTACTTATTGGCTCTTTTGGTTCATTTTTGCATCTTCAAGGTATGGGTTATAGTCAGGAAGTTGCTAGAACAGTTTCTGTAAATATCTTTGTTTTTGGTGAACTATTTTATCTATTTAATTGTCGTTCTATGAGATACTCTATGTTTAAGATAGGATTATTTACAAATAAGTGGCTTATTTTTGGTGTTTTAGGAATGATTTTGTTACAACTCATATTTACTTATGCACCATTTATGAACAAATTATTTAAAAGCTCACCAATTGGTCTTTATGAGTGGGGAATTATTTTAGCATCAAGTACAATTATATTTGTTATTGTAGAGATCGAGAAAAAAATAAGATTATGAAATTATATTTGCCGGAGAGTATAAAAATAACTGTGTAAATCCAAAAAGTATATTTAGTCAGTCCTGAAAAACCCACTAAATCCCTAGATGAAGGGTTTTAGTAGTATATTTTAGCTATAATATCAACCAATAAAGTCTCTAAAAGAGTCAAATTCTTGGTCGGTGTAACCCCGCAGGCACGAGGACAAAAGAACTAAAAAATGCTCCCAAAACAACTTAAAAATAACCAACTTAATCTTTTTCACTCTCCACTTTCTGAAATGCTGGATATGAATGATTCTTTGATTGCATTAGCAGATGCGATTGACTGGAGAATATTTGAAGAATCATTTTCTAAATAGTCAGTCCTGAAAAACCCACTAAATCCCTAGATGAAGGGTTTTAGTAGTATATTTTAGCTATAATATCAACCAATAAAGTCTCTAAAAGAGTCAAATTCTTGGTCGAAAAGAACTAAAAAATGCT
>Ga0256834_1001843_pt1 | contig 13916 bp, 16 predicted proteins | sample 4281140metaG_FD_190536 | JGI IMG/M metagenome (GOLD analysis project Ga0256834, IMG submission 190536) | Hydrothermal vent microbial communities from East Pacific Rise, Pacific Ocean - 4281-140 | ecosystem: Environmental > Aquatic > Marine > Hydrothermal vents | place: Pacific Ocean: East...
TTTAATGGCTATTTTAGTAAAAACCCTTTGATTAATCCAATGGGTTTTAATGGTTTAAAAGTGTATTATGAGATAGATTTTTTGTTTTTTCAGTTTAATTCATGAAAATGTTACTTGACCCCTAATTTCGCTTAATTGGGTATCTTGGTTTTGTTTGAGACTGTTAAGGAACACAGAGGTTCGCAAAGGAGGCACAGAGTTGCACGGAGGTTTTTTATTTAACTGCCCGATGAGTTTGTTTATTGTTTGATGCCGTAGTGGAGTCCCTTGTGGGCTCCTTATGTAACAATACCGATGAGTTATATCAAGCAAGGCTCCCACAAGGGAAACCACTACAAATTCTAGTTTTAAATTAGTCAATTATTTAATTGAGATTATGTTGTATTTACACCCTCGATTTTTTGGATTATTGGAAGAATGTTAGTTATGAGATTTAATGGCTATTTTAGTAAAAACCCTTTGATTAATCCAATGGGTTTTAATGGTTTAAAAGTGTATTATGAGATAGATTTTTTGTTTTTTCAGTTTAATTCATGAAAATGTTACTTGACCCCTAATTTTCCAACTAGTGGTTCAACTAATGAATTTATAGCACGGGCTATACGCCATCAATAATCACTACAGGCTTCATATCCGAAGACCAATGACAATCAGGAAAAGGGTTGTTTGTAAGATACTGATTTATCATAATTCAAAGAGTTCTTCCTTGTGTCTTCTTATGTAATTGGCAACCTTGCAAGAGAAGTCTTCATTAATAAAAAAAGACAAATCTGAATCTATAGCTTTAAAATTATCGTATTTTTCAGAGGTTATAAGATTGTAATACTTTTCTTGTTCATGGTTTAATTTAATGAAGTTTTTATCTAAACTAGCAAGTTTCAAAGCTGATTCGTATCTCTCTGCTAATTCGTAACAGCCAACCTCTTGCATCATTTTTAGATTAGTCAACAAATTTTCGTCCGTAATAGTGTCGTTATTGAATAAATTAGTAGTAATGTCACCATGGCTTGACGCCGTACAGTGAAAACTCCATGCATAAACTGCATTTTTGGCACTTTGAGGCACTCCCTCTAATAGTTCAACGTTGGTAGGAATATGCCAATTTTCTCCCATTAACTCTTCAACATATTCTGAAAATTCTGAGAATAACCAATGGTCATCAACGGTATCGAGTAGCTTAGAATTCATTTTGATAAATGTATTAACTTTAGTCATTAAAATAGTACGTACTAATTATTTAGATTTAACATTGTGGCATTGAATCGTTGAATTTACAATACGACATTATCGAATTTGATGCCCATGTTCTTGTTCTTTTACTTTATCTATATTGAAACCGCATCCTTTAATTATCGTCTGCAAGTCATCAAAATTTCCATTGTGATTCATTCAAATCTCCGTTATTAATTAAACACATAACAATTATTAAGAGCGTACATTGCACAAATATTTATTGAATTCACAGATTAAAATGCATTGAGCAGTCATAATTGAAAGTTTCGTGTTAGTAAGATGTTTAATTCTATCACTTTTGACTTAACATTGAAATTGCTTTTTCATCTAGTTGTTATGCCCTTGTGTGATTAATAAACAAGTGGAAATAGTCTAAACATGTAAGGCTTTATTCCTAACTAACGATTCAAACTACTGACAATCTGCCGATGGGCGGGGCCGCATCCTACAAGTGTTACTATTTGACAACCCATTTAGTTCGTGAATGAAACGCTGGAATGAGGGTAACTCAGAATTTGATTATTAGGGTCTTTTTTCAGGGTCTTGTCTGTTATCAAAAACCGAGTGTACTATTATTTCATCTTTTTCAATGGTATAGAATATTGAAAAAGGAAATCTTCTAATCACACAACGTCTGAATTTTGAATATATCTTTTGGTAAATTTTGGAATTTTTTATAACTGACTTTATGGCTAATTCGATACAATCTAAATAATCAAAGCCCAAACCTCTGCGTTGCTTCTCATACCATGCAAAGGCTAACTCAATATCGTCCTTCGCTCTTTGGGTGTAGCGCAATCTCATTTGTATTTTTTACGCAAACCTTTATGCACCGTCTCCCAGCTGTGAAGTTGCAAATCTCCTTCTTGGTATTCTTTATACCTTCGATCTAATTCCATTTTCTGCCAATCATGCAAAGGAATTTGCGAGTTGCTGGCAGCAATTGAATCCCAGATATCTTCAACAATTAAGAGTTTTTCGGATAGTGAAAGTCTTTCAACTTCGTTTTTTATTTGGTCTGTTATCATATGAATCTCTAATGCACAGGTGAATAAATAGGCATTAAACTTTTATGTTAAAAATATAGTTTACCATAGCTCTGAAATCAAAAAAAGAGCCGTGTTTAATTATCTAGGTTTCTGACACCCTGCCGATGGGCGGGGCCGCATCCTACAAGTTCTAGTTTTCAGAACCCAGTTATCTTGTTTTTACAATCTGAGTGCGTGAAATAATCACAATGTTGGGCAAGCCCACTTTACACGTTCTTCCTAAAGCCATGGTAACTTAGGTCTATAAATTCATTCAAATCCGATTCGAGGATGTTGATGAGTTCTTTATAGTTATCTATATGTGTTTCGACGAAAAGGAAGCCGAATAAGGGATAGGTTTTGTGGTCGATTTTGCGCAGTTCTAGGACTTTTTCAAATTGCCTAGTGATTTTTTGGTAGTTGAATGATTGGATTTCTTCGCTGGGTTTTCCGGTGGAGTTATCAAGAACAATGACGCTGTAGAGTTTGTCTTGTTTGTCTTTTAATAGTTCGTTCCAATCTGGTTTTTGTTGCTGGTAGTAATAGAGATATTGGTTGAATCCATAGGCAAAATAGGACATGTCTGCGGTTGTGCACCAGCCGCCAAATCGCATGGGGTTGACTTCGATAGGTAGCAGTTCGCCATCGGTTTCTCGGCGTAGCTCTATGTGCAGTGGAAATGTCTTAATGTGGGATAAATCTGCTATTTTTTGCACAAAAGTGGTGAATTCATGTAAATTTTCTTCAATTATCGCTTTTGAGGTGGTGTATACGCGATCACTGACGTCATCTTCGGAGGCGAAGGTGTGTTTGAGTATGCTTAGTACCACCGCTTCGCCTTGTGCATTGACATAGGCATCGACAGCATATTCTTCGCCATTGATGCATTGTTCGATTATAAAATCATCAAGCCCCATTACTGATTGTGGGTACAAGTTTTTGACTTGTTGCATTTCGGTGTGGATTTTTTCTACCGTTTGTTGCCATTGGGATTTTTCGTTGACTTTGTATACGCCCATGCTAAAAAACCCAACACTAGGTTTGATGATAAAGGGCAATGGAAAGGCTGCAATATCAAGTGTATTTAATTCGTTTATGTTTACTTTTTTGAAAAAGAAATCAGGGTACATTTTTTGGGTTAATTGCCTGAATTTGTATTTGTCTTTGAAGAGGTTTATTTTCTCTGGCAAATCAGTGAAATCCAAGTGTTGAGCAATCCAGTCGATAGCATTTTCTGAATTACTGTAAATCGGTGTTTGCTTTGCTTTTATATAAGCAACCGCTTGCTCGCTTGTTATGGTAGTTAATTCATCGACAAGAGGATTTTCAAGCACGGGTAATGCGTTATTCTTTATTGTGTCTTTTAGAAAGGGTGAAACATAGGGTTTATCAAGTAAAAACATAATGACTTTAATGAGGGAAATAATAATCCCAATGGTAGCAGTTTAATGTATAATTTATCAACATATTCTTTAAAGAGGTTGCTTATGTACAAGCTTTAAGGTTGGCAATTTTAGTTTTTATTAAATACCTTTTATAATTGTATTCAGCAGATAAAATTATATCCCTGTTTATTATTGTACCCAAACTCCTATTAAGCTTGTTTGATTTTATTGATTAAATCATTCGATGTAATGGTATTGTACTTTTTTTCCATTTTAATTTGAGCAGAATTTAGTATCGCCGCCGTTGCATCACTAACAAGAACAACTTTAAATCCGAGCACAGTTAATGAATCAATTGTTTCTGCAACGCAATGGTCTGTTGTAAAACCTATTATATAAACAGTTTCAGCACCTATCTTTTTTAAAATGGCAACAAGATTACTATCCACGGTATTATCAAAAGACGTTCGACCAGTGACTTCATAATCACCTTCTTTAAATATACCATCGGTATATTCCGCCTTCCAGGTATTAGCAACAAACTGCCTTAATAGCTTTGGTAAAAATGGAATTTTTGCATAAGACTCTTTTTTAGATTTATCAATAATAAATGGTGACTGTATAACACTAATTTTATGGCTTCTGGCTGTATTGAGCAAATTAAGGCTATTGATAAGTACTCCATTTTTTTCGTAATTTTTTTTAATTAAACGATAAAAAAGACTGTCCTGAGTCCAAGTTTTTTGAAACTCAACAACTAAGATGGCATTCTTTGAAGCATTCATTAGATTTCTCTGTAAACTATTTATGAGATTGCCATTGTAAGAGATTAGAAAAAAGTATCCTTTACATATGTTGATTTTTAGCAATTACTTTTTTATCCGACTAAGTTGAGTTGGTGTAATACCAAGATAGCTGGCTATGTGATAGGAGGCGATATTTTTTTCGAGCCCAGGATAATCAACAAGAAATTTTCTGTAATTTTCTTTAGAATTATTTGAAAGCAGGCTAATTTCCCTATTTTGTTTTTCTTCTAAATAGTTTTCCAAGACGAGATGTATAAAGCTAGTATGATTGTATTTATTTAAAAGAGAAATAAACAGCTCTTGATCAAACCATATTAACTTGGTTGCTGTTAAGGCTTGTATATTTGTTATACTTTTCTTATGTAAATTTATACTTGCAGCTAAAAAGTTGTTTTTAAATAAAAAATGTTTATTGTGCTCAACACCTCTTTCAGACAAATAGTATATCCTTAATATGCCTTCAACGAGAAAAGCAAATCTTGTACTAGGTTCTTCTACTCGCGAAAAATATTCAAGCTTTTTCAATTCTTGGTATCTGATCATTTCTTTAAGCTCATCAAAGAAGCATTCTTCAAATGGGCAAATTGCACTCATTGCATTTTTGATTTGTAAAAAGCAAGATTGATTAATCATCATTTAAAAATCAAGGCATTAGTTGTGGAAAATGGACTACTTTTCATTTTAGTTTTCAAAAACAAGGGTAAATATCGACTATCTAAAAAAAAACATAATGTAAATCGTGAATAAATAATTATCCCAATGGTAACAGTTTAACGTATAATTTATCAACACTTTATTACTAGAGATTAATTATGCATAAATTTAAACGAGCAATTCTATTTTCTCTCATTCTAACTTCACTGGTTTTTTCCATTGCCAATGCCAAAAGTAAATGGTGGAAAAAGATTCTTGAAGATGAGGATAAAACCACAAGTTCTTTAAGCAATGATGATATTGGTAGCGCATTTAAACAAGCTTTGAGTATCGGTGCTGAGAATGTTGTTTCTCAATTAGGCACAAATGATGGCTTTAATGCTGATGAAGCGATTCATATTCCTTTACCTGAAAATTTAGAAAAGGTTCGCAAAATCCTCAAAAGAATTGGCATGTCGGGAATGGTTGATGATTTAGAGGTTAAACTTAATCGTGCAGCCGAGGTGGCTACTCCTGTGGCTAAAGATTTGTTTGTGCAATCCATTAAAGACATGACTTTTGAAGACGTGAAAAAAATCTACAGTGGTCCTGATGATTCTGCCACACAATACTTTAAGGAAAAGATGTCGGCATCTCTTACTGAAAAAATGAACCCCATTGTTGAGGAGAGTCTGGCTGATGTTGGCGCAGTGCAATCTTTAAATAAGGTCATGGATAAATACGACAATATTCCATTTGTGTCGTCGGTTAAGCCCGATTTAACTGGTTATGTGGTTGAAAAAGGCATGGATGGTATCTTTTATTATTTAGCTCAACAAGAAGCTCAGATACGTAAAAACCCTTTGAAACAAACCACCGCCTTGTTAAAAAAGGTTTTTGGGAAATAATATGTTAATAATTAAACTCACCCTACTCACCTTTTTATTGCTCAGCTCAATTGGCTTTGCTGCTGACGGACTTATCCAATTAAAAAGTCACCACAGTGTCAAACAAACCACTAAAAACTTGTTGGATGTCTTGAAGAAAAAAGGCATGACTGTTTTTAAGGTCATCAACCATAAAAAAGGCGCGAAAAAAGTGGGCAAAAAACTTCGACCAACTACGGTTGTCATTTTTGGCAACCCTAAGGTCGGAACGCCATTGATGCAATGCGCGCAAACAGCCGCTATTGATTTGCCACAAAAGGCCTTAATCTACAAAGATGCAAAGGGTCAAGTTTGGTATGCTTATAACAATCCACAATACTTAGTTACCCGCCATAATATAAAAGAATGTGAAAAACCTTTGGCAAAAATCACTAAGGCCTTAGGTAATTTTGCCAAAGCAGCAACAAAGTAAATTTAAGTTTTGCGGTAATTACTCGAGACTTGATTAATTGCTGCTATAGTCCAACGGGAGTTGGCATGGCAAATGGCCGCCGCTAATGCATCGGCGGCATCTTCTTGAATGTTTTCTTTGTGGTTTAACAAGAGCTGCACCATGTATTGCACTTGTGTTTTAGCAGCTGATCCTTTGCCAACTACAGATCGTTTTATAGCTTTGGGTGCATATTCGTAAACGGGCAAATCCATTGCCACAGCTGCACAAATTGCTGCACCTCGAGCTTGTCCTAGTTTTAGTGCTGAGCCTGCATTTTTTGCCATAAAAACGGTTTCTATTGAAATTTCATCAGGGCGGTATTTGTGAATCAATGCGGTTATTTCGGTAAAAATAACTTTTAGCCGTTGTGGAAACTCTCCACTTCCACATTTTATCGGTTGAAAATGCACCAGTTTGGTGTTGCGACCATCCGTATCAATTATGCCAATGCCCGTTGTACGAGAACCTGGGTCTATACCTAAAATTCGGGTTATGTTATTCATGCTTTCATTATGCCAAAACATGATTGAAAATACAAAATCTTGACGGATTTAACATTTTTCTTCAATCAAAGCATTACACTGGTAACTTTAAATACACGAATAAAACATGAAAACAATTCTTATTGGGTTACTTATTCTCTCATCTTATAGTGCTTATTGCGCACTACCTGTTAATTTGCAAAGAACACGGTTGTTTTCTGCAAATGAGCCAATAGCAGTTCGCCATGCTGGTGATGGCTCTGGTCGCCTTTTTATTGTTGAACAAGCTGGCACTATTAAAATATATAATGGCACCAGTTTATTAGCCACAAACTTTATTGACATTAGTGCTAAAGTTGCCAGTGGTGGAGAGCGTGGATTGCTAGGGCTAGATTTTGACCCAAACTATGCTAGCAATGGTTTTTTCTATGTTAATTACACCAAAAACGGTAGTAACTTTGGCGACACCATTATTGAGCGCTATAGTGTAACTGCTAACGCTAATATTGCAGATTCTACCAGTGGCCAAGTGATTATGAGGATACCCCAAACAGCATCAAATCATAATGGCGGAGATATTCACTTTGGTCCAGATGGTTATTTATATATTGGCATGGGGGATGGTGGTGGTGCTGGCGATGTACCAAACAATGCGCAAAATTTAGCTTTGTTATTAGGAAAAATGTTACGCATTGATGTTTCTTCCACAGAACTTGTTTATTCTGATTCTTTTGAAAACCCTTCCAATTTATGTGGATTAGACTCCGTTACTGGCTCTTACAAAATTCCAAATGACAACCCATTTATCAATCAGGCGGGGCAATGTGCAGAAATTTGGTCCTACGGATTAAGAAATCCCTACCGATGGAGTTTTGACAAACAAACAGGCGATTTAATTATGGGCGATGTCGGGCAAAATTTATATGAAGAAGTTAATTTTCAATCGGCCTCAAGTGTCGGTGGAGAAAACTACGGTTGGCGTTGTCGTGAAGGTGCGCATGACTTTAATACCAGTATGTGTACTGGAAGTGAAGTATTTACAGAACCGGTAATAGACTTGCCACAAGCTTCAGATGGTGGTTGCTCAGTTATGGGTGGTTATGTTTATCGCGGCTCTGCAATTCCTGCTATACAAGGTTTGTATATTTTTTCTGATTATTGCGGTGGGGAAATGAATTTTGCCACCCCGACTGGTGCCACTTGGTCATTTGAAATGTTAGAAGATGTCAATTTTGGCACGCGTGGATTTGGTGAAGATGAAGCGGGTGAAATTTATCATATTTTCAATAGTGATATTTATAAATTTGAATTAAATTAAATACCTCAAATGGCATTTTTTAGGGCAGTAACATTACTGCCCTTTTTTATGTCTGTTTGCTGTGTTAGAATTTATAACTTATTTTATTTTGAGAAAAATCATGTTTAAAGCTTTAGTCTTACTCTTAACAATTAGCACACTTCAAGCACAAGAACTCTTTAATGCTGATTTCTTAGAAAGTGTTGCCACATTGCGTGACAAAGCGTTAACTGATTCAACCGCTTATGACATTACCGAATCCTTAACAACAGAAGTTGGCGCTCGTCTAGGTGGAAGCAAAGGTGATGCACTCGCGGTTAAATGGGCTGTGGCTAAATTTAATGAACTAGGGTTTGATAAGGTATGGACAGAGCCAGTTACCTTTCCAAAATGGGTTCGTGGTGTTGAAACCGCTGAAATCATTGCTCCTTTTCCACATGAGATAAAAATCACAGCATTGGGCGGTTCTTTATCGACACCAAAAAGAGGACTAAAAGGTGAGATTATTCATTTCAAAACTATCGAAGATTTAAAAAATGCCGATGCGTCCTTAGTTAAAGGCAAAATTACTTTTATCAGTAACCGCATGGAACGCTATAAAAACGGTAAAGGTTATGGCATGGCAAATGGTGCGCGTTATATGGCTGCCAAATACACCGCCGACAAAGGTGGCATTGGTGCTATTATTCGCTCAATCGGCACAGACAGTAATCGTGACCCACATACGGGTGGTATGAAATCGGTTAATTTTAACAAAGAAACAGGTGAAATCACCTTATTGAAAAAAGGTGAAATCGTTCCAGCTGGGGCTATCTCTAATCCAGATGCTGACCTTTTAGTTAATGTACTTAAACGTGGCAAGCCTGTCATTTTTAAATACACACTTGGTTCACATTGGGACGGGCAATACACTTCGCAAAATGTTATTGGTGAGATTACTGGCAGAGAAAAGCCTGAAGAGCTTGTTATTATTGGTGGGCATTTAGACTCATGGGACTTAGCTACAGGTGCTATTGATGATGCATCAGGTTGTGGAATCACTATGGCTGCAGCCAAACTAATCAAAGACTCAGGTATTAAGCCTTACCGAACCATTCGAGTAGTCTTGTGGGCAAATGAAGAAAATGGTTTACATGGTGCGCGAGCATACGAAAAAACCCATAGAAATGATTTAAGCAACCATATCATCGGCGCAGAGTCTGATTTTGGAGCTTCCTCTGTTTATCAATTCAAATCCAACGTGTCCGCTCAGGCCTTACCTGTGATTGCTAAAATGGCAGAATTAATGGCTCCAATTGGTGTGACTTATGTGGGCAACAATGCTAGGTCCGGAGCTGACATCTCACCACTATTAAAGGCTGGTATGGCAACGATGGAATTGTCCCAAGATGGCACTAAATATTTTGATCTTCACCATACACAAGATGATACGATGGATAAGATTGTACCTGAAGAAATTGCACAAAATACTGCTACATGGATTGTATTTGTCGCATTAGCGGCTGAATATAAAGGTGATTTTGGTTTTGACTTGTATAAAAAACAATGAATCAACTCGAAAAATTTAATAAAACCTATCCAGTCAATATAGAATTAAAGGTCCAGTGGGGCGATATGGATGCTTTTAACCATGTTAATAATGTTATGTATTTTCGCTATTTTGAATCGGCTCGATTAGCTTATTTTGAACGCATTGGAGTTATGGATAAAAGCAATAATAACAAGATAGCTCCAATCTTAGCAGAAACCAGTTGCCGCTATCGCCTACCATTAAATTACCCAGATACAATATTAGTTGGCGCTCGTGTTATTGAAAACCACTCCCATGGTTTTCTAATGGAATATGCAATTTATAGCACAACACATCAAACTGTCTCATCAATTGGCACAGGAAGAATTGTTATGTTGGATTACAACACCCATGAAAAAGTCACTGTGAAACCTGAGACACTAAAAGCCATTAAGGGTTTATCTATTACCCAAATCCCGATATAGAAAGTACGATGATAGCACAAGTCCTTAATGCACCTAGAAAACCCAGAAAAAGCTTCATCACCAATGAGGTGACTTTAGTTTTTCTTGATTTCCTATGCACATCAGTTACTTGCACTCTCAAACGCATTTCTATATCGGGATTTGGGTATTACAACACAATAGCCAGCATAAAGCTTGAGATCATTTTAATTGCAATAAATAAACGACTAAAGCATCTATCTCTGCTTCACTTAATTCTTCTTGATAATGAGAAAACATAACAGCAGGTGAATACCCACTCACAATATACGCATCAGGGTTGATAACTGATTGACGAATATACTCTTGTGCTGACATATTTTTGATGATTTTATCTGCTCTTAAGGCCAAGCCACTTAATGAAGGTCCAACAGTAACCACATCACTCTTTGTTGTGTGGCAAGAAATACAACCCACCACATTGTTCTTACCCAAATGAAGCGACTTAAACAAATACTCTCCTTCTTTTATCAATGAGCTTTCATTGCAGCAAGTTAATAAAAATAGTGACGGTATTAAAAACAATTTCTTATTCATAAGAATACTCAACATATGACCATTTATCGTCAATGATACTGTAAATAAAATGGTATTTTTTTTTCTCTGGATTATTTTCTGCTAATAGCCTAAAACCAAACTCTGTCTCTTTGACTGTCATGTGAAATTTATTGGCTTTCTTTGAAAATTGAATTTTTTTTGCAACTGTTGTATCACCGCCTTGTAGACGAGTTAAAGAAAATTCAAAACGCTTTGATTGGGTAAAGTTTCCATTTTCATCTAAAAGTATAGAATAAACATGAGGTTTTCGTGCCAATCCATAATAAAGACGCTTACCTTTAAGTGTGTTAAACACACCTATTCCAATAGCATCAATTGTATTAAATTGTGAAACAACTGTATTGGTCGATAGATTGATTTGATAAATAACACCATTTTCTTTTCTTGGTAATGAGCCAGCTAACGATGAAACATAGAGTGAATTAGTGTCGCAATCGTAAAAAAGCCCCATTGTCCCAAAAGGGTTTTTGTTGTTTGGCTTTTCTTCAGATGGCATTTTTAAATACAATTGCATTTTTGCAGTGCTACTGTCAATTTTATAAATTTGATTCTGAAGTTCTGGTGGGTTTAAACTCAAACTCACATAGGGCAAAGGTGCCACATACATATTACCCTTGTTATCTCTATCAAATCCTGCCAAATATCCCGATTTTGTCCATGATTCATCTTGCCAGATCCTGTTGTTTGACATGTCCCTTATGACCAAACCGCCTTGGTGGTTCTGTTGTTTTGTATCAATTGCCGGTTGCTTCATAGAAAGAGTGTGAATAAAACTTGGGGTTTTTCTACAACTATTCACCACACCTAGTTTAAAGCTTGTTGCTAAATGTGTATCGTTTGTAATATTTTTATTCTGAATAGTTAACAAGTATCCCCCAACAAAAAGAGATAAAATTAAAAAACCCAATACAAAAACCTTTATCATAACCCAACAGGAACAAACATTGGTCCAGCATAACAAGGCCAAACTTTTACCTTTTTTATCCCATTTTTAATACGTGTATCAGCCCAGCAATACTCCTCTCCTTTTGTTCCATTGTTTTTAAGTTGGGGTACATACCACAAAACCAAGTTTTTATTTTGCAATGACTCAGGTGGATTGATAAATTGTTCTGGCCCTTGTCGAAAATCAGTATTACAACATGATCCCATTGTAACCATATCATTACTACCCTCATCTCGACCAGGGTGATTTATTGAAATATAACTAAATGCATTGTCTCCTTTGGAGCCATCATTAAATTGCCCTCTGTTCGGCTCAACATAAAAGCCATTGCCTTTTTCATTTGTTATTTTGAAAAGATAGCCTTCTCGTGTGTACTTAGTGTTTTTCGATTGCAAATGCCATTTTTCTTCAGTCCACAACTTCCATTGTTCACCATTCCACTGAGAGATACTTTCATGGTCTTTATCAGCATCTATATCAATTCGAATAATTGGTCTGTAAGTACCATCTGTTCCACAGCCTCTTCCATAGTCTGCTGCTGCCACTCTGAACCGTCCATCATTATAAAACTCAAAACGTTGTTCATAACGATAATTACACGGTGTTGGCCAAGGAGGTTGCCTAAAATCCTGCGTAAAAGAAAAGCCAATTGTTTTACCATCTTGCTTTATTTCTTCCACTTGCGGCCCTTCATATGCAATAACAACAGCCGATGAGAACAAAGGACAGCCAATAGCGTCAGAATAACCAAAGCCCTCTCGCGTGGAATAATTAACGTGCCAATCCAGTAGCTTTGCTGACTTCATCACTGGAATATTTTTATACTTTAATTGCGTGACCTCTATCCCATCAGATGCCGTTATTTGATAGTCAAATTGCCAGTTACCTTTTTGTAAATGGTTACTTTTTTCACAAAACTCCCTGAAAACATATTCATTTTCTAACTGCCTTTCAGTCACATCTATCGGAGGCCCGCTTTCCCCTAGGTTGGTCCACCGTATGCCGACAAGAGTACTGTCAGTTAAATCAACAATTGCCCATAACGCCTTATCATTTAAAACAAAAGTGGGGGCAACACACAAATGGTATGATCGCTCACAACGAGAGTTTTTAAGTGACGTTTTTATCTGTGACATGGTTGGCTTTTGTGTCACTTCTAAAAGTTCTTGTTTGACTAGTTTTGAATTTTTAGCTATGGCAATAGCTATATTTTTTAATCGATTATTAATGTCAGGCTGTGCATCCGAGTAATAATTTACAGCTAACACCTGTTGTAACTTAACATCTACAAACCCAACAGTTGACATGTTATAAAAATAATTATACATTTCAACTCGATAACAGCTTTTACCACACTTTGACAACCTTTTCTTATTATTCAAAGAAACATCAGCAGCCAGCACTTTCCTGATTGTCATAATTTCATTTCTTAAAGGCTTATTTCCTTGAGGGTGCCTAGTATATTTTGTAAAGTCTTTATTTTGTATTACAATTTTTTGAGCACGATATTCATCTTGATGTGTTAGCTCTTGTTTACCAAGTCTCAATATAGGTATAGGCTTTTTTAGGCTTTGTTTTACCGCAAATATATAATCATTTATTATAGCTAGGTTAACGTGTTCTTTTCTGTCATTATTAGTAATCAGTTTACCAGTATACTCATATGTGTTTTCTTCATTTGACCCATTATGTTCTGATGAACATGAAGATAAAAAAAACATTACCATAATGAGAGAGAATAATGCATGGAAATATTTATTTGGTAATCGGAAAAATGCCATTATTAAATATGTAACGCCTTCATTGTTCTTGAATTTAACCATTAATTACTACTCACTATTTTGCTTTTTTAAAGTTCTAGCAAAAATACAATCATTCTAATTCGTAATTTCAAGGCACTCAAGTTATCACCTGAATTTATACAAAAGGAGTACAAAAAGTACTCCTAATTTCAATGGATTTAATGGTTTATAGAGTTAACCAATTTTAAATCTCCATTTAACTGTAAAGCCAATTAACAGGCTTAATATTAATAATGCCCACCACCTGTTAACTGGTATCATTATTGGTATACCTGAATTGTTACCAAATACCGTCAATGGAACAATTGGAGTGTCGGTTGACAATTCAACTACTACAGTCTCTGGCAAGATTG
>Ga0256834_1001844_pt1 | contig 13914 bp, 18 predicted proteins | sample 4281140metaG_FD_190536 | JGI IMG/M metagenome (GOLD analysis project Ga0256834, IMG submission 190536) | Hydrothermal vent microbial communities from East Pacific Rise, Pacific Ocean - 4281-140 | ecosystem: Environmental > Aquatic > Marine > Hydrothermal vents | place: Pacific Ocean: East...
ATTTTCACGATAATTTTGCACCAATTCTCGTAATCTTTCAAGCATTGGTCGCCAGCCATTAACCGTTCGGCGAACATCAACCAATACTGCTTCAAGCTCATCAAATAATCTTTTTAGAACAGCTTCATCTTTTATTGGATCAATATAGATATGTAAAAAGCTTTTCTGTAAACTTTCTTCACTTGTGCTTTGTAAAACTTTTATTTTTTTACCTTTAACCTCAAGTGGTAAAACAGGGTGGGCAATAAGGCGAATATTACCACCAAAAAATCTAACTGCTCCTAACACTGAATCAACCAAAAATGGCATATCATCTACGAAAATATCAATGATATGGGCTGGCGAATCGATGCCATCTTCTTCTGAAAGCCAAATATTTAGTAAATGCTCACCAGACTTTTGCCCCCCTAGGCGCTCATAAGAATGTCGAATATTTTTCTCAAAACTAGCGGCGCTAATATCTATAAGATCTTGTGGATCAATTGAAGCAAGCGTTAACTTTAGGAAATTTGAAAAACTAGTTTCTTTTGTTAAAAGATCTTTTGTTCTCTTTTTTAGTGTTTCATAGTTTTTGTTTATTTCTTTATCCATAACCTATAGCCCCCATTATGGCAAAAATATTCATTAAGAATCATTAGCAATTTTAGAATCACTATTAACTACATTGATTAAAAGAAAATAAAATGTCGAGTAGTAACATAATAGTAGATATAATTATGGATAGAAACCAGATGATAATAATTACTAGTTAAAACCTATTTTATGAACAAATCAAATTCTACAGATATTAAATCGCTAGTTAAGTCTTTATTTAGCAAATCAGTTGCCTCACTAATGATAAAAATTGTGTCTGCTGGTCTAGCATATTTAATGTTTGTTGCGCTTGCGCGCGCTATGAGTGAGGTAAACTATGGACAATTTGCTTTTGGTTTTGCTTTAGCATCTATATTAGCAGTTGGTGCAACTATGGGGCAACATATTGCAATTTTAAGGTTTTGGCCTGAAGAAACAGGTAAAGACAAGTTACAAAAGGCCAAAGATTCATTAAAGTCTGGGTGGGCAATTACCATTATTTCTGGGATAATTATCACAATTGCAATGATAGCGATTGTTTTACTTGCTGGATATTTTACCACTGGCATTTCATCTATTATTTATATTATAGCCGCCGCATTACTCATTTTACCACTTGCTTTAGCCGAATATGGCTCTGCTGCCTTGCTTGCTCAAGGCTCAATCTGGACATCATTAACCCCAAAAGATGTGCTTTGGCGTGCTAGCGTCCCTACTATTATTTGGATTTTATTGTTTTATGGAATTGAGTTAAGCGGCACACAAGCATTGCTTTTGGCAACTTTTATTCTTTCTTTGGTGATAATGGTTCAATTTATTATTTCTAATAAAAACGGATATTATAACTCAGTTGGCTTTTCTGCATTAAAAACCTACTTACCCGAAAGAGGAAAAATTACCTTTTGGTTTTTTATCGCTAGCGCCATTGAAGTGGCATCAATGAATATTGATATTGTGTTGGTTGGGCTGTTTATTACGGTTGAAAGTGCGGGGCTATATTTTAACGCATTTAGAACTGCAGGTCTGTTAACTTTATTCATGTGGGCAACAACTTTGGTGGTTGCACCAATGATTGCGAAGCATTTTCATGTAGGTGAAATTAGAAAAGCACAGGCAATAACCACTTTCACTACTTGGATTGGATTTATTTTATCTGTTGGCGTGTTCATTATTTTCGTATTTTTTGGAGATTTTATTCTCTCATTATTTGGTGATGTTTATAGTGAGGGTAAAATTATTCTTTTGATAATAAGTGCTGGAATGTTGGTGGAAGCTGCCACAGGCCCTACACGAATTGTGATGATGATGACAGGGCATGAAAAAGCTTTTGTTACAATTTATGGAACGCTTATGTTGCTTGGGATTTTATTATTCCTTATTTTTATTCCAATTTTTGGAATTATAGGCGCTGCAGTTATCAACATGCTAACAAGAGCCGTAGCACAAACAGCTATTGCATTTTGGGCAAAAAGAAAAATTGGGCTTAATACCACTCTACTTGGTGGTTGGAAATTGCCAAAAGATTTAGATAATAAAGAATAGACGCATTATCTAATATTTATCTTGACCAAATCGCCCTTAAAACCCTAAAACCATTTTAATATATTAAGCACAATTGGGCAAATTAACATGGTAAATAAAAAAACACTTTATGATAAAATCTGGGATAAACATCTAGTTTGTAATAATGATGATGGCACGTCTTTACTTTATATCGATCGTCACCTTGTGCATGAAGTTACTAGCCCACAAGCTTTTGAAGGTTTGCGCCTTAGCGGACGTAAAGTTCGATCACCAAAAAGAACTCTAGCCGTGGTTGATCATAATGTGCCAACAAGCGATAGATCAAAGGGCATTAGTGACCCCCAGAGCGCTTTACAAGTTGAGACTTTAGCAAAAAATGCTGCAGATTTTAATGTGCAATATTATGATGAATTAGATGAACGCCAAGGGGTTGTGCATATTGTTGGACCTGAGCAAGGTTTTACACTGCCGGGCATGACGATTGTTTGCGGTGATAGCCATACCTCAACTCACGGCGCTTTTGGCTCATTAGCGCATGGCATTGGCACATCTGAAGTTGAGCATGTTCTTGCTACCCAAACGCTTATCCAATCTAAAGCCAAAAATATGCGGGTAACAGTGAATGGCAAGCTTAATGATGGTGTTAGTGCTAAAGATATTATCATGGCGATTATTGGTGAAATTGGCACTGCTGGTGGCACTGGGCATGTGGTTGAATTTGATGGTGAGGCAATAAAGGCGCTTTCAATGGAAGGGCGTATGTCTGTTTGTAATATGACTATTGAAGGTGGCGCACGGGCGGGTCTGATTGCGCCTGATGTTAAAACTTTTGAATATGTTAAGGGTCGCCCACAAGCACCAAAGGGCGAAGATTTTGATAAAGCTGTTGCGCAATGGAGTGAATTATTTACTGACGAGGGTGCAGTTTTTGATAAAGAAATCGTGCTTGATGCCAATGCTTTGCCGCCGATTGTGACTTGGGGTAGCTCACCTGAAGATATAACAACCATTACTGGGGTTGTACCTGACCCTATGGATATTGAAGATGAAAATCGCCGTGCTTCAAAATTACGGGCGCTTGAATATATGGGCTTAAAAGCTGGCACAAAAATCACTGATATCAGTATTGATCGTGTATTCATTGGTTCTTGCACCAATGGACGGATTGAAGATTTTAGATCTGTTGCAAAAGTAGTTGAAGGTAAAAAAGTTGCCTCTAGCGTTAGTGCAATGATTGTTCCAGGTTCTGGCTTGGTAAAAGCACAAGCAGAAGCTGAGGGATTAGACAAAATCTTTATTGAGGCGGGTTTTGATTGGCGTGAGCCGGGTTGTTCTATGTGTTTGGCAATGAATGATGATAGGCTAAAACCATACGAGCGCTGTGCTTCAACTTCGAATCGTAATTTTGAAGGACGACAGGGTTTTAAGGGTCGCACGCATTTAGTCTCACCCGCAATGGCGGCGGCGGCGGCGATTGCTGGGCATTTTGTGGATATTCGTGACTGGAAATAAGGAAGAGAAAAATGGGTAGAATAAACAAAAAACTATTAATAAGTTTAATTGTGGCTTTTACTCTGTTTTCCCCTAATGCTTATGCTGGCAATGGCGCATGCAACATTGCCGCTGATTGGATAACGCTTGAAACAAGCGATATGGATCGGCTTTCAAACCTTTATAATAGTCGCACTAAAGGTCTAAGTGCGGCATTAAAATCAACAAACCAAGTGAATCGAGAAATTGTTGCTAAATTTTTTGAGAATGATTTTGTAAAAATAAATGATGCCAATAGCATTGCAGGCAAATATCAGTGCCGCACTATAAAATTAGGCGGTTTGGGCGACATCACCATTTATAAATGGTTTAAGTGCGAAATTTGGGCTGAAGCTAGAGCTTTATTGGTTAAAAAAACTACTGGTTCACAAAATTTCATGGGTATATTAAGTGCCAATGAAGCGGGCTTAAACTATAGTGGTGCGCTTAGTTATGGCTATGAAAAAATTTATAAAATGTATGGCGAAGACAAGGAGCGCAATCAAGTGGGTTGCCTTAATGCAATCAATCAAAATATGGAGCATTTTATTCTTGAACTACCTGAACCTAAAGTTGAATCATTTCATGATATTATTGAGTTTAAGAAAATAGACTAATTTATTGCAACTCTCTGAGTGTTTTATCAAGCCGCTTTAGTTTTGCGATTGAGGAAATAGATTTTCGTCTTTCCAAGATTATTTGCATTAAAACCTCCTTGCTCTCTTTTTCAATTGTTGGGGCGATTAACTGCGCATAGGTTGGGAATTGATTTGGGGCAGAATGCTCTAATCTTTGCAAAATCACTGGAGTGAGCAATTTCTTAAAACGGGGTTTTTGATTTAGTTTAGCCAAAATCGCCATTAAATTATCTTTGGCAATCACGCTAGATCTATCGCTTGCTTGTAAAATTAGATTAAGGTTTTTTATTATCACCTCGGGATTTTCATCTGCTAGCGCATTGATTGCCTGTAATATTCCCCAAATCATGCGGTTGTTTTTAGTTGCTAATAAATCAATTAAATTCTGAATATATGGGGCAACTAACGAAGGGCGCAATTGAGCCAATTCATAAATAACTTTTATTGCGTCTGATTTTTGTACTTTTTTGCCAGATTTACAATATTCAAATAGCTCGATAATATCATCATTTGTGCCAGATTTTGCCAATTTTTTAGCCAAATCGATATTGGGTTGCTGGTCTTTACGCCCTAAGGCTTGGGCAAAAAGATCTGCAATATCGCCGTTAAACGGCAAGGGCGGTATCAAGGGCTAATTCAACCATATCTGTTAATGAGGATTGGCGATCGCTTGAGTTAATCGCATCACCCGTGACCAAACAATCAGTCATGGTGCAAATTGCTAAAGCACGTGCGCCAAATTTTGCGGCAAGCGTGTAAATGGTTGAAGCTTCCATTTCTACTGCCAACACGCCATGAGCGGGTAAATCACCATAAGATTTCACCCCATCTGGCACATAAAAAACATCAGAGGAAACAACACTTGCTACATGGGTAGGAAAACCACGTTTTTTAGCCAAAACCACCGCATTGCTCAATAATTCATAATCAGCAAATGGGGCATAATGATATGGGGCAAAGCCATCATTCATTGAGCTATCGGTTGCCGCCGTCATCGCAATCACCACATCACGCACTTTTACTTTAGCGCTTAATCCACCACATGTGCCAACTCTTATCAGGTTTTTCACCTTATAAATATCAAGCAATTCATGCACATAAATGGCGGTGGAGGGTTGACCCATTCCCGTGGCTTGCACCGAAACAGGTTTACCTTTGTAAGTCCCCGTAAAACCAAGACAATTACGAACACCATTAACTTGTTTTGCATTATCAAAAAAAGTCTGGGCAATCCATTTAGCACGCAAAGGATCTCCAGGTAAAAGCACCGTATCAGCATAATCACCAATTTTTGCTTCATTATGCGGGGTCATATCTTAACTCTTAGTTTGGTTTATCTGCATTACCCTGTTGGGCTGCCATTGCTTCAATATTTTGACGATAAATTGCGGCAAAATCTACTGGCTCCATCATGATTGGCGGGAAACCACCTGATTGAGTTACTTGCGCCAAGATTTGACGAGCAAATGGGAAAAGCAGGCGTGGGCATTCAATCATTAAAAATGGTGGAAGTTGATTTTCTGGAACATTTTGAATTTTGAATACTCCGCAATAAACCAATTCAACATTAAAAAGAACTTTGCCATCACGCTCAGCTTTTGCATTTAGTGAAAGCTCAACAATATAACTGTCATCTTCTGCTTCACGTTTTTTAACTTGGTTATTTATTGAAATAGAAATCTGTGGAGCGCCTGATCCTGTAATGATTGATTCTGGTGCATCTGGGTTTTCAAATGAAAGATCGCTAATATATTGAGTTAACAGGCTCAAAGAAGGAGCAGCGGCGGCTTGTGCTGTGCTTGACACTGGTTGTGCTTCGTCGCTTGGTTTTTTTTCTGATTTTGATTTAGCAGGTTTTTTAGCCATGATTTTTCCTAAAATTATTATTGTAAGACACTATTTAAATAATTGTTCAAACTGAGCTAGCATTTTTGAATGAATCTGACAACAAACAAATATTGCTATTCATTAGGATAATCTTTTGGACGGTAGCTTTTTTCATCAAGATCAATAATATCTTCTTCATCATCTAAGCTTGCGACATCTTCTTGCTCAAAAGGGTTAGAAGAATATTGTGAGGAAAAACTGCTAGCAGAAACAACTGAAATTCTTGATTTTAATTCATTATAGATGATTGTTCTAAGTGCTGGTACGAGCAATAAAAATCCTATTAAATCAGTAAAATACCCCGGAGTTAGCAATAAAGCGCCAGATATTCCAATCATCATTGCTTCTGCTAATTGCTTTGCTGGCAATTGCCCTTTTGCGGTGGTTTGCTGAATATTTGCGAATAATGCACTGCCTTGATTGCGAATTATGAATGAGCCAATTAATGCCGTTAGCAAAACTCCCAATAATGTTGGCCAAAGACCAATCACATTACCAAGCATTATAAATAGTGCAATTTCAATGATTGGCACTATTAAAAAAATTATAAATAAAATTCGACCCAATGTTTTCTCCTGATAATTTGAATATAAAAATCTTAGATATAAAACTTGCAAAAAATAATAATTCAAAAGAAATAAAACTTAACTGGTTTTTTTCACTTCGTTTTCCTATATATAGGTTTAATAATATAATTTGCGAGCAATTTTGTCTTTTATTTGGCTAAATTCTCTTTTTTGGAAATGTTTGAACATTATGAATGATTTTATTGACCTACCAACTTTAATTTTTATTGGCATTACTATTGTGGTGCTATTGCGACTTCGATCTGTACTTGGCACAAGAACAGGTAATGAAAGACCTGCCTCAAAGCGCATTAGTGAGCAAGATGATACAAAAGCTGCTAAAAATGACAAAAAAGTCGTGCCGCTTCACCCAAATAAACAACAAAATGAGCCGCAACAAAGCAAGCTTAGTGTTGATGAAGAAAATCACTTGCGTAAACTTGAGGCACAGATTGAAAAATTTGCTCCAAATGACGCAAAACTTGCACAAGGTTTAGATGATATCGCTAAAAACGATAATAATTTCATGCCAAAATCATTTTTAGAGGGGGCAAAATCAGCCTATGAAATGATTGTTACGGCATTTGCTAATGGTGATAAAAAAACCCTTAAAAATCTGCTTGAAAAAGATGTCTATGAGGGTTTTGTATCAGTAATAAATGATAGAGAAAAACAAGGTTATAAAGTTGATTTCACTTTTGTTGGCTTGCCAAAAATTGAATTTGCTAATGCCCAAATGATTAAAAATGAAGCCTCCGTCAGCATTAGATTTTTCGCAGAAGTTGTTAGCGCCACTCGTGATAGCGAGGGTAATTTGATTGAGGGTAATGGCGATCAAGTAAGCAATATTGCTGATAGCTGGACTTTTGCACGCAATACGAGATCAAACGATCCTAACTGGAAATTGGTTGCAACCGATCAATTGGACTAATGGCGAAAAAAACCAAGGCAAAAACTCCTTTGATTGAAGATTGGCATTTATGGTCAAAAGTTACTTCTTCAATCAGCCCAATAAAAGGGAAAAAATTCATTGAGGAGAAAAAGGATAGCCTTGTTTTAGCTCAGACAAATAAAGATATATTTATTTTCAAAAGCAAAAAACCCGCCAGTGTTTTTATGCCTTCTTACACCCCGACATTTTCTAAACCAAAACAAAATCAGTTAAACATTGAACCAAGACTGCATCGCCGCTTAAGCCGAAATAAAATTTCAATAGATGCAACAATTGATTTGCATGATTTACGCCAAGATGAGGCATATTCTGCGCTAACTTCATTTTTATCTCGTGCCTATAATCGCCAACATAGAAATGTTCTGGTAATCACTGGCAAGGGCAAAAAAATTGAACAAGATTATGGCTTTGGCATTGCTGGACAAAGAGGCGTTTTGCGGGCAATGTTGCCTATATGGCTAAAGCAGGCAAATTTTAAGCAAATTGTCTTAGGCTATGAAATCGCCGGCAAAGCTCATGGTGGAACGGGTGCTTTTTATGTGCGCCTAAAAAGGCAAAGATAGAGAAAACATATGACTCCATTAGGCCAAAAAATTCGCTCTCTAAGGGCAGAAAAAAACATCAGCCTTAAAGAAATGGCAGAAGTGCTTAATGTTTCTAGTGCCTATTTATCTGCGCTTGAACATGGCAAACGCGGCAAACCGACTTGGTTTTTATTGCAACGAATGATTAGCTATTTTAATATTATTTGGGACGAAGCAGAAGAATTACAACGCTTGGCTGAAATTTCTGATCCAAAAATATATATTGATACGGCGGGGCTTGCACCAGAGGCAACCGAATTATCTAACCGCTTAGCGAAAAAAATTGATACTCTTAGTGTTGAGGATTTGGTGTTTTTAAACGCTGAAGTTGTTAAACGTGGGAATTGATCGCCCGCTTGATAGTGATATACTAGCCCCTTAATCATTTTATTGGGCTTGAATCAAACCCAAATATGACTAGGGGAGAAATATGACGAAAAGGAAAAACACACGGAATCTATCTCAATTTTATTAAATGCAAACCTTTTCTATAAAACAAACCTGCTCAAATCGGCATCCTCAACTAATGCGCCAACTTGTTTATTTACAAATTTGCCATCAATTTTAATTGTCTCGCCATCTTTATCTGGTGCATCAAAAGAAATATCTTCAACTAAACGCTCCATCACGGTTGCTAAGCGTCTAGCGCCAATATTTTCAACATTTGAGTTCACAGTTACCGCCGCCTCGGCAATCGCATCAATGGCGTTTTTAGTAAATTCAAGCGTAACACCTTCTGTTGCCATCAATGCCACATATTGTTTAATTAATGATGCCTCAGTATCTGATAAAATCTGAATAAAATCGCTTTTTGTTAATGCTTGCAACTCAACTCTGATTGGCAGGCGACCTTGTAATTCTGGCAAAAGATCTGATGGTTTTGCAACGTGAAAAGCCCCTGATGCAATGAATAAAATATGATCGGTTTTCACTGGCCCATATTTTGTGCTAACGGTTGTTCCCTCAATAAGGGGCAATAAATCTCGCTGCACACCTTCGCGTGAAACATCACCACCAGAGCGACCTTCTCGAGCGGTAACTTTATCAATTTCATCAAGAAAAATAATACCGTGATTTTCAACCAAATCAATCGCATCATTTTGCAATGCTTCTTGATCGAGCAATTTATCTGCCTCTTCATTAACCAAAAGTTTATAGCTCTCTTTGACCTTAAGAGTTTTTTTAACTCCCTGCCCACCAAAAGCTTTGCCCAGCATATCACCAATATTTAACATGCCCATAGACGCACCAGGCATGCCCGGGATTTCCATCATCGGCGGCGCACCACCAGAGCCAGCACTTACTTCAATCTCAATCTCTTTATCATCAAGCTCATTTTCACGTAGTTTTTTTCTAAAAACCTGACGAGTTGACTTTTGTGCGTCTTTGCCCACTAAAGCATCAAGCACTCTTTCTTCGGCATTAATATGGGCTTTTGCTTGCACTTGCGAGCGTTTTTTATCTTGCAAAATAGAAATGCCATCTTCAACCAAATCACGCACCATTTGCTCAACATCTCGCCCGACATAACCAACTTCGGTAAATTTAGTCGCTTCAACTTTAATAAATGGCGCATTTGCAAGCCGTGCTAAACGGCGAGAAATTTCGGTTTTACCCACCCCTGTTGGTCCAATCATAAGAATATTTTTTGGCGATACTTCAGCCCGAAGATCCTTGGGCAACTGCTGTCTGCGCCAGCGATTACGCATGGCGATAGCCACCGCACGTTTAGCATCTTTTTGCCCAACAATATAACGATCAAGTTCAGATACAATCTCACGTGGGGAATAATTAGTTTCACTCATTTTTTAACCTTTATTTATTCATTACTTAAGAAATTTTACCATTAAATGCTCATCATAATAATTATTATCAATATAGAGCGATTTTGGTTCAGTTCCATATATTTCAAAATCAAATTTCTTATAAAGTGCTATTGCCGCTTTATTATGAGCGCTAACACAAATATAAATCTGTTGAACTTTTGTTTTTGCATGCTCAATTACAGCGCCCATTAATTTTGATCCAATTGATAGATTCTGCTTATCTTTATGCACATAAACCTGATAGATATTTCCAAAATGCTCAATGTGTTTTCCCTCAGCTTGAGCAAACATTGCAATTGCAGATATTTCTTGGTTCAAATAAACTCCAAAAATGTCATATTTTTCTATCATTTGAACATAGCTGGCATCAGTTTTTTCTAAAGCCTCATCATAAGATGTGCCATAATATGTAGGAAAATTCTTTAATGCGTGCAATCTTAATTGACGATAATCTACACTATCTTTAGACGTTAAAAGACGTATTTCATAATCCATCTATTTTGCCTTAAGGCTTTCAAGTGTCACACTGTCATTGGTATAAACGCAAATTTTTGCTGCTATTTCCATAGCTTTTCGTGCTATTTCTTCAGCATCTTTATCAGTATCTTTAAGTGCTAAAGCCGCACTAAGGGCATAATTGCCGCCCGAGCCAATGGCGACAATCCCCTCATCTGGTGCAAGCACATCGCCTGTTCCTGTTAAAACCAGCGAATCAGTTGCGCTGGCTACAATCATCATTGCTTCTAATTTTCTTAAATATCTATCGGTGCGCCAATCTTTTGCCAATTCAACACAAGCTCGCATTAGCTGATCTGGATATTGCTCTAATTTTGCTTCAAGTCTTTCAAACAGAGTAAAAGCATCAGCAGTTGCACCCGCAAAGCCACCAATAACCTTGCCACCCGCTAAAAGTCGCACTTTTTTGGCATTATGTTTAATTACCGTTGGACCTAACGAAACCTGCCCATCGCCTGCAACAACTACTTTATTGCCTTTTCTAACACTAACAATAGTTGTGCCATGCCACCCCGGAAAATCATTCTCAGCCAATTTTATAACCCTTAAAAAGATAATATTGAAAACCTAATGTAAGGCTCTATAAAAGAATTGCAAACTTTTCTAGTGATTTTGTTCGCTTAAGCGAATTATTGCTCTAAATTTATGCTTTGATAGTGCAAATGGATACCGTTCTGCAACGGTATGACATTGTGGGGAGATTCTCCTGCATAACTAATCTTGTCAGCGAATTACGTAATCTTTACAATTTTGGTGTTTTTTAATGTAATAACATTATAAGATAATTTTTATGAAATATTAAATTTCATCATTATTTTAGCTTTTAGTTTATAAAAAAACCAGTTAAAGCAGTAAATAAAGAAAATTTGCTGATTTTATTCAGCTTTTGGAGTTTACATCAATGGCACGCAAGAGCGAAATAAAACGAAAAACTAACGAAACCGATATTTTTGTATCGGTTAATCTCGATGGCACTGGTACTCATGAGATGAATAGCTCGGTTGCTTTTTTAGATCACATGCTTGACCAATTAGCCAAACACTCGTTGATTGATATTAGAGTTGAGGCAAAAGGCGATACGCACATAGATTTTCACCACACGGCAGAAGATGTTGGCATTGCTTTGGGTCAGGCAGTGAAAAAGGCGCTTGGCGATAAAAAAGGCATAAGACGTTATGCTAGTTCTGATTTAGTGATGGACGGCACTTTGGCACGTGTGGCGCTTGATGTTAGTGGTCGCCCATTTTTGGTTTGGAATGTAAATTTCACCCGTGATAAAGTTGGTGATATGGATACCGAATTATTTCAAGAATGGTTTAATGCTTTTGCGATGAATGCGGGTATTACTTTGCATGTTGAAGTGCCGTATGGCGATAATAATCACCATATTGCTGAAAGCTGTTTTAAGGCATTGGCTAAGGCTTTGCGTGATGCTTTGGAGATTGATCCACGGGCGGCAAATTCTATTCCCTCAACTAAGGGGAGTTTATAAATGTCGATATTTCAAATTTTGCTAAAACCACAGGCTGAGGTTTTTAATCTTAGTGATGATGATAGTGCAATCATTGCTGAAAAATTTTCTTTGGCAGCGTTTTTATTGCCGCCTATTTGGGCAATAACGCATAAATTATGGCTTGAAACTGCGCTTATTATTGCAGTTTTAATTGCTATTACTGTTGCCTCTACTTTTATTGGTGAAGACGCAGCTTTTTGGCTTTATCTTATTTTTGCAACATGGCTTGCCTTTGAAGCACCCGCCATTAAAGCCGCTGCTTTTAAGCGTAAGGGTTATATTAGGCAGGGCGATTTAATTGCTAGTGATGCTGAGCAGGCACAAATTTCTTGGGTTAAACATCGCCTAGAAATGGCAAGCATTTCAAGTCAGGGCGAGATAAAATGAGCCAGATAATTGCCATTATAGATTATGGCTCTGGTAATTTAAGATCGGCACAAAAGGCAATTCAAAAAGCAGCGATTTCGCTTGATGAGCCAGTACAAGTGTTAATCACTAATAATCCAGAAATTATTAAAAAAGCTAATAGAATAGTATTGCCCGGAGTTGGTGCTTTTGCTGATTGTCGTGAGGGTTTATTTGCTATTTCAGGCATGACTGAAACGCTTAACCAACGAGTAAAACAAGATAATGTGCCGTTTCTTGGCATTTGCGTTGGCATGCAATTAATGGCGACTAGTGGTTTTGAAAAAGGCGAGCATAAGGGTTTGGGCTGGATTGAGGGCGAAGTTAAAGCGATAAAAGTGAATGATAAGTCGCTAAAAATTCCGCACATGGGCTGGAACACACTAGAAATAAAAAATCAGCACCCATTACTTAAAAATATTAAACTAGGCAAAAATGGTTTGCACGCATATTTTGTTCACTCCTATCAGATGCAAGTAAAAAACCGCAAAGAGTTGCTGCTTAGTAGTGATTATGGCGGTGAAATTACTGCTATGGTTGGCAAAAATAATATTGTTGGGGTGCAGTTTCACCCAGAGAAAAGCCAAAAACTTGGCATTAGTTTTTTAGAGAATTTTTTAAGGTGGAAACCATGAAGATATTTCCAGCAATTGATCTTAAAGATGGGCAATGCGTTCGCCTCAAATTGGGAGATATGGAGCAGGCGACGGTTTTTAATGATAGCCCAGCAAATCAAGCAAAGACATTTGAAAATCAGGGTTTTGAATATTTACATGTGGTAGACCTTAATGGTGCATTTGCGGGTCAAAGCGTGAATGGCACAGCAGTTGAAGCGATTTTAGCGGCAGTGGATTTCCCCGTGCAATTAGGCGGTGGTATCAGAGCGATTGAGCATATTGAAAATTGGCTTGATAAGGGTTTAGCACGGGTAATTTTAGGCACAGTGGCGCTTAATGATCCTGAATTGGTGAAAATTGCTGCCAAAAAATTCCCCAATAAAATTGCAGTGGGCATAGATGCAAGAGGCGGTAAAGTTGCTGTTGAAGGCTGGGCGAAAACCTCTGAACTTAGCGTGATTGAAATGGCTAAGCGATTTGAGGGCGCAGGAGTTGGCGCAATTATTTATACCGATATTGATCGTGATGGCGTGCTTGCTGGCATAAATTGGCAATCAACTTTAGAGCTGGCGCAAGCGGTATCAATTCCCGTAATTGCCTCTGGAGGACTTGCTTCGATGGACGATATAAAAATTATGACCAAACCTGAGATGCAAATTTTAGAGGGCGCAATTTCTGGGCGCGCGCTTTATGATGGGCGCATTGATGTGAAAGAAGCATTGGCGATGATTAAGGGGATTTGTGCATGACAAATAAAACTAGAATAATCCCCTTTTTAGATGT
>Ga0256834_1001845_pt1 | contig 13913 bp, 11 predicted proteins | sample 4281140metaG_FD_190536 | JGI IMG/M metagenome (GOLD analysis project Ga0256834, IMG submission 190536) | Hydrothermal vent microbial communities from East Pacific Rise, Pacific Ocean - 4281-140 | ecosystem: Environmental > Aquatic > Marine > Hydrothermal vents | place: Pacific Ocean: East...
AGGCTTTTTGTCTATCATCAAGAGAACAGTGATAAAAAAGACTTTACAGATGTGGTGAAAATACAAGAGTATAAAATATATAAAGTCATAGGGGCTCCTGCTATGTGGGCTACCATACTCTCTGGTAGTACGCTTATATACATTAACCCTTCTCTTTTAGACCAAGCATGGATGATAGCAAAACTGTTTGTTTTATCGTTAATGATTGCCTACTCTTTTAGTTTGGAGTATTTTAGAAAAGTTTTAGAGAGAGATGAGTGTGTAAGAGGAGGGCAGTTCTTTAGGGCTTATAATGAAGTCCCAACTCTGTTGGCTATTTTAATAGTTACATTTGTTATTACAAAGTCTGTACCCGTTTATTTTTCTATTGGTATTACGCTCTTTTTTGGATTTATTATCTATAAGATTTTGACTAAGAAGAAGTAAATTTTTGTGATAAGTCACCAAGTATATTTGGTGACGAAAGAGAGAAGAGTTGAGTACTCTTCTTTTTTATGATTTCTTATTGAACATACCTTTTATGGTTGTGAAAACACTATCTTTTGTACTAGCATTATCTATAGTTGCTTCAGGTTCAGTTGGTTTTTCAGTTCTGCTTGGTTCATGATTTATACTATTATTTGCAATTGACTGAAGATTTTTCTCTTCTGTTTTTAACTTAGTAATTTTATTTTCATTAATTTCAATATTGTCTTTTACTTTGGTTAACTCAGATGACATCTTGGTTACTTTGTCTTTAAAACCATCGACATGACTTTTAAGTTCTGTTACTTGGCTTTTATGCTTTTCTATTTCGCTCTCTACTTCATTTAGTTTTTGCAGGTTAGCAGAAGCATTCTTTTTCTCTTTAAGAAGTTTCTCTTCTAAAAAGTTAGTATCTTCGTTTTTCTTCTTAATCATAAAGTTTAGGTTTTCAATCTCTTCTTCAGCCTCATTAAGTTTTGAAGAGCGTAGTTTTAACTCTTCTTGAACTTTTGAAAACTTTTCATTAATTGTGTTTATCTCTGTATCTTTTTCTTCGACAATCATATGTAAGTCTTCAACAAGTTTATCTTTATGAGTTAAATTAGCCAGATGTGAATCAGAATCTTTCTTCATCGTATGTATGTCATCTATAAGATAATTACGTTCTTTGTCTTTTTTCTCAATTACAGTATTTAACTCTTCAACTTCTTTAGCATGTCTTTTTTTCCCAAAAGCTTTTGCGATTAAATATCCAAAGATAAATCCTAGCAATAATGCACCAAGTAAACATATCAGCATGTTCATTATTAATTCAGTCATTCTAATTTCCTTTTTTTAACGTTATATCAACACGTCTGTTTCGTTTGTCATGTGGAGAAAAAAGTAATTTCTCTTCGCCATATCCAGTTGCTGTAATTTTATGAGCACTTAATTTGTGTTTAATTAGATAGCTTTTAACACTATCGGCTCTTTTTTGACTTAGCGTCTTGTTGTAACTAGCACTTCCACTTGCATCTGAATGCCCAGCTACAGTAATGTTTATCTCTGTATTTAAATCATTGATAATTTGAATAATATTGTCCAAAACTTTTTGACTTGAAGGTACAATTTTACTACTGTTAAGTTGAAAATGAATAACAGTGTTTTTTAACAATGAGTTTATCTTTTCTTGTGCTTCTTTAATTTTGTCTTTGTCGTCATTTGTAGGCTCTTTTAATACGTTTGAATCATTAGAGTCTTTTTTACTAGGTTCAGATACGGTAGAGACATTTTGAACCTCTAAAGAGTTATCGAATGCATTTAGTAGTTCTGTAAGTTTCTCTTTTTGTTCATTATTTTGTAAATCTCCAGAAATTTTAACAATGCCGTCATTTACTGTGACTGAACCATCTTTAATGTTGTTTTCAATCATAAAGATAACCAGTGCTTGACTCTCATTAGACCAATTATCTTCTTTAATGTTCTCTTCAAATTTAATATCATTGTTACATTTTTTGCTTTGACACAATTTTGTAATCTCTTCAATAATTTTACTTTGTTTTGCATTTTTATCGAGTAAAGCATTAAACTGTAATGGTTGACTGTTAATAAAAGTAAAAGAAGGATTTTCTTTTTTTACTATATCTTGAGCTGAAGGTATAACCTCATTTTTAGTTAAGTTGTTTTCTATATCTGCTGTAGCTACTGCTGGATAGAGCTTTTCATACAATTGATCTTTATGTGTTGTGATACAAAAATATGTATATAATGCACCTGCACCCAATCCTAATAGGATTAGACTTTTACCACCCATAATTTCTCCTTTAATATTAAATAATGATGTTTTTTGTACAAAACTATTATATTGTATAAGCTCTAATATACGTACATGCATTATATATTAAAAGTATAATTTAAGTATAAAATAATTAATAAAAAAATAACTACAATAAATAATTAATATATATAACAAAGAATTATAGTGTGTATTTATGTTATAATTCTTTATAATTTAAATTAAAAAAGGAGGTAATATGTCATTACCTATAGATTTACCAGCAATTAGTATCCCCGAGATACCTTTACCCATAGAGATTCCTGAGATTATTCACCCAGCAATCGTTCACTTTGCAATAGCAATACCAGTTATTATTTTCTTATTAGAAATTTATAACCTAGCAGCAAAGCGTCGTACTATTTCAGCATTTTCTCTATTTCTTGTAATTTTAGTGGCTGTAGTTATGGTTGGTGCATATTTAACAGGTGCTGTAGATGGAAAAGCAACATGGGACATTCTTTCAACAGATGGACAAGCAGATTTAAAAGCTCATAAACTTTTAGGTACTTACTTGGTTTATGCATCGTTGTTTTTGGTTATTTTAAAACTTTTAGTAATGGCTATTCGAAAAACTCTTGGTAGATTGATTTTTATTCTTGTTTTAGGTGGCTTTATAGCATTAACACTGTTCCAAGGTAAAGAAGGTGGAGAACTTGTTTATAAATATGGTGCAAACATCGAAAGAGTTGTAGACATGAAAAGTGATGGAGACGATTCTAAAGAAGAGTTAGAAGAAGCTGAAGAGAAGCTTGCCGAACTTCAAGAAAAATATGATGCACTTGTATCAGACAATAAAAAAGAAGAAGCTGACAAAGAAGAAAAAGCTCCCGAAGCAGCTGAAGAAGATAAAAAAGAAGAGGCAGAGTCAAATGAGACTGCAACTTCTACAGATACAAACAGTAGTAACTAAGACTACCCTGAAACTGTACCCTTTTTTATAAGGGTACAAACATCCATCTATAAATAATTTATTCTCCTAAACTAATAAAATTTCCATTTCCACTCGCTAATGTAGTTATAAGACTCAAGTTATTATTACTTATATTATAAATATGTAAGCCTGTTGAATCTGTTACAAATAGTTCATTGTCTTGAACAGCTACACCACTTGTATTGACCAGTGTTTTACTGTCTACAATACTCATTGTAGTTAAATCAATCATTTTAATACCATCGAATCCACCAGTTATAGGAATGATTGTATTACTTAGAGTAAGATAGGCATAATTACCTTTAATAGCTAAAGCCGTTACATATCCACCTGTAGTAACAGATGATAATTGATTTAGATTATTATCAAACTTTATAAAATTTTGAAATTTTACATTTGCTAAATAAATATTTGTACCATCATTTTCAATCCAACTATGATGAGAGTTTGTATTTGTTTGATTAGGATAAGAATTATAATCTACAAAGTTAGGATTGGCTATTTGAGATACATAGCTTGGTGCTGTTGGTGTTGAGACATTATACTTTTTAATACCTCCTACTGATCCCTGATGCAATACAAACATTTCCGAATTTAACAATGTAATAGACATCGCATCAGAACCTGTAAGTGCTTGTGCTTGAAATTGTCCATTAGCAATATCTAATACATGTAAGCCTTTGTATTCATCAGTAGTATAGGCAGTATTATTTGCTATATACATATCTGAGACTAAACCAAAAGAACTATTTTTTGAAATTGATGTTGTAATGGCTGGAGTTGTTTTACTACTTATATCAACAATATTGATATAGGGGTCACTTGAAGCATACTCTCCTACATAGGCATATCCATCTCCAACGGAAACAAAATGGCTACTTGCTAAAGGTACATTTCCTTTAATAATAGGACTAGAAGCATTTGAAACATCAATAATTTTCAAAGAAGTTCCATCTGTAATAAATGCATGAGTTGAGTTTGATTCTGCATTACTACTGTTTGTTGTACTGCTACCACATCCATTTAATATAAACAGTGAAGTTGCTAGTGTTAAAAATAGATTTTTGTTCATTTTAAATCCTTTATTTTTTAGTTGCTTATTTTTAGTAAAGAGAGAACACTGAAGCCTCTCTTTCTATAGTTGTTATGGAAGTGTAGGAGCAGAAATATTACTACCTGCTTGAGTATTAAGTTGAGTTAATACAGCATCTCTAGCAGACGTATTGAGCATAATATCATCCATAATATCTCCATCGTGGAAGCCACCTTGTGTTAAGTCAAACATACCACCCGAATGAAAAAGTTCTCCATAAACTAAGTTTGTAGTATCTATACTGTTTATTTTTCCAACAAATAAATCTAATCCAAAGCTTTTATAGTTTTTAATAACTAAAAACTTTTCAGAATTATGTGTTTCTATTTCATAAGATAATGTAGTTGTTGTTGAAGTACCATTTTCTACCTTAAGATAATCTACAGTTCCTGTATTGTTAGTTGCTGCTGTAGTTGTAACAGTGAATTTTTTATAGTTGTTATTGTCTCTATAGTCAACGACTAAGTCATTATTGATGGTTTGAACAAATGTATCCATTGAGATACTATTTGGCATAGCTATAAAACTTGAGTTATATACAGTATAGTCACTTACATCGCTTGGAGAAGTTGTACCATTGTAGTAACCTTGTCCTTTGTTAACTGTATAGACATCATTTTGCAATGAAACACTGGCTTGATAAATTTTATCATTTGTTCCAAAGGTAACATTGTTAAGAAGTGAACTTACACTTGGTCCTTGTGGAAGGTTTGCTCCATTTACTCCATTGATATTTGATTCAGAGACATAGAGTTTATATATCATTCCACTTGCATTAAAAGTTGCTGTTGAACCATTACAGTCTGTATTAATTGCCGGAAAAATTACATCATAGATAGGTTTGGTATAAGGAGATGATGAATTAACTTGTGCCATGTCAATAATATGTGCATCTATATTTTGTAAATAGTCAAATTCTGTTGAACTTCCATGTTGATTGATACTCCATGCATTGGCATTCTCCTTTTCTCTTCTAATATGCAATACATTATCTCCCGTATCAGCATCAGTTTTCATGTAAAGTGTTTTATGTGATTTATCAGGGGTTGAATTTCCTGTACTGCTATCCCAATCTTCAAAGGCAAAGTAAGTTCCCGTTTGTAAATCATTACATACATCTGAAACAGGAGTGTAGATGAGTGCCGTAGCAGAAGTTGTTCCATTGGCAGTTGATGAACCATTTGGAATAGCATTGTATCCAGTAGTATTATAAGTATTTGGATTGTTGTTAGATGCTGTATTGGCAATATTACTTCCGTTTGCCAACACATTTTGTAGGTTGGTACCATAGTTTGATGTAGTAGAAGAGCTATTGGTTAAAGTAGCTCCCACCAGTTCAGCAACAAAATGGGTAGTATTACCTTCAGTGGTATTATTTTCAATATAGTTATCAAGTACATTAGAGCTATTAACACCTACCGTATTAGCAACAGTTGCAACAGCATCATTGACTGAGATACCAGGCACTTTTTCGATTTGTGCAAAAACAAGCGTACTTAGTGGTCCTACAAAGATTGGACTGTTCGTTGGATTAGCTCCTGCAGGGTAGTAGTACCATGTTTGGTTTGTAAATGGTCGTGGTGTTGTACTTCCATCAACAAATGGACCATTATCTACAGCTCCTATAGGGATTTGAACCAATAAGTTTTGAGTTGCATCATAATTTGAAAGATTAAAACTTCCATCTGCAGCTGTTGTTGCATAGGTCTCATCAAGACAATCCATGTTGTTATTACTATCATGACATACATAGGCTCCTTGAATATATCCATCTCCTACAAAACCTGTATTATCTGTATTGTTATTAGTTGTGGGGGTAGAGGAGCCACCACCACAGGCAGTGAGTCCAATAATTGTAGCAGTAATTAGCGATAGTGTTATTGTATTTTTCATAATAAATCCTTTATGATTTTAAGTGTTGGCTAACTCATTAGCATTATTTTAGTAATTGAATATATATTTAAAAAATATTTATAAATATCTTCTAAAAGTATTTTGACAGAAAAGTGTAATGAAGTGTAATAAAGATTATATAAGTCTATATCCTAGACCATATACATTTACAATGGAGTCTTTTGGAAGTTTTTTCCGAAGATAACTGACTTGATTTTTTACAGACTCAATAGATATCTCTTTCTCAAAAGACTCTTCCCAAACTGAGACCATAATATCTTCATAGCTAACATGTTTACCTTTTTTTTGAATAAATAGCTCTAAAAGTTTTTGTTCTTTTTCAGAGAGGGCTATCAGTTCTCCGTTATGTGTTAAACATTTTTTTTGTAGATTCCAAATGTAATTATTATTTAAGTGTATAAAATCAATAGGGTTATCAGTGAGTTCTGATGCTAGGAGTATCATGCTCTCTTTAAATTTTTTAGGAGAGATGGGTTTTACTAAATATTTTGTCAATTTAAGTTCGGTTGCCTCTAAAAGTCTCTCTGTATCTGTAACGCCTGTTAACATAATGATTTTGATATTTTTATCGGTTTTTCGTATCTCTTTTGCTAGGCTAATTCCATCAATATATGGTATATTAATATCAAGTAGCAAAGTGTCAGGACTACATTGTCTATAGATGTTTAATGCATCCTTTCCATTAGAAGCCAGGTATACCTTTTGAAAGTATCCTTCTAAATACTCTTTTATATTGGCTTGGATTTCAGGTTCATCTTCAACATACAGTATGGAGTGATTTTTAAGTATTGATATCATCATAATCCTTTTATACTTTATATTGTCTCATAAAAGAGTAATGAATAGTAAAACAGTTTAAGTTATTTTGGAATTGTTAACTTAAATAGTACTCCTTGATTTTTGTTGCTAACAGTAATTTTACCATTTAGACTACGTTCCATGATTAGTTTTGCAATATATAGACCTAAACCAGTTCCAGAGTTTTGTTGTTTGGTACTAAAGTAGGGGTTAAAGATATTATTTATATTTTGAGTAGAGATGCCTTGGGCTGTATCTTCTATCAAGATAGAGAGTTTATCTCTATTTTCAGTTATAGAGATCATAATGTTTTTGCTTGATACATTTTTTTCTTCTAGTGCTTCTATAGAATTTTGTAAAATTATTAGTATGACTTGAGAAAGTTCATTTTGATAACTGTTAAGTTCTATACTTGTTGTATGGGTAAAGTCTAGCTTGATATCTTTTAGATTTTCTTTCATTAATGTTAAGACACTATATATAAGCTGCTCAATTTTAAATTTCTTTTTCTCTTTCTCAGGAGAGAAAAGGTCTCTAAAGTCATTAATAGTTTGGGACATATGTTCTGTGATATTAAATATATTTTCTACTTTATTATCAATGTAGTTACTTTTCTCTGATTGATTCTCTGTTACTCGTGATATGTTCATGAGTATGGCATTGATATGCATGAGAGGTTGTCTCCATTGATGTGCTATAGAATCTATCATCATACCCATGTTTGCCATACGGTTTTGACAAAGTAACATCTGCTCTTGTGCTTGTCGTTTATGTACTTCCTCTTGCACTCGTTGCTCTAATGTTATGTTGAGTTCTTGTAGTTTTTTTGTTTGTAAATTTACTTCATCTTTTAATAAAGCATTATAGTTGATTAGACGTATTTTCTCTTTATCCTTGACTTTTTCATACATATACATCATAAAGCTTGTTACAAAGAATGCTGCAAGTAGGGTGATAAACTCAGCAGGTGTATAGTGGTATTTTGAGACGATAAGGTATAAAATAAAGGAGAAGACAATAAGAAACATAGCAATACCACCTTTTTTATTTAAAAAGAAAAAAATCAAAATGGGTGCAGAGATGACCCATAAAATATTGAGTCTGTTTTGTGGTACAAAAAAGAAGATTATTCCGGTATAAGTAAAGAAAAGAATAAAAAAGATAATGGAATAGAGTCGATATTTAGTTTTGTCTTTACGTAGATGAAAAAAACCATAAAGTGAGAGGGTTGAAAAGATAAACTGACTAAGAGCAACAATGTAGTTGTGTTCTATAAAACGAAAAATAGAGAAGAAAAAAACACCAAGTCCAAAGAAAAAAGAGAAAATAAGCATAGATTGTATTTGGTACTTTAAAAGCCACTCATCATCTTGGAAAGTACTTTTAGATATAAAAAATAGAATAGATTTATTAATCAGATTATTAGATATCATATCTTTCCCCTAACTTCTAATCATTTTTATAATATAAGTATTAATTATTTTAAGATATAAGCATTTTGGTAATATACACTTCTGTCTCTAAAAGGTAGCTTAGATAAGGATTAGAAAGAGTTACCTATAATCTAATGTAAAGTCTATTATATTGGTTGATGAGACACTGTTTAGAAGTCTTGGATTTTCTTCAAGGTATAAAACTCCACCGATAACAGCCATAATAGAAAGAGCTAAAAAAGCAATTTTTACATATGAGTAGGGTCTCTCTCCAGTTACTTTTCCTGTCTGTCCATTTATAGCGTAGTTATACGTTTTGTTGTTCCATTTAAATTCTGCTGTCCATATAGGAAAAAGAACATTTTTATAAGTGGTGTTTGAATACTTTGTATCCATATGTTTTATCTGTTGTTGGTCTCCACCTATGTCGTAGCGAATGTCTCTACGAATGATGTTGTCCATTTTTACTTTTGCAAACTCGAAGCCATTATCTAGTCCTATGGTGTATTCTTCTGAGTCAAAACCTGAAAGATACTTAGGATTAAAAGGAACCAAAACATCTGTATGCCAAGGTGTAAGTGTGTCTAAGATAGTGTGGGAAATAGTTTTAGATGCACCTATGGTAATGTCATCAAAAAAGTTTGAAATCCTACCTGAGACAGGTGTCCAGTTAATACGTGCTTCTTGTACTCTTTGTCGCTCTTGTCTGCCATTTATTATGACTGTACGTTCAACTGTAACATAGTAGATGTCACCTCTTAAGCCTTGATAGTTTGTTTCTGTATTGGAATCATAAGTCCAGTGAGGTAAGTAGTAGCCTTTTAGCTCTTTATCTCCATCCATAAAATCTTTTAGTTTTGATGGTGCCAACCATAGTGAACCCAACCATTTTTTAAAACGTTGTTGAGCTTCTTCTTGTGACAGCTGAAAAGGAAGAAGTGACTTGGGTGTTATCTCTTTTACAAACTCTGTTATGGCAGGAGTATCACAGTAAGGACAGTTGGAGCTTACAGAGTAGGGTGTCATGGTAAATGTGGCTGCACATTTGTTACACTGAACCTCTTTGTTTATCTCATGTTCATCATGATGTTCCAAATGGTAGAGTGCTTCTTGGAAGTTGTATTCATGTATCTCTTCTGTAGACTTCTTAATGGACTCTTTAGTGGAGCAGAATTCACACTGTAAAGTGTTGTATTTAGGGCTAAACCTTAACGGTGCACCACAACTTTTACAGGTGAAGTTTATTGACTTAAATTTCACGAATGGTTATTTTCTTTTTGGTAATGGTGGAGGAGTAGCATTGAAATACTTAGAAAGTACAGTTTCTGCTTCTACCCAGTCTTGTTGACCCTCTGTCCATACTAAGGTATTTGGTTTAATGGTGCCTTCTGCTATGTACTGTTGAATGGTACGAATGTCATAAGGACCTTCTTGTTTCTCTTCCATTGCTACATGGTACATGGTTGTATTTCTTGTAGGTAATGGTGGTGCTATATTCTTGTCTATAGGTTCTTTCTTAGATAGTTTGTTTGCCATATCTTGACCCAGTGCAATACCTGCACCCATACCTAACATGTCACCCATGCTTCCACCACCATCTTTGCCCAGTGCTTCACCAGTTTGGTACTGAATATGTTTGTCAAGATCACCTGTTACTTCACGGCTAGTACGCTTGTCTAGTGCTTTCTCTACATCTTCAGGAAGTGAGATGTTCTCAACCAATATTTTAGTAAGTTCAAGTCCATACTCTTCAAATGCAGGAGCAATTTTTTCAGAGATAAACTCTGAGAACTTTTCATAGTTAGAAGCCAAATCCAAAACAGGAATTTTACTTTCACCTAAAACAGTTGTAAACTTTGTGATAATCAAGTTTGTTAATTGGTCATCTATCTCATCTATAGTAAAGTGATTATCTGTACCCACAATTTCGTTCATAAAAGTTTTAGGATTGGTAATACGAATCTCGTAAGTACCAAAAGCTCTTAGACGAACCATAGAAAATTCAGGGTCACGAACCATAATAGGGTTTTTAGTTCCCCACTTTAGGTCAGTAAAACGTTTGGTATTTAAAAAGTAAACTTCTGCCTTAAATGGTGAGTTAAAAGCATGATCCCAATGTTCTAAACTGGTCATAATAGGTAAGTTTTTTGTCTCTAACTCGTAGATTCCTGGACTGAGTACATCGGCTATAACACCTTCATTAACAAATACAGCCATTTGTGACTCACGTACTGTAAGTTTCGCTCCATATTTTATCTCGTTGTTATGACGAGGAAATCTATATACCATTGTGTCTTGTGAATCATCTGTCCACTCGATTACATCTATAAATTGTCCAAATGCCCAATCAAAAAGTCCCATAATTATCCTTTAGTTTTGTCTTCTATTATATCGTTAACTGTCTCTACTGGAAGTGCTTCTATTTTTGCTTTAGTAGCTAGAAGAGCCTCTTTTAATTCACGTTCTGTTTTGTCAAGTTCAACAAGAGCTTTAGTTCTAGCCTCTTTACCTTCCTCAGCAATTTCTAGTGAATCGTTAAGTGTTGCTATAAGTGTAGCATTTGCAACTTTAATACTCTCTATATCAAATACACCACGTTCCATTTGTGTTCTAACTTCACGGTTTGCGTCACGTAGACCCTCTGCATTTTTCTCTAAAAGTTCATTTGTTAAGTCAGAAGCATCTTTAAGTGCTTTTGCAGACTCATGACTTCTAAAGATGGTCACTGTTTGTGCCAGTTGGTTTCTCCATAGTGGAACAGTGTTAACCAAGGTAGAAGAGATTTTATTGATAAGTGATTTATCATTTTCTTGAATAAGACGTATGCTTGGAAGTGACTGCATCGCAACTTGGCGAGACAGTCTAAGGTCATGTACTCTACGCTCTAGGTCATCACCAAAAGCTCTTATCTCTTTTAGTTCTTGAATCGCCATCATCTCTTCACTTTTAGCTTTCTCTTCATATGCTGGCATAATGTCAGTTGCTAACTCTTTCTTTTTTATCTCTCCAGCTTCGATGTATAGCTCAAGTTTTCTAAAGTAGTCTAAGTTTGCTTCGTAGAGTTTGTCCAGTGAAACAACATCGGTCATAAGTTTGCTTTTATGCTCTTCTAGGTTGTTGGCTATCATATCTATCTGGTCACGAACATTTTCATAACCTTGTATAAACTTGGTTAAAGGCTTAACCCCACCAAAAAGTTTAGAGTACCAAGGAAGCTTTTTATTTGGGTTAAGCTCTTCTATGTCAAAACCTTTAATGGCTGCTACCATTTCGTTTAGAACAGCTCCTGCTGCTCCTGTGTCTTTGTTTTGAACACCATCTATCATACGGTTAGAGATTTCATCTAACTCCTCTTGTGCAGATGCTCCAAAGTAGATAATAGAGTTTCTGTTGTTAAAGTCCAGTTCGCTCAGTGCCTTTTCTAGTTTACTTTGCTCTTCTGGTTGTACTGCTGGTAAGTTTGCATCTACCTCTTTGTTCTCTTCGATTGACGCTTCTATAATCTCTTTAGTTTTTGTTTCCATTTTTTATTCCTTATTTTTTAAATTTATTTAGTTTTTAATCTGCTCTTGAAGTACATCTATATGTACATCTAGGTCAAATTGGTTGTTTTGTTTTAGTCTTATTATCTCTTTGTCAAATTTCTTTTCTACATCGCTAAGAAGCATAGAAAATTTCTCTTTTGTTTCAGCGTTGATCTCATCTTCTTTCATAGCTGTATATGACTCAGTTACTTTTTTTACACCATCAATATAGACAATAATAAACTTTCTAGCAACACGTAAATCTTTTGGGTCTTCTTCAATGTTGTTTAAAATTTCATAAGCTTTATCGGTAGCAACACGAAGCTTACCATGAACTACAGGCTCTTTTATAAGACGCATGTTCTCTTCTACGGAAGCCAGTTTCCCCCTAGCCTCTGCCAATGTTTCTATAACAAAAGCAGCAGAGATATCACCGATGTTATCTAGCTTATCAACTCTTGGGTCAAAACCATAGTATAGGAAGTACCCGACTGTAGCAATAGCCCCTAAAAAGAAACCAGTTAAAAGTGGTTCTCCACCAGCAACAGATGCTGTAAAAAGTGTAGAGATACCGAGCATACCTGCAGTTACCATCTTATACGGTACCGGTGGTGCTTTGGTTAGTGTTGTAGTGTGGTACTCATACTCTTTGGTTAAGCCCATAGTATTGAGTTTGGCTGTAATAAAAAAGAGACCAAAAGCAATAGAGTTTAAAATAAAAGCAGGAACGTTTCTTGCCATCAGTGCTAAGATAATGGCTAAAAATAGAGGTGCTAAAAAGACATATAAAAAATTACCTTTTTTTAATTTAAATGGTTTCTTTCCATTTTTTGTTGGGTCGTAACGGGTTGCTTTTGACATCTGTTACCCCAAAAGCTTTCCCAGTGGATACCACACGGTAAGTCCAGCTGATAGAAGTATAAATAGAAAACCAAATATTTTTTGCATATCATTCCTCTTTCCTAATAAAAATTGTTTTATTTTATCATATATAATCTTATGAGTTACTATCAGAGGATAAGTATATTTTTTACTTATATTGTGATAAAATAGTGCTTAATAAAAAATCAAGGATTATTATATGCCATCAAGTAAAAAAGTAGAAGAGATATTAGAATATATAAAAGAGTGTAGTCCGGGTCAAGATGAGTTTTATCAAGCTAGTCATGAGGTTCTTTATTCATTGCTTCCTTTGCTAAATGATGACAGTAGATATGTGGAACAGAATATTTTAGAGCGTATCGTTGTTCCTGAAAGAACAGTTATCTTTCGTGTCAACTGGGTAGATGATGCAGGAAAAATACAGACAAATCTAGGTTACAGAGTACAGTTTAACTCAGCTATTGGTCCCTACAAAGGTGGTTTGCGTTTTCACCCAACTGTTAACTTAGGTATAGTAAAGTTTCTGGGCTTTGAACAGATATTTAAAAATGCTCTAACAGGTCTTCAGATAGGTGGAGCCAAAGGTGGTTCCAACTTTGACCCAAAAGGTAAAAGTGATAACGAGGTTATGCGATTTTGCCAGTCGTTTATGTCTGAACTCTACAAACATATAGGTAACCAAAAAGATGTTCCAGCAGGAGACATAGGTGTGGGAGCCAGAGAGATAGGTTATCTCTTTGGGCAGTATAAAAAACTTACAGGTGAGTTCCAAGGTGTCTTAACAGGAAAAGGGCTCAATTGGGGTGGTTCAAAGGCACGAAAACAAGCAACGGGTTATGGCTCTGTTTACTTTGCTGAAAACTTTTTAAATGCATATGACAAAGAGTTAAAGGGTAAGCGTTGTACGGTTTCTGGTTCTGGTAATGTTGCTATTTATACCATAGAAAAACTCTATGAGTTTGGTGCTTTGCCTGTAAGTTGTAGTGATAGTAGAGGAACTGTATATCATGAAAAAGGGATTGACATTAATGCTTTAAAAGCTGTAAAAGAGATAAAT
>Ga0256834_1001846_pt1 | contig 13908 bp, 14 predicted proteins | sample 4281140metaG_FD_190536 | JGI IMG/M metagenome (GOLD analysis project Ga0256834, IMG submission 190536) | Hydrothermal vent microbial communities from East Pacific Rise, Pacific Ocean - 4281-140 | ecosystem: Environmental > Aquatic > Marine > Hydrothermal vents | place: Pacific Ocean: East...
AATTTTTATCATAGCATCTAAATTACGTATATCTTCATTATAATGCTTAATATTTTTCTCTAGCTCTAAAGCCTCAAACATAGATGGTATAGTTGGTATATCTTTAGAAATTCCAATAACATTTGCCCCCAACTTTAAAAGCCATGTAGTGAGCCAACTCCCCTTAAAACCTGTATGACCAGTTACTAAAACTTTTTTATCTTTATATATGTTGTTAAACATTAGTCATCCCAAATTTTCCATTTTGCTTGATTATCATTCCAAAGTTTATTCAGATCATTTTTATCTTTTAAACTATCCATTGGTCGCCAAAAACCATCATGCTTATATGTTAATATTTCACCATCTTTAGCTAAATTTTGAAGAGGAACTTGTTCAAATACAGTTGAATCACCATCAGTTATATAATCAAATACTTTTGGCTCACATACAAAAAATCCAGCATTAATCCAGCTTCCATCTCCCTTTGGTTTTTCCTTAAAAACATTTACTTTATTATCACTATCTATATCTAATGCACCAAATCTACCTTCTGGTTGATACGAAGTCATAGTAAGAGTTTTTCCGTGAGATTTATGATACTTAACTAATTCATCAATATTAACATCTGATACACCATCACCATAAGTAAGCATAAATGGTTCATCTCCTACAAAATTTTGTGCTCTTTTTATTCTTCCACCAGTCATACTGTCTAGTCCAGTATCAAGAAGTGTTACTTTCCACGGCTCGCTTGAATTGTTTAAAATTTCAATTTTTCCATTTGACATATCTATAGTAACATCACTTTGATGTAAAAAATAATTAGCAAAATATTCTTTTATATAGTAACCTTTATATCCCAAAAGTATTACAAAATCATTAAAACCATAAGTAGAATATATTTTCATGATATGCCAAAGAATAGGCTTTCCACCTATCTCAATCATCGGTTTAGGTCTTATATCTGTCTCTTCGCTAAGTCTTGTGCCAAATCCACCTGCTAATAATAATACTTTCATAAAAATCGCTCCTTGCCACCTAATACCTAGAAAAATTATAATAAAATATTTAAAAGTTATAAGTAAGTGGGCATAAACAACTTCATAAATAACAACATTTAAAAGGTTTAGATTCAAGGCGAATTTTATTTGGCGATACTAGTATCGTTAAATGAAATTCAACGCAGAAGATGAATCTTTTAAATGTTGCCCGTAGGGTGAGAAGATAAGCTACAATCTACTTCGTTAAAAATCCTTGAAGCTATTAATAGCTCCTGCATATTTTTGTCTTGTATATTATAGCTTCTCTTCTCATTAGTTATGAAATTATTTATGTCCACTTACTTATTAATTTCCTATATTCTTTTACCATAAGATTAGCTTTAAATTTTTTATTATATCTATTATATCCATTTACTCCAAATTTAACACAAATATCTTCATGATTAAGTAAAAATAAAAATTTTTCTGTAAAATCTTCATAGTCATCATGCTCAATTACATAGCCAGATACACCATCTGCCACTACCTCTGGAAGGCCACCAATATTTGTAGCTACTACAGGTATCTTCATTACCATCGCTTCCACTGCAGTATACCCAAATGATTCAAAAGATTGTGAAGGTATAGCTAAGATATTAACATCTTTCAAAATATGTCCTACATCAATATAATCTTCTATAAATATATTTTCATTTTCTTCTTTTAGTTTTTGTAAATATTCAATATAATTTTTATTACCATCTCCAAACATAAACAAATAAACATTTTTATATCTTTTATTGACTTCTAAAAACACTTTTATTAAAAAATCTTGCCCTTTTCTTTTTTCATATGAACCTAACATTACTATTACTTTAGATTTTTTATCAAGACGATATTTTTCTTTTATAGAAATTTCATTATCAAGATTTTCATTCAAACTAATTCCATTGTATATGTATGTTTTTTTAGAATTTTGAAAACTATTTCGTTTATTAAGAGTATTTATACTATTTCTTGATACAGATATAAATCCTTTAACATATTTTCTCAAAACTTTATCTATTAATATACTTCTAAAATACTTCAATTTATCTATTCCACTATAGTCAGCATAAGATAATGCTAAATTATGAAAATTATGCCAAGCTTTATTGTTTGGATATAATTTCCCCCATGCTATTGTTGCACTTAAACAAGAGTCTCCACCAGGATAACCACCATTTATTACCATAAGTTTATCAAACTCATATTTCATAAAAAATCTTTTCAATAGGTATACTTGAATTGGAATATCAACTATGAAATACAGAAATTTTAGTAATCCATAGAAAGCTGTTGGTAAATCAGGATAATGATATTTTAAATCCCAAGTAAGAGGAATATTATGTTCTAGCAATTTCACATCTTTATTTAACTTACCTTTTAATAAATCAAGACCGGGATGAGTAGGGTTACATATTAAGGTTAGTTCATCTTTTTTCCAATTATTTAGTAGATTAATTACAAATGTATCTAATCCTCCCACCTGAATATTTTCCATAAAAAAAGCTATTCTCATTTTTTTGTACATTCAACCAATAAGTGATGATAAATTGATACATCATTTCTGTTTTTAAATTTAAACAAACTTAAATTTAAAATTGGTACAATCATTAAACTAAAAAGTCTTCTAATTATTTTTCCAAAAATATTGCGATTTATTTCTCCATTAAATATTAAAGATTCATTCCATAATGAATATAGTGTATAATATCTGTTACCCACTTTATTAATTATAATATTTTCATAACCACATTTTTCTAAAATTACCTTGATACCAGAGCTGCTATATCTGGCAAAATCATATGGCATTTCATGCTCACGGTACATAAAAGGAATACTAAGTAACAGTGTCCCATCCTTAGATATTTTAGAATGCAAATCTATTAACACTTTGTATGGTTCTTCCGTATGTTCTAATACATCTAAGAGTAGCACTAAATCATATTTATCATTAACAGGCATTTTTTGATTTGGTTCAATCACTAAATCTATAGAGCTGTCTTCGTTCTGTTCAATATCTACAGAGTAATATTTATTACTTTTAAATAAAGTCCTATAAGGCATATTCCCAGCACCATAATCAAGTATGGTTTCACTTTTTGAAAATCTTTTTAAAAAATTAACAATCTCGTTAAAGAGTGTATAATTAGGATTAAAAATATTTAAATCTAAGCCATTTTTTCTTATTTTATTATATTTAGCCATTTGAAGCCTTATTTGTAAAATATTTATTATTATTTATTTCGATAGTTTTGATTAAATCTAAAATTTTCCAAACTCCCATCTTTTTCTCTGAATGAACTTTATCTTCACTCCATGAATCATCAAGATACAGCATAGGTTTTGGTAAATTAAATGGCATTATTTCAAGATTAATTTTTCTCCATCTATCCCCATTACTTACACTTTTGTTCTCCTTAAGCTCTGGATATGTTGTCGTAATAATATATCTTATTTTAGATGATAATACTTTAGACATAATCAGCGAAACTTGTTCATTTGATAAATGAATAAATAAATCTCTAATAAATATAATATCAACATGAGGAAGTTCATCTCTCAATAAATCAAAATGAAGAAATTTAAATTTATTATTATTAGCATATTTATTCTGATTTACAGAAACCAATTCTTTAACTATATCCCCTCCGATATAATCTACATACTCCAATTCCAATTCGGACATCCAATTAAAATCTCCACACGGTACATCAAATATTGATTTTATATCATATTCTCTCAAAAAGACAGAGAGTTCGTTTCGTATATTAGTAGTTGCTGATAGGCTAGAGCCTGATCCAGATTTATTTTTAAATTTATAACCTGCCCAAAATCCACTTTTATAAATTATTGTAAATTTTTCTTCTTCATTGCTCACTTTACCTATGTATTGTTTAATGATATAATTTTTTATAATCACTGGGACACTAAGCAATTTATCTATTGTCTTCATAATATTTTCCTCTTATATTTAATGAAGCTCCTCGACCCAGAGGGTACGAGGTATCTTCATACCTCCAAACTCAATTGACCTTGATGAATCTTTGAATATTTTTCTTCTTTGCCTTGATTTTGAATATATTTTACAATAGCGTCTTTGCTCGCATATTGTCCTACTGTATTAGCGTAATAACCACTTGTCCATAAATTACCGCCCCACAATATTTTCTTTAACTTTTTATGCTTTTTAAATATCTCTTTAGCTGTAATACTTTTTATTATTGTTACTATATTTGATACTGTCATTGTTGGTACACTTTGAACTAGAAAGTGTACATGATCAAGGTCGTTACCTATTTCTACAAAGTTAATCTCATATCTTTTTGATATATCTTCACAAACTCCTATCAGAGTTTGTTCTACCTCTTTGCTAAAAACTTCCTTCCTATATTTTGATGGAAATACGAAATGGTAGAGTAACAATGTTTTATTATGGCTTTTATATATGTGTTCATCTTCCATAACAAAAGTATAGCATATGCGACCCAGAGGGTCGGGGAATTAAACCCTCCTTAGATTAAAAAAATACATGCAAATTCTGAACTTCCTTGTAAGGCTTCAAAATTAAAACCACTTACTGATATTCAAAAACAAGAGAATCAAAAGAGAGCTTTAACTCGTATAACAGTTGAACATGTTAATGCTAAAATTAAAACTTTTCAAATCCTTACTCAAAAATATCGTAATCGCAGAAAAAGATATAATTTACGATTCAATTTGATTTGTGGCTTCATCAATTTTGACCGTGGATTTGAGGTTGCTGGAAAATGAGTTTTGCAAGAAGTCTAATATAAAATCTAATTTCTTTCACTAATAAAATTTCAAATGATAAAAATAAACTTGACAATGCAATAAAACTAAAAAAAGCTATACTGGCTATACTTTCTAAATTATAATCAAATTTAGTACTTTCATTTATCTCATGAATAGCCATAAATCCAAAAAACAAAATTGCTATTCCATTAGGAAAAAACAATCTCCATAAAACTCTTCCAGCTTCATACTCCATAACCAATAATGGTTTTTCTTCTTGGTCCATCATGTTACCTCTCTTTTAAATCCACTAATAACTATTTCAGTTCCATCGCTTATAATAGTACTTATATTATTTGATGTTGTATTACTCTTTTGATTATATTCACTAACTCTAGACCATTAATTCCAACATCTGTAATAATAAGCATCAATAAGAGTTTCTGTTTCACTTTTTGTGTAGCCTCCAGTACTTTCGGATGCAATTATATTAGACATTAAACTATTTAATTTATTAAAATTAACCAAGCTTGATTGCGGTAATACGCTGTTTATTTCTGTTTTAGTTTCTTGACCTTCGTATTGCTTCAACCATGAAACTAATAAATCTTTATATGTCGTTGCATCTAATGTTGATAAATTCATTTTATTTTTCCTTTTTTTGTTTTATAATATAATTTATTTGACCAAGAAAATTTAATTTTTTTGTTCCATACAGTTTTATAATTACATTACCTTGATAATTAGAAATACTTAATAGATAACTCTTTTTTTTCCTATTCATTACTGTTATAGTTCTTTTCAAATCGTTATTAAACTTTCCAACAATTTTTTGATTAATTGTACAATACGAATTTATTAATTTATTATTAGTATCAAAAAAATCATACCATTCATTGGAATAATTTTTTCTCATATCTTCTAAACATTTATCAGTATATGGAGTTGATGTAAATTTTTTACAATATTCTTTATCTAATAAATTGTAGATGTAATTATTATTTTTATATTGAGCTAGTATTAATTCATTTTCATCGTCACCATCCATATTTGTTTCCCATAATGAAAATTTTTTTATTTGATGTGCTTCATATCTTTTAAAGTGACTATAATCTTCCTTTAGGGACACCTCGAAATCTAACCTCATATTCCAACAATCATTGCCCAATAAATCTTTGAGTTTTGTATTGTTATAATCTACTTTATGAAGTATTGGCTTATTTACTATTATGTTTTTAAAAATAAACAAATCTTTTAAAAAGAGAGTCATTTCTTTTTCTTTTATCATAATAGAAGTCACTTTTATTGCTTTTTGTGATATTTTCATAATATCAAGCATCTTCTTTGAAAAAGTATTTTGATTTGAAAGTGAAGTATTTAAATTTTCTATCCTTGTTTGATATTTATTTTTTATACATGAGTTATCTTTACACTTATTTCTCTGTTTAATCCAAACTATCTGCTCTTGTTTTATATCATTTGTAATAAGTTTAAAACTTTTGTATATTTTATTTAACTCATTATCTAAATCTGATAAATTTTCATTTCTACAAATCTTATATTCTACACTACTATTTTTTACTTTCTCGCAACTAAATGATGGTTTATAAAACTTTACTTGCTCATTTGCACATGTCACATTTAGTAGTGCAGTCAGTATTAAAATTATCTTTTTCATCTATGCTACCTCTTTCATACCTACATATAAACAATTATTTATCTGTTTATTTTTAAAATTTCTGTTATTGTATCTTTTATACATCACACTTTGTGTCACAAGTTTTTCTTTTATATACCCCGTACCTTGATTCATAACTGTTGTTGATTTTAAATCATCTCCAGTATATTTACTCTCATCTACTGTAACTTCAAATTTAAACTCTTCTAAATCCTCTTCTTTATTATCTATTGCTGCGCTCATGCTACTAAAAGTAGCATTTGTGCTACCTTTAAAAATAGTAACACTTCCAGAGACCACTAAAATTAAAATATCATCTCCCACACCTCTAGTTGTTATAGATGCAATCATGCCAGTCATGAAGCCAAAAAAATCAGCTATATTAACATCGTTTTGTCCATCAAACAGAGCATCGCCGCCATCTGGAAGTGCTCTTCTAACGGCCTCCTCTAACGCTTGAGCGAAAGCTGTATTTGTATCTACTTTGTTTACATATGGTTTTAGTTCATTTGCCATTATTTACCCTTTTAATATTGTATTTATTGGAACTTTTTTCATATTGTTTAGCTCATCATTTGTTTTTGCACCATATTGTTTTAATAAATCTACCATTTTTTGATAATATGGATATTTAATTTTTTGACCTCTATGTCTTTTATTATCGTTATCAATTTTGTCATAAAAAAGGCTATTTAAAATTGGTTTATGACCTTCTTTTTTAAAATTTGGATTCAAACCTTTTACTAATAAAATTTCAGTCATTTTATACAAATAACTAGTACTTGTGTAGGTAATAACTAAGTGTTTACCATAGCTAAGCATGCCTATCTTTAAATAATTATCAACCCTCTCAACCAAACTTAAATCAGCCCCATTATCAAGTAGTATTTGCACTGTCTTAGTAGCATTATTTTCAATTCCATAATGCAGAGGTGTTTTACCAAATATATCTTTTACATTTAAATTTACATTCTTAGATATCAAATATTTTAAAGTAGTATCATCATTAAAGAAAGATGCATAATGGACAGGTTGTCTATTACCTAACATAATACTTTTACTGTCAAGTCCTTCATTTATTAGCTCTTGTACTTTATTTGAATCTTTATTTTTTAGAGCATTATATAGAGGAACTAGTGTAGTATTTGTTTCGACCTTATCAATTACTACATTCTTATTTTTATGTATCAAGGCTCTGTGTTTAGCATCTTCATTTGGACATCTAGCTTTCTCTAAGAAAAAGTAGATATTTTGACTTGTATTTAAAAATCTAGTTTCAGGTTTTTTAACCTCTAGTTTAACAGTTATCTTTCTGTATTTATTTTTTAATGGAACTTCAATTCTATCTAGTGCAACTTTGCTACTTTTAGAACCTCCACTCATACTAACTGAAGATAAATTATTACCATTAATATTTATAGTCTTAATCTGCATATCACCGCTAGAGTATGATAATACATATTCTCCATCTTCTAAATAATTCTTCTCATCTAATGGTGTCTCAAAATATGCTTTTCCATCAAATAGATTACCATCGCTCCAAAAGCCAAACTTATAACAACCATTGTTACTAATATTGTAAGTCTTTGTAATTAAGACACCACTTTGATTAAGATTAATTTCAGTTAAATTTTTTGGAGTATTAAAATTGTAATATTTATAGAGATTCCAACCAATTCCAACTATTAATGATATACCGAAAATCAATAAAACTTTTTTTGTTTTTGTCATTTATTATTCCTTTATGCCACTTTTTCAATAAAACTTGAAAAGCTTGATTTTATGTTTTGAAAAACTAGAGAGTACTTTAATTCACCTACACTATCGATACCTGCTAATGCATCTATAACTTTATCATCATTTCCAAAGCTTAATATATCATCATCTTGTGTAAGATATATTTTTTTTACTAAAATGCTCTTAATGTCTTTTATTATAGCAACAATGGTTATTGCTATAATGGCACAAAAAAAATCCCCACCAAACTATATTTACATTAAAATTTATACTTTTTATATAAAAGAAAACTATTACCCCAAAGATAAGAAACAGGGTCCCTTTTATGACTCTAACATCCTGCTCATACTCATACAATGCCTCTTCGCTATCATTTTGCTCTCTCTAGAAAATAAAAACTAGTGTTAATTTTTTCTTTGTTGGTTTCTTTTTATTCTTGACATTAGCATCAAATCCCTGAGATTGAATCTTCACTTTTTCTTTCATTAAATAATCTCTCTTTTATATTTTTTAAATTTTAAACTATTTGATACATATAAGTAAGTTTTTATATTATCTTGTTTTATGATACTTGTAAATGTATTTTGTGTAAAATAATTGCAATAATATTTAATTGTGTATTGTAGTAGTTGTTTTATATTATAATTACTACTAAATTCGTCTTGAATCTAAACCTTTTAATGTTGTTATCTATGAAGTTGCTTATGCTCTCTTGCTTAAAACATTCATAAAGCAGATTTTGAGTATAATTCGGGAAAAGTTTTAGGCTTAATGATGGTAGAACTTATAGTTCTTGGTGTTGGTGTTGGTATATTGTCTGGTTTTTTTGGTATTGGTGGTGGGACAATTTTGATACCAGCTTTACTAATGTTTGGATATGCAATAAAAGAAGCAATTGGAATCTCAATAGTTCAAATGGTATTTAGTTCAATATATGGAAGTTATCTAAATAATAAAAAGGGTAACTTAGATATAAAAATGGTTAGCATCATTGGAATCGGAGGATTTATTGGTGCTTTATTTAGCGGATATGTAGCTGCTTTTTTATCTGATAAAACTTTAGAAATCATTTTTTTACTTTTTGCTAGTTTTGCATTAATTAGATTGTTTTTTAAAACCAATAAAACAAAAGATAAACCAAATATAAACTTACTTGTACTTTTTGTTATTGGTTTGTTTTTAGGGATGCTAAGTATGACCATAGGTGTAGGTGGAAGTATTATATTGGTACCAATCCTTGTAGGTTTTATGTATATAGATTTAAAAAAGGCTACTTCAGCTGGTTTGTTTTTTGTTGTTTTTTCTTCAGTTTCAGGGATGATATCACACACTATAAGTGGCGATGTAAATTTTGAGAGTGGAATTATAATAGGGTTAGCATCATTAGTTGGTGTATATATCGGAATTAATTTAAAAGATAAGATAGATAGTGTTTTACAAAAAAAATTATTGGTAGGTTTTTACTTACTGATAGTTACATATTTAATATATAGGATTTTTATTAATGTCTAAAAAAGATAAGATAGTTATTACAGGTGCGAGAGAAAATAATTTAAAAAATATAAATTTAACTATTCCAAAAAACGAGCTTATAGTTTTTACAGGACTTAGTGGTAGCGGAAAATCTACTTTAGCATTTGATACTCTTTATGCAGAGGGACAAAGAAGATATATGGAATCTTTATCTTCTTACGCAAGACAATTTTTAGATAGAGTAGGAAAACCTGATGTTGACAAAATAGAAGGACTCACCCCAGCTATTGCCATTGATCAAAAAACAACTTCTAAAAATCCACGCTCAACTGTAGGGACTATCACAGAGATATATGATTATTTTAGACTTCTTTATGCTCGTGTTGGAGTTCAGCATTGTCATAAGTGTAAAAAAGTTATCTCCCAAATGTCAGCTTCAGATATCATAGGTGAAGTTGCAAAATTGCCAGAGGGAGCAAAACTTGTTCTTTTAGCTCCACTTGTTCGTGAGAAAAAAGGCTCATACGCTGATATGCTTGAATCTCTTGTTCACAAAGGTTATGTTCGAGCGATGATAGATGGTGTAATGGTTAGACTTGATGATGAGATAGAATTGAGCAAAACTAAAAAACATACTATCAAAGTTGTAATAGATAGAGTAGTAGTTAAAGAGGAAAACAAAGAGCGTATAGCTGCCGATGTTGAGAAAGCCTTAAAAGAGAGTTATGGTGAGCTAGAGATAGATATACTAAATCATAAAGAGTTAGGCTTAAGGGAGCATCAAATTCACTATAGTGAGCATAATGCTTGTTTTGATTGTAAGATAAGCTTTGACCCACTTGAACCACTTTCTTTCTCGTTTAACTCACCTAAAGGAGCTTGTAATGAGTGTGATGGTCTAGGTCTTCGTTATGCTCTTGATCAAGAAAAAATAATAGATCAAGATTTAAGTATAGAAAAAGGTGCTGTAAAAATTGTTTATGGATTTAACAAAGGTTATTATTTTACTTTTTTAAAGGGCTTTTGTAAAGCAAACGATATTAATATAACTGTGCCTTATTCTGAACTACAAGAACATCAAAAAAAAGCGATTTTACACGGTGGAATAGAAGAAGTGCCTTTTCTTTGGAAAAATCATACAGTTAAAAGGATGTGGCCAGGTATAATCAGAATAGCTTATGATATGTTCAAAGATGAAAAAGAGTTAGCTGATTATATGAGTGAAAAAATTTGTAATGTTTGTGAATCTCATAGGTTAAAACTTGAATCTTTAGCTGTAAGAGTTGGAGATATGGGCATCTCAAACCTACTTGATATGCCAATTGCAAAAACATATGAATGGTTTGAAAATAGAGAAAATTTTAAACATTTTAATACGCAAGATACTTTGATAGCTCAACCAATTTTAAATGAGATTAGAGAGAGATTATTTTTTCTTTTTGATGTAGGGCTTGGATATATAACTTTGGGTCGCGATGCTAGAAGCATTAGTGGTGGTGAAGCTCAAAGGATTCGTATAGCTTCTCAAATAGGTAGTGGGCTTACAGGTGTTATGTATGTACTTGATGAGCCTAGTATTGGTCTTCATGAAAGAGATACACTAAAACTGATTCGTACACTTAGAAGTTTACAAGAAAAAGGCAACACCGTAATTGTAGTGGAACACGATAAAGAGACTATTGAAAATGCTGATTTTATTGTAGATATTGGTAATGGTGCAGGTAAATTTGGTGGAGAGGTTGTTTTTAGCGGAACACTTGAAAAGTTAAAAAAAGCTAAAACTTTAACAGCTGATTATCTATATGGTCGAAAGCAAATTAAATATTTTTACAGACGATCTCAAGATAAGTTTATAGAGATAAAAAATGTAACTATAAACAATATAAATGATCTTAGTGTAAAAATTCCTTTAAATAATTTTGTATGTATCACTGGTGTTAGTGGAAGTGGCAAAAGTTCATTGATGCTTCAAACATTGTTACCAACAGCAAGAGAATTGCTAAATCATGCAAGAAAAGTAAACAAAGTAGCTGGTGTTGAGATAACAGGATTGGAAAATGTTGATAAAGTGATATATCTTGATCAAAGCCCAATTGGTAGGACTCCAAGATCAAATCCTGCAACATATACTGGAGTAATGGATGAGATTAGAAATCTCTTTACACAAACCAAAGAAGCTCAAATAAGAGGTTATACCGCTTCACGATTTAGTTTTAATGTTAAAGGTGGTAGATGTGAAAAATGTCAAGGTGAGGGTGAAAACAAGATAGAGATGCATTTTTTACCAGATATCTTAGTTAAATGTGACTCTTGTAATGGAAAAAGATACAATCAACAAACTTTAGAGGTGATGTATAAAGGTAAAAATATAGCTGATGTTTTAGCTATGAGTGTAGATGAAGCTTTTGAATTTTTTGCACCAATTCCTAAAATAAACTTGAAAATGAAAACACTTGTAGATGTAGGGCTTGGTTATATAACCCTTGGTCAAAATGCTGTAACATTATCAGGTGGAGAGGCTCAAAGGATTAAACTAAGTAAAGAGTTAAGTAGAAAAGATACAGGTAAAACTCTATATATACTTGATGAGCCAACAACAGGACTTCATTTTGCTGATGTTGATAGACTTACCAATGTATTGCATAAATTTGTAGAATTAGGCAACTCAATGTTAATTATAGAACATAACCTAGATATGATTAAAAATGCCGACTGGGTTATAGATATGGGTCCAGAGGGTGGAGCTGGTGGCGGTCTTGTTATTGCAGAGGGTACCCCTGAGGATTTGGCAAAAAACTATAAAAAAACTCTTTCATTTACCGGTGAGTATTTAGAAAAAGAGTTGGCATTAGTTGATTAAAAAAATGAAGATTTTAAACTTATTATATATGATAAAATTCTCTTTATGAATCATAAATTATATATGGTCTCTTTGGGACCCGGAGATGTTGAGCTGTTAACACTTAAAGCTTTAAATGCTTTTAAAGATTGCAACGCTATATGTGTACCAACCAAAAGTGTAGACAATAGCTTTACAAAATCTATCAGCTTTACAATTGTCTCAAAAGCATTAAAATTATTAAATATTAAAAAAGAGATTATCCCTGTATATTCTCCTATGCAATTCAAAGAACAAGACTGGGATAATGAAGCAAAAATTATTTTAGAGACAACTAAAAAATATAAAAAAGTTTGTTTTGTAACTTTGGGTGATGCTGGAGTTTATTCTAGTATCTATTATCTACTTCATAGAATTAAAGCAGTAGATAAATTGCTTTATGAAAACAGTGAAGTTATAGCTGGAGTTACATCCTTTAGTGCAGCATCAGCAGAAGCTAAAAAAGCACTTTGCTTAGGTGATGAACAACTTCTAATCAGACCAATAAATCCAAACAATGATGTTAAAACAACTGAAATCCTAATGCGTCCCAAAATTGGCATGGATACAAAAGAGTTGGGTAAAGGAGATTTTCATACATTTGAAAACTTATACCTAGAAGATGAAAAAATCACACCATCAAAAATTGCAAAAGTAAAAAAGTATATGACTATATTTATTAATTTTGCACAAAGAGAAAAAGGTTAAACCTCTTTTCTCCATCCATCCTTTTGCTCTCCGTTTAAATCATATTTGTTCAGATAGCCTCTTGGAGTTAAAACCTTTTTGTTTTTAGTTAGTTTTGTTGTTGAGTTTCCTATTAAAATGGTAGTGGACATATTAACATCTTCATTTTCAACACCAGCCTCTATAAGCTCTTTAGCAGTTGTAATTTTAATCATTTGATTTTTTCTTCCCAAATCTCTTGCTATAACAACTACTCTGCTTGACTCAACAACAGAAAGTTTTTCAAGCATCTCCATATAAGGGTTGAGTCTACTTTTACTTTTTGGGTTATAAATAGCAATAACAAAGTCACACTCTAGTGAAAGTTTGATTCTTTTTTGAATAAGCTGTGGATCTGTTAGCCTGTCTGAGAGCGAAATAAGACAAAAATCCTGCGAAAGCGGTGCTCCAACTTCTGCTGCTAATGCTAAAACAGATGAGACTCCAGGAAGACAAGAGTAATTTATATCATCCCAATAATCTTTAACATCCATTAGTTCAACAACAAGTGAACCCATCGCATATACATTTGCATCTCCATTTGACAAAAGAGCTACATCTCTCCCTTTTTTAGCCTCTTCAATCGCATAATCTACTCTTTGTATCTCTTTGGTCATCGGAGTTGTAAACACCTCTTTATCACCTAGTAATGTAGG
>Ga0256834_1001847_pt1 | contig 13905 bp, 13 predicted proteins | sample 4281140metaG_FD_190536 | JGI IMG/M metagenome (GOLD analysis project Ga0256834, IMG submission 190536) | Hydrothermal vent microbial communities from East Pacific Rise, Pacific Ocean - 4281-140 | ecosystem: Environmental > Aquatic > Marine > Hydrothermal vents | place: Pacific Ocean: East...
GGTGCATGACTGTGACATCTGGTTTGGCCAGTTTCAGGCGGGACTCGGTCAGGCCATAGCGTTTGAAATATTCCGCTTCGCTGGGTAAAAACCCACCCTGCATACGCTCTTTTTGTAGCCGCAACATAATGATGACATCAGCATTTTTGATACCACTCTCCATCTCGTGATGCACATGCACACCCAGGGTTGCTACATCAGCTGGAATCAGGGTGCGTGGGGCCACAACACGTACTTCGGTGACTCCCAGCGTGGTGAGGGCGTGAATCTGTGAGCGGGCAACCCGTGAGTGCAGAATATCACCAACAATCGCGACGGTGAGCGGGGCAAATTCACCTTTCTCTTTACGAATGGTGAACATATCCAGCATGCCTTGCGTCGGGTGGCTGTGACAACCATCCCCGGCATTGATTACACTCACATGGGGGGCCACATGCTCGGCAATAAAGCGTGCCGCACCACTGGAGCCGTGGCGTACAACAAACATGTCTACGCCCATCGCCTCCAGGTTTTGCAACATATCCAGCAGGCTCTCTCCCTTGCTGGTGGCGGAGGTTTTAATGTCCATGCTCAATATGTCGGCAGAGAGTCTCTGTGCGGCCAGTTCAAAGGTGCTGCGGGTACGGGTGCTGGGTTCGAAAAAGAGGTTGGCGACGGTTTTGCCACGCAGTAACGGTACCTTTTTCGTTTTACGCGCTCCGAGCCCGAGAAAGTTTTCTGCGGTGTCGAGAATATCCACCAACATTTGTCGCTTCAGCCCCTCCACGGTAATGAAGTGGCGTAGTTTGTTTTGCTCATCCAGTTGTATATTTCGTCTACTCATAATGACTCAATAATATTCAGAGAGAGTTGTTCCGGGCCACTCAATTTAACGTGTTCGTGGCTGTCCAGGTCAAGTGTTACACCCACTACATCCGCTTGGATTGGCAGTTCACGGCCATTTCGCTGTGCCAGAACCACCAGTGTCACTGAGGCGGGGCGGCCATAATCAAATATCTCGTTCAGTGCAGCGCGGATGGTACGCCCGGTGTGCAGCACATCATCCACTAAAATTAGCTCTGCCCCATCAATAGCAAAAGGTAAATTGGAAGGTTTTACCTCGGGGTGCATGCCCACTTGGGTAAAGTCATCCCGGTAGAAGGAGATGTTAAGGCAGCCCAATGGGCTCTCAAGTGCCAGCTGTTGGTGTAGCTTTTCGGCTACCCAGACACCACCGCTATAGATGCCGATCATCTGGGGATTTTTGATACCACGAGTTGTCAGGGTGCTCTGGAGCTGTTCACCCATCTGTGCCAGCAGTACGCTTATATCAAAGTTTTTACTCATCTGTTTTGATCCAGCCAAGTTTGTAATATGAGTTGAGCAGCGACCCGGTCGATTACCCCTTTATCTTTTTTAGCCTGCCCCGGCAGTAAGCTGCGCTCTGCCTCTTGGGAGCTGAGGCGTTCATCTACATAGTGAACCGGCAGGCCGTAACGTCCATGTAGCTGATTACCAAAACGGGTAATGGTGGCTGTGAGTTGATGTACTGAACCATCCATATTTTTGGGCATGCCGACCACAAACAGTGTGGGTTGCCACTCGTTGATTAGTTGCTCTACCGCCGGCCAGTCGGGCTTGCCTTGGTCTGCTTTAATTGTTGCCAGTGGTGAGCCGGTACCGGTAATGGTCTGGCCCACCGCAACACCGATACGACAGCGGCCATAATCAAACCCCAGTACAGTCTCCATCAGGCGTGACCGACGTCGTGAGAGAGGGCGTTTAGATCCACACCGAGCAGGTCGGCGGCTTTCTGCCAGCGTTTTTCTGCCGGTTCGTCCCATAATGCACTCATGTCGGCGGGTACGCTGAGCCAAGTGTTCTGTGCCATCTCCTGCTCCAACTGCTCACCACCCCATCCGGCATAGCCGAGCATGACCAGGTAGTTGTCTGGCCCCTCTCCAAGGGCAATGGCACTGATGATGTCACTGGAAGTGGTGAGCACCAGGTTATCTGTTAATGCCAACGAGGCGTTCCATTCACCCTGTGGGGTGTGGAGTACGAAGCCGTGCTCAGGTTCAACCGGGCCACCCAGATAAACTGGAATATCATCGACCCGTTTGTCTACTTCACCCTGTTTCAGCTCTTTGTCTACCTGTGCTAACACTTGTCGAAAAGTGATGTCGAGGGGAATGCTAAGAATCAGCCCCATCGCACCTTCATCGGTGTGTTCACAGATGTAGGTGACGGTTTTGGAGAAATTTTCATCGTCCATGCCTGGCATGGCAATCAAAAGGTGGTTTTTTAACGATGCGGTTGTATTCATTAAATTCAGTATTTTAATTTGATTGTTTAAATGATTTGTAGTTAGTTCGTCGCTAGACCGCTTTTCTGGAACTGCCAGGTACGGATAATGGCTAGAATATCGCTCTCTTCCCTCAGGGCCTCTGGAAGTGGCGCAAAAGGGGCGGCTAAATTGACAATGCGAATCGCGGCATCGTCCAGCAGTGGCTCCCCCGAAGAGCGTAACACGTTAATTTTCTGTACGCTGCCGTCGGGGTTGATATTTACCTCTAGCACTAGATTGCCATAGATCTGTTGATGGCGAGCCGCTTCAGGGTAATTTATATTGCCGATTCGCTCTACTTTATCTTGCCAGGCACTCATATACGAAGCGGCGTTATACTCTTGGGTTGCCGCTGAGATAAACTTTTTGCGTGGTATTTTGGAGTAACTCTCCCACGCATCGCTTACTTCGGCATTGAGTCTGGCAATCTCCCGGCTGCGCTGAACTAATTGCTGGGCGGTTAGCGCCTGTGGTGATTCGGACTCGGGTTCAAATGTTTGCTGTTGCATCAACTCTGCTTGCTCGGCTGTTTGTACTGCCAGCTGCTCTTGAGGCAGTTTCGGCTTGCTGGCCACCATTTCGATTTGCTGTGCGGGGGCCAGATTGGGGTTGTCACTGGGCAGTTCAGAGGGGGGTGGGCTTTTGGGGCGAACTTTTTGCTCGGTATTTCCACCACCTTGCTGGGTGATTTGTGCCAGGTAGTCGGCCTCACTTTCTTCACTCGGGGTGCTGTTTTGAATGAAGATTACCTCCATTTCCGTCAGTGTCACTGGCTTGTTTAACTCAAACTCAAACACCAGACCCAGCACCAGTACCAAGTGTACGATCACTGCGATAAAAATAGTGAAACTCAGTCGATCCGAGGATTTAATCGGGGCTGCTTTAACCGCTTGTTCCACTGTGGGCTCGCTTCTCTACATTGTTGATCATTGCTGTTGCAATCATGCCACTGATTACGCCAAATACCAATGCAGCTGTCATCAATACCGGTAATAATTTGAACAGCGCCGGGTGTGGAATCAGTAATAAATAGGCGGCAGTAAACTGGCCCAGCATGTGTGCCTGGGCGGCCAATACGCTGTACCCCAGTGCGCCCAGTGCCCAGTTCGGTAGCAGACGGCTGAAATAGTAGGCAATGCCCAGTGCCAGCATGCTGGCCACCGCCCCGCTTAAACTGAGAATAAAGGTGGGTGTCAGGAATGTGCCAATTAATAAGCTACCCACCAATACCCGCAACAGTGCCACCCACAGGGCGTCTCGCCAGCCATAAAGCATCAATACCGCAATCACCACCACATTGGCCAACCCCAGTTTAAGGCCAGGAATCGGGCTGGGTAGTGCGCTCTCAACAATATGAATGGTGATCGCCAATGCGGCCCACCAGGCGATGCGGTGGTCGCGGGGTTGGGTCAGGATTTGACGGTAGCCAAGTTCGCTCATGGCTTAAAAATTAATCGCATCAAAACGCTGCTCTCCGCCCAAGATGGCGATGCTGACCTGATTGGGCAGACAGCTCACCACCTCACCACCCAGATTGATCCAGCCCCGGTGGATACACTGCTTGCCTTGACAGGCTGAAGTGATAAAGCGAATTTTCCCATCCACTATCTCCAGGATGCTCAGGCCGAGTGCACCCTCTACTTCAATGGTCTGGGGTTGGTGAAGACTCACTAACGCTTGCTGATCACCACCCACCAGAATCTGTGCATAGGCACCAGCACGTTGGTCACCCCAGAGCGTAAAGTAGAGCCATGGCAGCAGTAGCAGGGTGGCCAGAAACACCAGGTAATCACCACGACGCAGCACTACCAATCCACCACATTGACGTCTGGTTCGGGTGAGACCTCAAAGCGGATACGTTCCACCATTGCCGGGCTCATGCTGATCTCTCCCCGGGGAGTGATCACCATCACCTGGCTGAGCCCCATCTTTTTTGCCACCTCACGCCACTGCTCAGGCCCTGCCACCAGAAGGGCGGTGGCGGCGGCATCTGCGGTGGCGGCATCATGATGTAAAATAGTCACAGAGCTGAAGCCTTCTGCCGGGTAGCCACTGCGTGGGTCGATAATGTGATGGTAGCGTTTGCCTTGATAATCATAAAAGCGCTCGTAGTCACCGGAGGTGAAGACACTCTCATCGCCACTGATTTGCAGTGAGGCGATTAACCCTTCACCCCGTGGGTTGCGAATGCCGATTCGCCACGGCCACTCATCTTTACTGCCGATGGCCCGCAGGTCGCCACCGGCATTGACAATGGCATTATCAAACCCCATCTGCCGCAGCGTTTCGATGGCTCGGTCGACCGCATACCCTTTGGCAAATCCACCAAAATCGAGATAGAGCAGTGGGTTATGGCTCTGGGCCAAACCATTATTGATCTCCAGGTCACTGATGTGAGGGGCTTGCTTAATAAAATCGGCTAGCTGTTCTGCATCGGGGGGCTGGGTGGCATTGACCAGGTTGTCGGAAAAACCCCACAGTTTTACCAGTTGGCCCAGTGAGGGGTCAAACAGGCCGCCGCTTGCCACTGAGAGTTCGCTGGCACGCTGTAGCAGAGGGGCGATAACATCGGGGATGGGGGCGGGTTCTCCTGTGGTCAGCTGCTGGTTGAAGGTGTGCAGCTCTCCCGCCTCCCAGGGGTGCCACTGTTGATGCTGGCGTTGGAACTGTGCACTTAATTGGCTCATCGCTTCTGTTGCGGCTGCTTCGTCTTCGGTCCAGATGATGACTTCCACCAGTGTACCAAAGACATACATCTGCTGTTTGTGGCTATGAGCGCTTGGGTGGTCGCAGCCGCTGAGTGCCAGCACCATAATCAATAGCAGCAGGTACCTCATGGACGTAGTGCCAGACGTTGCTCAATGGCATCCATCAATTTTCCGCTGATGTTAAGTCCATACTGATTATCCAATTCACGAATACAGGTGGGGCTGGTTACATTGATTTCGGTCAAGTAATCACCAATGACATCCAGGCCGACAAATAGCAGCCCTTTTTCGCGTAGGGTTGGCCCCAACTGCTGGCAGATCCAGTGGTCTCGTTCACTCAACTCAACCCCAACACCCCGGCCTCCGGCGGCGATGTTGGCTCGCACTTCTCCCTTGGCTGGCAGGCGTGCCAAGGCATAGGGTATCGGTTCACCATCTACCATTAAAATGCGTTTATCACCGGAGCTGATCTCTGGAATAAAGCGTTGCGCCATAATGTAACGGTGGCCGTGCTGGGTTAGAACTTCGATGGTGACGCCGATGTTGGCATCTTGCGCACGCAGCCTGAATACTGATGCACCACCCATGCCGTCCAGCGGTTTAAGGATAATGTCGCCATGTTCGGCAAGAAAGGCGCGTAACTGTTCATCCCGACGGCTTACTAGAGTGGGAGGGGTGCACTGATTAAACCAGGCGGTGTAGAGTTTTTCGTTGGCATCCCGCAGGCTTTGCGGCTTGTTTACCACCAAAACACCGGCAGCTTCAGCTCGTTCCAGCAGGTAGGTTGCGTAGATGTATTCTGTGTCAAACGGTGGATCTTTACGCATTAAAATGGTGTCAAGTTCAGCCAGTGGTTGTTCAATCGGCTCTCCCAAGGTAAACCAGGGATCACCACTCTCCTGCACACTTAGGGCAGACATTCGGGCAAAGGCTTCGCCATCACGCAGTGAAAGGTCACTCATCTCCATGTAGTAGAGTTGGTAGCCCCGTGCCTGGGCTTCCAACAGCATCGCAAAACTGCTGTCTTTATAGGTTTTGATGGCCGCAATCGGGTCCATCACAATGCCTAGCTTAATTGTCATATGTTAACTGGCCCTAACTGTGCTGATGAATTTCACGTGCTGCTGCCAGCATTGCCAGACGGGCAATGACACCGTATGCGTAAAAACGGTTGATACCGGCATCGGGTGCTTCTGTGCTGTCGGGAGTGTTGCAGGATTCGGCAAAGGCCAGCGGCTCAAAGTGCATGCCTGGGGCATTCAAATTTTCTTTGACGCCTCGCCCTTTATGTACCCGATAAAAACCACCCACCACAAAGTGATCCAGCATATAGACAACCGGTTCTGCCACAGCGTTATTGTCACCCCAAGTCTCAAAGGTATAAACACCCTCTTGCAGAATCACTTGAGTCACTTCTTGCCCCCCTTTGGCGGAGGCCATTTTGTTGCGCTGTTTGCGATTAAGTTCAACTAACTCTTCCGGGCTCTCCACTGTCATCACCCCCATGCCGTAGGTGCCGGCATCCGCCTTGGCGACGATAAACGGTTTGTCACTCAGGCCGTACTCCTCATACTTGAGCTTGATTGCAGTGAATAACGCGGTTGCATTTTTCAACAGGCAATCTTCACCTTCACGCTTTTTAAAGCTGACTTCACCACAATTTCGGAACAGCGGTGAGATCAGCCAGGAATCGATGTCGACCAGTTCAGAGAGCTCTTCCGCCACATCCCGATAGTGGGCAAAATGGCCCGATTTAAGTCGATTGGACCACCCCAGTGCCAATGGGGGGATAATGTGTTGTTCAATACCCACCAGTGCGTCAGGGTAGCCATCGGAGAGGTCGTTGTTCAGTAGGATCGCGCAAGGGTCGAAATCGGTCACGCCTACACGCGGGCCATCACGAATCAGGCGTTCCAGTATCACGTGGCGCCCAGAGGGAAGATCTATACGCATCGGTTCATCTAGTGTGTTCAGTAGTGAGCCAATACGTACCTCAAAGCCTGCTGCGGTAATAATCTGTACCAGTGTGGCCAAGCTCTCCAGATAGAACAGGTTGCGAGTGTGGTTTTCAGGAACCAGTAAAATACGCTGGCCGGTGGGGCAGATACGCTCCACTGCTGATTGCACCGCGTAGATGCAGAGCGGCATGAATGCACTATTCAGGTTATTAAAGCCCGCCGGGAAGAGGTTGGTATCTACCGGAGCTAATTTGAAACCAGCATTACGTAGATCCACCGAGGTATAGAAGGGGGCGGGTGTCTTTAACCACTGGCTGCGAAACCATGCCTCAATTTCAGTCTGGTGAGCCAGTAGATGGCTTTCGATATGTTGCAAAGGCCCGGTAAGAGCCGTTGTTAAGTGAGGTACACTGGGGTGTTGTTGGGGTGTCATGCAAATTCCTCTGTCGCGCCGTAGCCATATCCCCTGGCTGTGATCATCACCAAAGGCCAAGGATTCTCCAGTTTAGCATGAACCTGAAAAAGCCAGTCGCCAGCAGATAAAATTATCTCAAAAAAATTAAAATAGTGTTATCTTTGGCGAAATGGAATAAATTTGATCCTGAATGTTTTAAGATTGAACCCCTTTGTTATCAAGGCTTCACAACACCAATTAGAACAAGCCGGAAGATGAAGGGAAGAGTGGGGCAAACATGTGACAAATACAACCGAGTTTCAAAATGTAAAAGTGATGGTTATTGATGACAGCAAGACCATCCGTCGCACAGCAGAACGGCTTTTACAAAAGGCGGGCTGTGATGTAATTACCGCTATTGATGGTTTTGCAGCGCTGTCGATGATTACCGATCATAAGCCTGATCTTATCTTTGTTGATGTAATGATGCCCCGACTCGATGGTTACCAAACTTGCGCCCTGATCAAACACAATCACATATTCAAGACAACGCCGGTGATTATGCTCACCAGTAAAGATGGCCTCTTTGACCGTGCCCGTGGTCGCATTGTCGGGTCAGATCAATACCTAACTAAACCCTTCACTAAAGATGAACTGCTTGATGCGGTACGCCATCATGTGCCGAAGGCTGTCATACAATGAAGTTTTTTCAGTTATTGCAGGATATTGCAGAGCAATCTCGGAAAAATGCGGTACCACTGCCTCAGCCTGGTAAAGCACGAAAAATCTGGCACGGTATTAGTTACCGCTTTGCCGATATTAATATGATGTCAGCACTTTCTGAAGTGTGTGAAGTGGCTCCTTGTCCAGCAGTTTCACTTTTGCCTGGGGTTAAGCCGTGGGTGAGGGGGGTCGCCAATATTCGTGGTAATCTGATCACGGTGATCGACCTTGCAGCATTTCTTGATTTGCGTGCACCAACGACCAATAAAAATAGTCGCATACTGATTGTTAACCAAGCCGGGTTGATGGCAGGGTTATTGGTCGATGAAATTCATGGTCTCAGGCATCTGGATGAGACAGCAAAAATAGAAAACCCTATGCTAGATGAGGTAAATCTGGCACCTTATATCACAGCAGGTTTTACTAGTGATAAACAAGAAGAACATCTTGTGCTGAGCCTTTTGGCCTTGGTGCAATCGCAACTGTTTATGAATATTGCCGCTTAAACATCGGTAAAAAAAATAATTAATATCACGCCAAAAGACGAGACTTGGAGTCGATAATGACGATATCAGCAATTCAAACAAAAACCAGCTCTAACAAGCAGATCACCTACATCATTACCCTACTCATCGCCTTGGTGATATTGATGGGGGTGCTATTTATCTACTCCACGATTGAAGCTCAGTATGACAAGGAATATATCAACACGGCGGGTGAGCAGAGGCTACTTTCACAGCGAATACTGAAATATGCAACTGCAGCAGCCCGGGCTGATGCGGATGCTTTTGGCAAGCTAAAAGAGACCCATGACCGCTTTAATTCTTCGTTGATGAAGCTGCAAAATGGAGATCCTGAAAGCGGTCTGCCCCCCTCACCCAAAGAGGTTAAGCCTGAGCTTGATGCCTTGGTGGCAGAGTGGAAAAAGTTTAGCAATAATATTGAAATTACCCTGGCGTCTGAGGGGACTATTCGCATGCTCGGTGAGTTCATCTCCGCGCTGGCTGAATTGATGCCACAGATACAAGCCAGCTCATCAGAAGTGGTCGATATTATGGTTGAGGTTGGGTATCGTCAAAAGCAGATCCAGCATGCAGCATATCAGGTTACTCTAGCCCAGCGCATTGAGTATAACCTTCTCAAAATTGTTAACGCGGATGTCGGTGCCTCGAATGCCGCTGTCGAGTTTGAAAAAGATGTGGCTCAATTTGGTGAGATTCTTGCTGGAATGCGCGAAGGTGATACGGCTCAGGATGTCAGCCGCATACGAAATGGGATAGCGGTACAGAAACTTGATGAACTGAATTTGATGTATCAGGCGGTGAATGAACTCTCTAAACATATTCTGGAGCGTACACCTGAGCTATTTAAAGCACAGGTTGCCGCAAATGCGATGTATCGTGATTCAGATACCCTTCTGCAAGTTAGCAGCAATCTATTGCGTGGCTACATTAATTTAAACAGGAGTGCCTCCCGCTCCATTATTGAAAATTTAAGTTATGCCATCTCATTTTTTGCCCTGGTGGTACTCATTTGGCTTGCTTATTCACTACTCCGTGATGCTCGCCAGCGCATTGAAGAGAGTGCAAGAGAGAACCAGGCAAATGAAGAGGCGATTCAACGCCTACTGAATGAAATTAGTGGCTTGGCCGAAGGTGACCTCACCGTGCAGGCGACGGTTTCAAGTGACTTTACCGGAGCCATTGCAGAGCATATAAATTACGTGGTCAGTGCCCTGCGCAACCTGGTCAATACTATTAATGATACCGTGGTTCAGGTCTCTTCTGCGGCAACAGAGACCCAGACAACTGCGATACATTTAGCGGATGCAACGGATCATCAGGCCCACCAAATTTCTACGGTTGTTACCGCCATTAACGAAATGGCCACCTCGATTGAAGATGTTTCCAGTAATGCACGCAACTCCTCTCGGGTGGCAAAGGTGTCGGTTGATACTGCCCATGATGGTGTGATTGCAGTTCATGATTCGATTAATGGCATGGAACACATTCGTGAGCAGATTCAGGAGACCTCAAAGCGTATTAAACGTTTGGGCGAGAGTTCGCTGGAGATCAGTGAAATTGTTGAATTGATCAATGACCTGACCGACCAAACCAATATTTTGGCTCTTAATGCTGCGATTCAGGCGGCCATGGCGGGTGATGCGGGGCGTGGATTTGCGGTGGTGGCCGATGAGGTTCAGCGTTTAGCCGAACGCTCAACCGATGCGACTAAGCAGATTGAAGCGTTGGTTAAAACTATTCAAAGTGATACTAACGAAGCGATCGCATCAATGGAGCGAAGCACCAGCGAAGTGGTCAGTGGAACCAAGCTGGCCAAAACAGCAGGTGAAACCCTGACTAAAGTTGAAAATGTATCCAATGAACTGAATGATCTGAGCCACAATATTTCAGTGGCGGCATCGCAGCAAAGTAATGCGGCAAATAATATTTCTGAAACCATGAATGTTATTCAGGATCTCACCACTCAGACGGCAGCAGGCACCAGTGAAACTTCGGCTTCCATTAGTAACCTGGCCGATCTGGCGCATGCGTTGCGTGGCTCTGTGGCGGGTTTCAAGCTACCGGGTTAGGGAAAAGCGCTAATGATCGATTGTGCGACGACTCTAAATGGCAGACATTGGTTTAATGTGATTGAACGGCAGATGATGACACCAACACCAAACTGGATGAACAGCATCGATGAAATGGGTGATAAGGAATTCCAGAGGTGGAGCAGCCTGCTTAAGCAGCGTACAGGCATGGATGTTAAGTATGCACGCAAATCATTTCTTACCACGGGTGTGCGCCTGCGTATGCGTGAGTTGGGTTTCACCTGTTACAACGACTACTACCAGCATCTGTTTTCCGGGCGAAAAGGTAGAATTGAATGGGCGACTCTGGTCGACCGTCTGACCATTCATGAAACTCGTTTTTTACGCCACCCCGGCTCTATTGAGCTATTAACTGAACTGTTTCTGCCAAAATACCTAAAAAGCTATCTTGATGGGGATCACCTCCAGGCTTGGAGTGTGGGTTGTGCCACCGGGGAGGAGTGCTACACGCTAGCGATTGCACTCGATGACTATCTGAAGCAATCCCATCGTGACGTTTACTACGGTGTGGTGGGTAGTGACATTAGTTTGCCCGCGTTGGCGAAGGCACGTAAAGGTATTTACGATGTTCGCCGCATAAAAAACCTATCCCAACAACATATTGACCATTACTTGATCAAAAAAGAGAATGATCAATACCAGGTGGAGAAGGCGCTGCGTGAGCGGGTCTGTTTTAATATGCTCAATCTGCTTGAGATGGATCAGGATGTTATCCATAAAATGGATATTGTCTTCTGCCAAAATGTACTGATCTATTTTGATGAAAACCTCCGCTATACCATTTTGGATGAGCTGGTACAGCACATAAATCCAGGTGGTCTTTTAGTTATTGGTGTGGGTGAAGCCCTTGGCTGGAAGAATCCACAGATGCAACGACTTCACGGTTATGATGCACTCGCCTACACGAAGGAGAGTAGTGATGAATAGTGATCACGATTTCAGTGGATTAGCCTGGGTAAAAGGGGAGATTGAAGAGACGCTGAATCAAGCGCAAAGCACCCTGGAAGGTTACGTTGAAAACCCGGGTGATGTGACCCAGCTCCGTTTCTGTGCCACTTATCTGCATCAGGTTCGCGGTACCCTGAAAATCCTCGAGCTTTATGGTGCCGAGCTGCTTGCTGAAGAGATGGAAAAAGTTGTGCATGCGCTGCTGGGTGAAAAAATACATCAGCGGGATGATGCTTATGAGGTGCTGCTGAGAGCTATTTTGCAGATGCCAGGCTACCTGGAGCGTATCTCCTCGGGCCACACCGATGTTCCGATTATACTACTGCCCCTTCTAAATGATCTGCGAGCTAGTCGGGGTCAAAGCTTATTAAGCAATAACTCTCTCTTTTCACCCGATCTTTCAGCTTCTGTTCCTGGTAAGCACAACGCATCTGCCAAGCCGCAAGGTGAAGCTGCATTACGAAAATTGCGTCAGCAGTTCCAGGCCAGTTTGGTTAGTTGGTATCGCAATCCAACGCGATATCAACCTCTTGCCAGAATGGCCGGTGTATTGGGGAAAATTGAAGCACAACAATCTGACAATACACAAGTATGGTGGGTTGCCAGGGGGTTGTTTGAAGCAATTACGATTGGCGGTACGGAATTAAGTACGGCGATTAAGATGTTGATCGGGCAAATTGATCGTGAAATCAAGCAACTCATTGATAAAAAAGAAGATTACAATCCAAGGCATGCGGCCCAGCTGACCAAAAACATGCTCTTCTATATTGCCCATTGCGATAAAAAAAGTGCCCTGGTTAATGAGATAAAACAGACCTTCAATCTGGAGGAGTTATTACTCAATGATGATGAGCTGGATGATGCCAGAGGAGAGCTTGGCGGGCCCAATAGTGATCTACTAAATGTGGTTTCTCAAGCACTCAAGGAAGAGCTGTTCAAGATCAAAGACAGCCTGGACCTCTTTGTTCGTAACCCCGATAAAATGAGCCTCAATATCGAGGAGATGAGAGAAAACCTACGCCAAGTTGGCGATACCCTGGGCATGTTAGGCCAAGGGGTATTGCGTAACCGTATTATTGAGCAGAGTGAGTTTATCGACACCTTGATTGATGAGAGTGGTCAACTTAATGATACTCATTTGATGAAAGTTGCTAGTGCACTGCTCTCTGTTGAGTCGTCGCTGGGTAGTTTGGTTGAACAGAGCAAACTGGATACCCGCGAGCAGACGGACATACAAGGGGTTGATCAGGATGCTGAGTACCATCAGCTGATGCAGGATGTGGTGCGTGAAGCGCTGCAAGAGATAGCCCAGGTAAAAGAGCGCGTGATTGCGTTTGCAGATAACCGGGAAGATAATTCGCTGCTCACAGAGGTGCCGAAACTACTCGGCCAGGTTAAGGGTGGGTTGGTGATTCTCGGGATTGAGCAGCCAGCTGTACTTTTAGATGAGATTAGCCAGTTGGTTTGCAACCATCTTCTTGGCGAACAGCCTTTGGTGAGTCGCCAGAATATTGACTTGCTGGCAGATACCATCACCGGTATCGAATACTATCTTGAGGCATTGATTGAACGCCGAAGTGACCGCCCTGAAATATTAAGCTTTGCCCGCTATAGCTTGGAAACACTGCAACGTAATATCAGGCCTGAGCCGCAATCGAAAGAACCAGAGCCAGAGCCAGAACCGCAGGCCATACCCTTCGTCAAGGATGAAGGGCTGGACGATATGCAGGATATCTTCATCGAAGAGGCGGAAGAAGAGCTGGAGAGCATTACAACCCAGCTGGCACGTTGGAAAAGTGATTACGATGACCAAGTGGCACTTAGTACATTGCGTCGCTCTTTCCACACCTTGAAGGGGAGTGGTCGCCTGGTTGGGGCTGATGAAATTGCTGAGTTCTCCTGGTCGATTGAGAGCCTGCTCAATAGAGTGATTGATGAAACAGTCAGGCCCAGTGAGGAGCTGTTTGAGATTCTCCAGCAGAGCATTACGTTATTACCGGGGTTGATCGTCTCACTGCGCAATCAAACCCCACACGGGCTTGATGTTGATACAGTTAGTCGGCGGGCAAATATGCTGGCTGATAATGGTATTGCCGATACTGGCAACCGTGCCACTACAATTATCCCGGAAACGGAAACGGAAACGGAAACGGAAACGGAAACGGAAACGGAAACGGAAACGGAAACGGAAACGGAAACGGAAACGGAAACGGAAACGGAAACAGAAACAGAAA
>Ga0256834_1001848_pt1 | contig 13905 bp, 12 predicted proteins | sample 4281140metaG_FD_190536 | JGI IMG/M metagenome (GOLD analysis project Ga0256834, IMG submission 190536) | Hydrothermal vent microbial communities from East Pacific Rise, Pacific Ocean - 4281-140 | ecosystem: Environmental > Aquatic > Marine > Hydrothermal vents | place: Pacific Ocean: East...
CTCGTCCTTTCCTATGTACGTGGTCACGAAGCTAACCTTCGAGTGCAGGCTTGAAGGAACACGCAGAATCCTCTTAACATCAACGGTGACCCTGCCGTCGAAGTACGCCTTTGAGAACGTGCTCGATGCATTGAGGAGTATCATGAGGCCACTTCTTTTTTCGCCCTTTCGTGGAGGCCTTTTAAGGGAGCCAGGAAAAGACACGTTGGGAGATTTTGCGTTTAGCACAAACTCATTGTAGATCTTCTCTATGTTCTCAAGGATGTCCTGAATCTGCTTTGGACTTAATCCGAAGTTCTCTAAGTGGTTTTTGTTAATTCTTTTTATGAAGTATCCAAATCTCAGCCGAAACACTCGATGGTAGCCGGAGGAGAGCATTATCATGTTACTTCCAATGTCCTTCTTGTAGTTTAACTCCTCCGCGGCGCTTATGTACGACAGAATCTTCTCCCTGGATTTTCCGTCCAATCTCAGCGCCCATTCGTCCAGCACCCGTATGTGGTACCCCCTTCCGGAGTACACAACGTGAACGTTCTCAAGCCCGAAATCCTCCTTCAGAACGATCAGCGTGTCCCTGGCAAGCTCCTTCGCGTCCTCAAGGCATATCGGGCAGACCTTCCCATGCTCGTGAATGTTCTGGCACCTCCTCAGCGGCAGGTCCTTGGCGTCTATGTCAAAAACGAGCTCCGCACCAAGCCACCCCTCCATCTTTCCTGGTTCCTCGTACAGGGCAACGCTGGAGTACATCGCGTACGGGGCCGTTGCCCTCACGTAGTCCTCAAGGTCCCGGGGGTCACTGAAGACGTTCTTCCTGTCGCTGGGACCTTCACCGGTATGGTCGAATCCGAATTCCCTGTGTTCCAGCGTTTTTAAGAGAAACTCCGGAAGCTTTTTTATGCTCCATTCCCTGCTGTAGTACCTTCTCCTTTCCGCAGGGGTGGCCTCCCGGAAGAGTTCACCCATTCTCCTCACCCCCGTTCTCCCCTGCCGCCTTCCCGGTCCTGCCCTCGAAGTAGAGCTTTCTCAGGTAGTACGTCAGTGGATTCTTGATGTGCCGGCAGTCCCTGTCGGGATTGCAGAGGGCGGGGGCGTTCGCCCGTACCTTGTCGCAGTTGGGGGGGAAATACCACGGTGAGTTCCCGCTGTCCTCAAGGCTTGGTTTGTCCGTCAGTCCAAAGCCTAAATGGTACCAGATGTTCTTGATCTCATGGGGCTGGTCCTCAAAAAGCGGTGGGGTGCACCTGTTTCCAGCCTCTACTATCAGTGGGATGACCTCCCTTTCCAGCACGTTTAGATCCTGGACGCAGTCCCTAACGCGAACGTCCCTCTTCGGGGGGTTCGGGCAGATCCTCGCGTAGCTCAGGAAGGAGGTTAGGAGTACGGTTATCGCGTAGTTCCTGAGACCCGCCGGCACGCCGCCCATCGCTTTCTTTATACACGGCGGGAAAAACTCAAACCTCAAAGGCGCCGCCTCTGCGCTCCCGTACCTCTCCAGCCGTTCCTTAAAGACTTCCCTTGCCAGGGCGTTCAGCTTCTCGTGTAGTTCGGTGTAGTACCCGGGGAGCTCATCCTTTATCTCGTAGAGTACGCTAACCGCCCGTTCGATATTGTGCTCGAAGGCTTTCTCCCAGAGTTTGAGGACGTTCCCCTTTGTAACGTAAGCGTAGCCGTCCCTCACGTAAATCTCCTTCAGGCTCCCCTCCCAGAACTCCAGAAAATCCGAGAGGTGCAGCTTGTACTTAAGTCTGAGCTCTTCCTTCTTCTCGGGCCCCAGGTTTCCTTCCCCCCGTCTCTCGAGGATGAACGCGTCCTTTGAGGGTATCTCGTTTTTATCGGTGGTTTTGAGGGGTATCGATAGTTCTGCGAGGTTCTGGTCCCGTTTTATCCTCTCCGAGTATATCCTCATGTTGGCATCCTTTACCAGTTCTCCCTCCAGGCCGTACGGTGAAAACGCAAGGGCCCCCAATAGAGCATAAAACGTCATTAGGTCCATCAGATCGTCCATCTCGGAAACGTCGTCTGGTATCTCTCCTGACCTGAGCCATGAAACCCTCTTGAGGGCGAGATCGGGGGCAACGTATGAGGGTATTCTCTCCAGCACCGCCTCTATTCCACCCAGCTCCTTAACGAGCTCCCGTGCCCTGCTTCCAAAGGGGTCTAGCATATCCTCACCGCATTCAGTAGGTACGGATAGCATAAAACTCTTGTGCATCCCAAAACTTTTATATCCCTTTTAACACAGAAAGTATATTAGGGAGCGGTGACAATCTTCAATCGGCACCAGAAGGTGATCACGATGATTGAAAAATATGAAGTTGAGCGTGTGAAGAGTGGCATTCCTGGTTTTGATGAGTTAATAGAGGGCGGATTCCCGACGGGTACAACCGTCCTCGTAACAGGTCCAACTGGCAGTGGAAAGACGACGTTTGGTGTTCAGTTCGTGTACAAGGGTGCAGAGGAACATGATGAGCACGGTGTTATAGTAACACTCGAGGAGCGCGCCCAGGATCTCCGGCGTGAAATGAGGACATTTGGATGGGACCTTGAACGCTATGAACGTGAGGGTAAGATAGCCATAATAGACGGTGTCAGTGCAGTTGTGGGCCTGCCTTCCGAGGAGCAGTTCGTCCTCGAAGGCAACCTGAATCCCGAGGACTTTCTGAGGTACGTCTACCGGGTTGTTAAATCGATAGATGCAAAAAGGCTCGTTATAGACTCCATCCCCTCAATCGCGTTTCGCCTGAGGGAGGAGAGGGACATCCGTAAGGTGCTGCTCCAGCTCAACACGATTCTCCTCGAGATGGGGGTGACGTCGATCCTCACCACCGAGGCGCCGGACCCCATGCAGGGTAGAATAAGCAGATACGGTGTTGAGGAGTACATCTCCAGGGGTGTGGTCCTCCTGGACTTCATAGAGAAGGACGTGGAGCTCAAACGCTACCTGCTGATAAGGAAGATGCGTGAGACGAGACACTCAATGAAGAAGTTCCCGTTTGAGATAACCTCGGAGGGCATCACGGTCTACCCAAGCGGTGAGGTGTACTAGGGATCCTGCGGTTTTTATCTACTTTGCATAGTAATCCTTTTAAAGGTTGAAACATACTTTTATTCATGCCATCGGTTGGAACATGGCGGGCGTACTTGGCGGTGGGTGCGGTTCTCACCCTGCTCCTCATGGCGGTCGTTGCCGATTCCGGCGGAAATCCCGACACTTTTACGGGTCTCTGCATAAGCTCCTCCGGCTCGTTCTCCCTCCTGACGGACGGAAGCCGGACCCTGGCGGTTTATACCCACCTGTCACCCGGAACAGTCTACCGTGTGGAGGGTGTGATGCGGAAGTCCAAGTCAGGCTGGGCCATGAATCCCGTGAAAGTCGTTAGAACCTCCCCCGCCTTTCCCCTTGAGCGTATAAGGGCCGCATACTGGCCTTCGAGGGGTTGCTATCTGCTGACACCTGAAAAAATTCGACTTGGGTGGTGTCTCCATGCGGAGAAAGGGGCGATCCTGCGGCTCAGGGGACTGTGGTATGGAAACCGCTTTTACGTTGTAGAGTTCACGTCTGAAGGATTTCCCTGGAGGCCCAGAGACGGGATGCCCTGGACGGTGGAAGGGGTGGTTCTCTCCTCCGGGAGGAGAACGATCCTCTGGAACGGGAGTGAGGAGATCGTACTGTACCTACCCTACGGTACCCGTTTAACCCCTGGAACGCGCGTCAGGGTTGAAGGAATCGTCAGGTTCTACTCCAGACTCTCCATTCTGGTTGACTCAAAACGCGATGTTGAGGTTACGGGGAGGTCCCGAGAGGCCCCCGTGAACATGGCCGGGGTTGGTGACATCGCCACGGGTACATGCACGGTGACGTCGGCTGGCAGGGGGCTGGCATTGAACTGCACATCACTGCCCCTCTACGGTTTCAGTGCGAAACCTGGGGACGTTGTCAAAATTGAGGCTCTGAAACGCCGCTCTTCCCTGCTCTGTATTAACTGCCGTCTGCTTGAGGGAAGGGAGACTTTGCCAAACGGCATATGCGGTTTTGAGCCGGGGAACTTTGCTAAAATAAGGGGCAGGGTGAAGTGGGTGAGGGTCTACAGAAACGGCTTTGGACTGGCCAACATCACCAAAGATGACTGTTGGGTTCTGCTTAAGCTGCGAAAGTCTCTTGGCGTCCACCTTTCAGCCAATGAAACCCTTACGGCATACGGAACGTTCACCACTTACAGGGGGCTTAGGGCCTTTGAGGTTCAGTCGGGGGATGATCTGTGCTCGGGGAACTGCTGATGGGGATTCTTGCGGGAACCCTCAGTGGCATTACCCCGGGAATTCACGTTAACACCCTAGCCGCGTTCCTCGCCACCCTGAACGTTTCGGGCGATCTCCTGCTGTTTTCGATGGGGCTCGTTCACACGTTCCTGGACGCGGTGCCGTCGGTTTTTCTTGGAGTTCCCGATGAGGGTACGGCCCTCGGTGTTCTCCCAGCCCACAGGCTCGTTTTAAAGGGGAGGGCCATGGAGGTCATCAGAATGTCCCTGTGGGCAAGTTCCCTGGCCATGGTCTTTTCTCTGCCCCTCCTTCCGGTCTACCTCCCCCTGGCACACCTCTACACCCCTGAGCTGGGGCGGCTGTTGGTGGCTCTAATTGCACTCGTGCTGGTGCTGACCGAGAAGGGCATTAAAAGGCTCTATGCGGTCTTTATCCTTCTGCTATCCGGTCTGCTCGGAATCCTGACCTTCAGATTGTCCCTGGGGCAGCCCTACTACCACCTCTTCACCGGCCTCTTCGGCGTCCCCGTGCTGGTTGGGGCCCTGAGGTCGAGTGGACCTCCCACCGGCGATGAAGACCCCTCGATCAGAATGGGACACGCGAGGTTCCTGGGTCTCTCATTCGTGGGGACCGTGCTTGGGATGGTGGCATCCCTGATCCCCGCTTTTACGGCGTCCCAGGCGGCGCTCATCGGTTCGTTCATGTCGCGGGACGAGCGTTCCTTCCTCACCATCGTCTTCTCGGTCAACACCTCAAACTTCGTGTTCTCCTTCGTAAACTTCGTGGGGACGGGGAGGGTTAGAAACGGCATCGTGGCCCTGATGAGCCCGCTCGGTGTTGGGTCCCTTATACTCTACGTACCCGCGGCCCTGTTCATTGCGATGGTGGTTCTCCTGTACGGCGAGCCCCTTGCATCCGCGATCTTAAAGCTGATAAGCAGGCTTCCCTACAGGTGGATGAACCTTTCCATCCTGCTGTTCCTTACCGTGCTGTCCTTTCTGTTTGACGGCCCCTCTGGAATCATCGTGCTGGTTGGGGCATCGCTCGTGGGTCTCCTGGCCCTGAGTCTTGGTGTCAAAAGAACGAACTGCATGGGAGTTCTGATGCTTCCGGTGATCCTCGGCTGAAACAAGAATGAGAGGGACAAATCAAGGGCTTTTTTCCTTCATAATCCTCTGGAACTCCGGATAGTCGGTGACGATCCTCTTTCCGTCCAGGGTCTCAAAGTACGCCTTCTTGACCCTGATCTTTTTCGCGTCCGTGTACTTCATCTCAGGTGGGTCGTAGGATCCGGGTTCCACAACTTCGTCTTCTATTACGTAGGTTTCGAGGTCCGGCTGACCCACGTATTTCCAGACCTCGTAGAATACCTCCGGGTCCAGGTGGATCTCCCCTTCAATCTCTGTCCAGTCTGCCCCGATGTCTTCCAGAAACTCTTTCACCACCTCAAAGTGCATAGAACCACCCGCAATACTTTACGACTTCGAGGGTTATATACCTATCGCACCGGACGGCCAACCTTTTAAACCCCTTTTCCTAACCGGCCCGGTGGTGAGGATGGCTGAGGTAACGGTTGACGCCCAGGCCGCGAGGGCAATAGGCAAGGGCGCGATGATAGTGTTCAGAAAAGGTGTTGTGAGAGTCGAGGGTGAGATAAAACCGGGTGATGTGGTTGAGGTTTACACCCGGGGCGGCAAGTTCCTCGGGAGGGGTTTCGTCAACCCGAATTCCAACATCATGATAAGGCTGGTAACTACGAACCGGGACACCGTGGTGAACAGGGGGCTCTTCCGCGAGAGGATTAGGAGGGCCAACGAGTACAGGAAAAAGGTCCTCGGCTACGATAAGGCTTACAGGATGGTCTACGGTGAAGCTGATTACCTGCCGGGCCTGATCGTTGACCGCTTCAACGAGATAGCCTCCATACAGATCTCGAGCATAGGGATGGAGAAGTTCAAGCTCGATTTGGCGGAGGCCATAATGGAGGCTGAACCGGAAATCGAGACGGTCTTCGAGAAGAACACCGGCCGCTCAAGGAGGAGGGAAGGTTTACCTGAGATAGAGCGCGTCCTCCTAGGCAAGGAGAAGTACCGGACTGTAATCGAGGAGGGTAAAGCCAAGTTCATCGTCGACATGCGCGGTCAGAAGACGGGCTTCTTCCTCGACCAGAGGGAGAACCGCATCGCTTTGGAGAAGTACGTCAAGCCCGGAATGAGGGTTCTCGACGTCTTCACCTACACCGGCGGGTTCGCGATACACGCGGCGGTGGCGGGCGCTGATGAGGTCGTCGCCGTCGATAAGTCGCCGTGGGCAATCAACATGGTGAAGGAGAACGCCAAGCTCAACGGCGTCGAGGAGAGGATGAAGTACGTGGTCGGCTCGGCCTTCCAGGTCATGGAGGACATGATAAAGAGGGGCGAGAAGTTCGATGTGGTGATTCTCGACCCGCCCGCCTTCGTCCAGCACGAGAAGGACCTGAAAAGGGGTCTCAGGGCCTACTTCAACGTGAACTACGCCGGCTTACAGCTGGTGAAGGAGGGTGGAATACTCGTCACCGCTTCGTGCTCCCAGCACGTTGACATGGGGGCCTTCAAGGATATGGTGATAGCGGCCGCGGCAAAGGCAGGCAAGTTCCTCAAGCTCCTTGAACCCTACAGAACGCAGGCTCCCGACCATCCGATACTGATGGCATCAAAGGACACGGAGTACCTCAAGGCACTCTTCCTCTACGTTGAGGACATGAAGTGAATGTGGGGACGATGAGGAGAAAGCACCTCCACTGAACCCGGCAAGGATGATGAGAAAACGGGTCCGAGTCCCTACACACCCAGTATCAGACTGTGCCTCCACCGCGTTCCCGCTTTAAAGCGCACGTCCCTCACGGAGTAGCCCAGCTCTTCCCCTTTTTCTGTTATGGCCTCGATTAGAGGCTTTTTATCTGGAAGAAAGAGGGCAACCTTTCCTCTGGGCTTCAGATATTCCAGGGCCTCCTCGATGAGCCTCACCGAGAAGGCCTCTCCGTGTTCGCCTCCGCCAACGCCTTCCCTCTCCGTCAGAACCCCCTTCGTGGGCCTCTCGTAGTAGGGCGGGGCGGAAAAGATTACATCAAAGAGCTCGCCCTCGGGGATTATCCCCCTGATTATCCCACCGTCGCTCTTGATTAACCTGACTCTTCCCCCGTTCCTCTCGATGTTCTTCATGGCATAATCGAAGAACTCTTCGTCGAGCTCCGTCGCGGTAACGTCGCACTTGAAGAGCTTGGCCGCCATAAGGGCCATCATGGCGGTGTGACCGGTTCCGATTTCCAGAACCTTCTCGCCCCCGCGCAGGAATGTCTTGAGGAAGAGGTATCGCGAGACGGGAGTTGTCACGAGCCCGTGCGGATGGTACTCTATCTCCAGCCCGAAGATAGCCTTCGCTATCGCCCTGTTGTAGAGAATTCTGGCTTTTCTGTTCGAGAAGTCGAGCCTTCCGCGCCCGTCTAGGTAGTTGTTCAGCTCTGGAAAGAGCTTCACGGCCTCTTTTGCCGGCAGTCCTAGCTTTCCGTCCTTCCAAGCTGGCATGAAAAGAGTTGGGGGAGGGGCTTAAAAAGCTCAACCCCCTGGATCCATCAGCCTGCCCATGAAGAGTATCAGCCCCGTCTTCCTGTCGATTATGAAGAACAGGAACGGGTGATCCGCCTTGAAGACCTTGTACTCCGGATTTGTTCCGGGTGCGGCGGCTACTGTCATGACAACAGCCGTCGCTGCGGCCGCCTCCGTGCCGTTCTCTGCGACGCTGATGAACGTCTTGTGGATCACCTGGCTTATCGCCAGAGGTTTATCCGAGATGCCGCTGAAGTCTGCATCGTCACTGAATGCTTTCCCCATGCCCATACTCGCCAGAACACCTTTGAGAAGGTACCTTCTCTCAAACCTGAACTTCGGAAGGGTGAGCTTTACGTTCTCTTCCTTCATGCCCTCGACTACGTCATCCACGAACTCGGGGGTGAGTTTTCCCTCGATCTCCTTTAATCTGCCCCTTTCCGGGAGGATAATCACCATGCTCAGCCTTCCATCCTCGTAGGGAAGATCGATAGCCTGGAAGTGTTCTCCCTCCATATACCTGAAGCGTCCCTTCTGGTGCATCATTGGGGTGGTAACCGTTCCGTTGGGCGTATAAAAAATCTCGTTCCTTGTGTTCTGCGGCTCGAACCTCCTCGACCAGTTGGCTTTGAAGTAAATCGCGTTGGTTATGACAAGCCTCGTGAGGGGGCTTAGACCGGAGACGAGTTCTCTGATCTTTCCGGCGGTCTGCTCCTCAACCCACCGGTTTATCTGGTTCTCAGCGCCCCTGGGGTCGTTTTTGAAATCCACCTCCCCCACCTCGCTCAGGTAGAATTTCTTCAGGATGGAGATGTAAGTCCTTTTCACGGGGTAGTCCTTCTGAACCCAGACGGCGTTTGCGGTTCTGAGTACGTAGGCATCACTGGCGGGGTTGTTCACACCGAGGATCAGCTCCCTCATTCCCTCCCTCCTCGTCAGATTCTCGCGTGGGATGTGGAGGACGGCCCCGATCTCTTCCGCGGTTTTACCACCCGCTCCCTCGTAGACCATCGCGAGGGCCGTGAAGATGCTGTAGGGTGATATGAACATGTTGCCATCATCCGGAAGTGTCCTGTAGAGGTCGAGGGCGAAGCTGTTGCTTGAAGCGATCGTCTCCTCCATCTGCGGGGAGATGAGTCCGCCGATGTCGGTTGTGATCCCGCTTGAGCCCCCACCACTTCCGGGGGACGTCGCAGTTTCCCCATTTTCTCCCCCGATGCATCCGCTCACGAGAACCATCGCCACAACCATCAAGATCAAAACGAAACTCCCTGGTCGGGACGCTCTCATACCATCACCTAGAAGAACTATATCCCTCGTGTTATAAATACGTGTTCATCGCTTTAAAACGGGTTGAAGCATTTGACACGTCAACGTGGGTAATGAGGAAATAAGGAGAGATCACAGAATGGGGAGTATTGCCATAACCTTCGCGTCCTCCACCATGTTGTCGATCTTCGCGTACTCGTTGGGTTGGTGTGCGGTCTCGTCAAGCGTCGCCCACACAACCGCCGGGATTCCAAGCCTCCGGAAGTAAGCCGCGAAGGTACCACCGCCTATTCCGCCGACCTTGGCTTCCTTCCCGCGGAGTCTTCTGATGGCTTCCTTCAGCAGAACCACGATCTCACCCTCCGGGTTCGTTGGTGGGGCGGCGTCCCCCCTCTGGAGGATCTCAACGTCGATCTCCGGTAGGATATCTCCCGCTATCTCCTTCCTGTATTTCTCCCTGACCTCCTCTATGAGTCTCTTAACATCCCCCATTATCTCGTCGAGGCTGTAGTCGGGGAGGACACGACAGTCGAAGACGATCTCGTGCTCGCCCGGTGCTATGTTCGGGCTGTCCGCTGGGTTCCTGACCATCGTTGGCTCGAAGGTGCTGGTCGGTGGGTCGAAGAGTGGGTCGGCCCTGTCGTACTTCTCGTGGAGCAGTTTATCGAGGTGGTAGGCCAGGTCCAGAGCGACGCGGTGGGCGTTCAGACCCTTGTCGGGCATACTGGCGTGAACCTGCTTGCCTCTGACCTTGATCCTGAGCCAGAGGATGCTCTTCTCGGCGACTTCTATGAAGGTTCCGTCCTCGTTTCCGCCGTCGGGCACAAGAACGAGGTCGTCCTTTCTGAACAGCTCCGGGTGCTCCCTCATCAACCATTCAACACCGTACTTGCTTCCCGTTTCCTCGTCGGCAACGAACGCGAGTACTACCGTCCGCTTGGGCCTTACCCCGAGGTTCATCATGGCCCTTACCGCGTAAAGCGAAGCCACGAGGCTCTGTCCGTTGTCCTCGCTTCCCCTGCCGTAGACCTTGCCGTCCTTGACGAGCGGCTTGAAGGGCTCGGTGATCGTCCACTTGCTCAAGTCCCCTGGCGGAACTATGTCCATATGGGTGAGAATCCATAGCCTCGGGCTCTTCTCACCCCTCTCGCCGTAGTAGTAGGCCAGAATGCTCGGCCTCACTCCGTTCTTGGCCCTCTCGTCGGGCGCGTTGTAGACCTCAACCCTGTCGAAGGGCCAGTCCTTGATTATCTCGAGCAGCTTCTGAGCCTTGTCGTATTCGCCTTCTCCACCGTAATCCGGGCTCAGTGCCGGAATTTTTACGAGTTCCATCAGGGTCTCCGCCATTTTATCCCGGAGCCCCTCCACTTCCCGAAGGATGCTCTCAATGTTTTCGGGCATGGGTACCACCGTTTTCAGTTGGTTTCGGGGCTTTTAAACCCACTGAGGTCTACCCTCACTGTCGGTGCCCTCTGGAGCACGGTGCCTCCCAAGCAGAGGTCACCTTTGCCCTTGCGCCCTTCTATCTAGCCGGGCAATACCTTATATACCACCCTGAGAATAGTTAAACATCCGCAGAGGAAAAGGGAGGTGTTGAGTTGATAGAGATCACTTTCCTGGGGAGCGGTGGTGGCAGGTTCATAACGATCACCCAGTTCCGCTCCACGGGGGGATTCCACATACGGGCCAGCAGAAACCTTTACGTTGATCCTGGGCCGGGGGCGCTCGTGAGGAGCTGGCGCTACAAGCTCGACCCGCGGAGGCTCGACGCCATCTTCGTCTCCCACAGGCACGTTGACCACTGCAACGACCTTGAGGTCATGATCGAGGCCATGACTGGAGGGGCCCTGAAAAGAAGGGGGACCCTGATAGCCTCCAAAAGCGTCGTCTACGGGGACGAGACCCACACTCCCGCCGTCAGCGGCTACCACATCGACGTCCTTGAGGGCGTTCACACCCCCGAACCCGGTAACAAAATCTCCCTTGGGGACGAGGAGCTCCTCATAACACCGTGCCAGCACTCCGACCCGACGACGATAGGCTTCAGGATGAGGACCGCCTACGGGGATATCTCGTACATCCCAGACACGGCCTACTTTGAAGACCTCATCCGATGGCACGATGGTTCCAGGGTTTTGATCGCGGCGATAACCCGGCCGAGGGACATGGGAATACCCTACCACATGAGCACCGACGATGCGGTTGAGATGCTCAAGAACATGAGGAAGAAGCCCGAGGTCCTGATAATGAACCACATCGGCATGAAAATGCACTTCGCCAACCCCTACAAGGAGGCCAAGTACCTCGAGACCGTGACAGGGGTGAAGACGTACATAGCGAAGGAGGGTTTCAAGGTGATGGTCAAAAAGGGCGAGATAAACGTTAGGACGATGCGACCCGCGAGGTTCGTTTGAGTTACCCTTTCTTTCCCTTCAAAGTCTTCTTAACGGTCTCGCTGACAACCCTGTAGGCCATTTCGAACAGTTCATCCCTCCTCTTCTCACTGGGGCCCTCCACGACGACCCTTATCTTGGGCTCTGTTCCACTCGGCCTCACCAGAACCCAGGAGCCGTCTCTGAGGTTGAAGCGGATGCCGGATACCGTGAGGATCCTCTTTATCTCCCCCGCGAGCCGTTCCTCAAGTACCTCACTGACCCTTTCTAGGACCTCTCCTTTCAGCTCATCCGGGCATTTCACGTTTCTTTTGGTCAGGTAGTACGTTGGTACGTTCTCCTCCACGATTTTCGATAGGGGCCTTCCCGCTTCATCTATGAGTTTTATCAGGAGTCCCATGGTGACGAAGCTGTCTATCCAGAGGCCAAATTCGGGATGGATGAACTTCCAGGGCTCCGCCGCAAAGATGGCGTTGTACCTTTTGATCCCGTCGTGGGGCTGGCCAAGCGGCACCCGATGAACCCTTCCACCCGCGCTTTCAACGACGTCGTCTATCCTTGAGCCAGTGTTTATTGAGGTGACCACGGTTCCTCCACCTTTCTTCTCAACGTAGAGCTTCGCGAAGAGGGCTATCAGGGTATCCTCGTCGATGTAGTTGCCCTTCTCATCGAAGACCGCTATTCTGTCCGCATCCCCGTCCTGCGCCACCGCTAGGTCAGCGCCGAGTTTCCTAACCAGCGCACCCAGGTAGGATATGTTCTCGTAGCGTGGCTCCGGCTTCCTCCCCGGGAAATGTCCGTCAACGTGGGCGTTGATACTTATCACCCCCGCCCCCATCTCGCGCAGGAGGTATGGTGCAACGAGACTTCCCACGCCGTTGGCACCGTCGTACAGAACCTTCAAACCGGTTTCATGGTTCACAAAATCCAGGACGGCGCTTATGTATTCGTCGATAATGTCCATTGGCCGGACGCCCTTCACCTCGTCCCATCCAGCCCGTCTGTACTCTCCCGAGAAAACGATCCTCTCAAGCTCCTCCTCCTGCTCGGTGTAGAACTCGGTGCCATCACCGTTGAACACCTTGATGCCGTTGTCCGTTGGGGGGTTGTGGCTCGCAGTTATCATAACCCCAGCGTCGCCGTAGCGGTTGGTTCCCCACGCCAGGGTGGGGGTGGGAACGGGACCGAAGTCGAGCACCTCCATACCCGATCCAAGGAGTCCAGAAACGAGGGCATTACGCAGCATCGTGCTGGAGGTTCTCCCGTCCCTCGCGACGACGGCTTTTCCAGTTTTGTACGTTCCGACCGCCATTCCGACCTTCAAAGCGAGTTCGGGCGTTACCTTCTCCCAGAGAGTCCCGCGTATTCCCGCAGTCCCGAAGAGCCTCATAGTACCACCGTAACTACTTGGAAGTTGCCTTAAATAGGTTTGGTGGTGTAGATGGCCAGGCCCCTGAAGTTTACGAGCCTCATGGAACGGGGCATCGTGTCCCCCGCGAGGGGCAGTATGAAAACCGGTGTTCCAAGGATCCTGCCAAGTTCAAGGATCGGTTTGATGATCTCTGGGGTTGGTCTGACGCTGTACAGTGCCCGGGATCCCTCGTACAGCTCAAGACTGGGGTGAAAGATGTCATCGATGTAAGCGTTTATGCCGAGTTCCCTGGCTTTCTCAACGGCATCCCGGTTCCAGTCGATGGCGGTGACCTCTCGCCCCCTCTCCATGAGTCTCAGGGCCACCTTGAACTGGAACCCTATCCCTACCTCCGTGAGTTGCCCCCCTGTGTGTTCCAGTAGAAAATCGGCGAAATCTTCGATCGGCATGCCGGGACTTGGAGGTATACCTTAAAATGGTTTACCTTCAAACGGCTCCAGAAAGTAAGAAGAAAAGTCAGAACACCGCCGTTTGGGTGTTCTTGTTGAAGATGTGCACCTTCTTCATGTCGAAGACGATGTCCACTTCGGTGTCCTCTTGGACTTTGGACTCGGCCGGGAACTTGGCCAGGAACGTCAGGTCGCCGGCGCTGAGGTGGGCGATTTTCTCCCCTCCGAGGTTCTCGATGATCTCTATCCTGACGCGTGTCATGTTCTCCCCCGGCACTTTGACCTGGGCGAAGATCGCGTCGTAGATGTCCTCGGGCCTTATTCCGAACACGACCTCCTTCCCGAGAAGTCCCTTCTCCTTAAGTACCTCCACCTGGTCTGGGAGGAGCTTGAGCTTGAACTGACCGAAGTCTATGAAGCCGTCCTCTCCAACCGTTGCGTCCAGGAAGTTCATCGGCGGGGATCCTATGAAGCCGCCCACGAACATGTTGGATGGGTGATCGTAGACGTCCTCCGGCGTTCCGACCTGCTGGAGTTCGCCATGGTTGATTATGGCAATTCTGTCGCCCATCGTCATT
>Ga0256834_1001849_pt1 | contig 13897 bp, 18 predicted proteins | sample 4281140metaG_FD_190536 | JGI IMG/M metagenome (GOLD analysis project Ga0256834, IMG submission 190536) | Hydrothermal vent microbial communities from East Pacific Rise, Pacific Ocean - 4281-140 | ecosystem: Environmental > Aquatic > Marine > Hydrothermal vents | place: Pacific Ocean: East...
ACCTTCCGAGGGAAGAGCTTGAGAATATTGTAAGGGACTACGATAACGAAAAGACGCTGAGCGACGTTTTGATTCACATACGGGACAGGCTAACCAAGCTCGCCGAGGAAGGAATCTGGAGGAGGAAAGAAATTTAGAACTCCTTCTCCGTCTTTTCAACCAATTTTCTGAGGCCGGAGATAAGCTCGCTCTCGCTCGATGCCCTTGAGATTACGAGGGGAACCCTCTCGCGTTCGGCCAGCTTAACCGCAAGTTCGTCAAGCCTCTTTACGCCGTGAAGAACCACAACGGCCGGTTTAAGTCCCTGAACGCGAACCGCTATCATGGGACTCCTTCCGGTCGTTACCTTGGTGAACACGAGCGCCCTCTCCGTTGTCCAGCCGTAGAGCTTGAGGAACTCCTCGCTGCTCATCTCAAGGATGGCCCTTATGCTGTCCACGACCGTGTAACCGTATATGCGCCTGTCGAGGAGGTGGGGATTCGCAACGACCTCGCCCTTTACGGCGTTGATGATGTCTTTAATCGTGACCGGCACCGCGAACTCCCTTATGTCGAGTATCGCACTCGTGGGCAGTTCTCCTTCAATAGTCTTGCTGAAAGCCCTAATCACGTTTCCGCCACGCTTTTCGTCAATCTCCAGAAGGGCCTCCACAAACTTCCTTATGGTGGACGCCCCGGGACTCTTCCTCCTTCCACCTTCATAATCGCTTATAACGGAGGAAGAAACACCGAGATACTCGGCCAGCTCGGTTTGACTTATGCCGAAAATCTCACGCCATTTTCTCATCGTCTTTCCCGGGTCGGAAGAGAGCGTTATTTCGCCCGCTATTCTCTTAGCGAGCGCTTCTTTTTCCTTCTCCAGCATGGTTGTTACTCATCGTTATTCATTATAAGTCTTTCGGCAATTGCCTAATAGGAGAGGGCTTTGAGACGAAGAATTTTGGCGCCCGGGCCGGGATTTGAACCCGGGTCACGGGAGTGACAGTCCCGTATGATGGGCCGGGCTACACCACCCGGGCGTTTGAGTGGCCGGCGGCGTTCCCGGTTTCCCGCCCCCTCCCGGAGGGCAGTACACCCGGGAACGCTGGCGGGCTTAACTTCCGGGGTCGAAACGAGACCGGGTGTAACCCCGCCGCTATGGCCGCCGTGCCGATTCATACCTGTCGTGGCGGGTTTATAAATTTTATGGTCTTAGGGAAGTTTTAATAGGTTCCGGGGGAACATTCTCAAGGTGTTGACGATGGGACTACTTGAGGACAAGGCCCTCGTCGAGGCGGCCCTCTTCGTTTCCGGACGGCCGTTGAGCGTCAAGGAGCTGTCTAGGGCGCTCGGCATAAAGTCCCTCGACTACCTTGAGAAGCTAATCGAGCTTATAGCGGCAGAATACGCTGAACGGAAAAGCGCAATAGAGGTTGTAAAGGTTCTGGGCGACAAGTACGTTATGCAGGTCAAGCAGGAGTACAGCCAGAGGGTGATACACCTCATGCCGAGACCCGACTTGAGAACCGGTGAGCTGAAGACCCTCGCCCTAATAGCCTACCTACAGCCGATAGAGCAGAGCAAAATCATAAAGCTCCGCGGAAGCCAGGCCTACGAGCACATAAAGAAGCTCATCGAGATGGGCCTAATCTACGCCGAGCCCTACGAGAGGACAAAACTCCTAGGAACAACACAGAAGTTCGCCGAGCTTTACGGCTTTCCCGAGAACGACCCGACCGTAATCAAGGAGGCCTTCAAAAAGGTTGTCCACGCCGAATACAGCGACCTTATAAAGAAACTTGAAGGGGAACCGGAGGAAAGCAGAGAAAGTAGTGGAACCCAAAAGACTTCTTGAGCTTTTAGTTATCCCATTTCTTTCAAATCAAGGAAATCTTGGCGTTTTTTGGCCAAAGGAGTTAAAAAAGAAAAGTTTAAATACCCGAAACGTGAATTACCATCAGGGTGAGTGCTATGGTAGGCCTTACAAAGGAGCAAATAATCAACCGAATCATACGGGAGAGGGGGCTCTCAAAGGGGGAGATAGAGAAAAGGATAAAGGAGATAGCCAGAAAACATGGAATTTCAGAGCATGCAGCAGCCGTAATGCTGGCCGAGGAGCTTGGCGTTGGGCTCGAAGAGGGGGAGGAGCTCCTCCACATAGCGGACCTCGTGCCGGGAATGAGCAACGTGAACATCGTCGCGAGGGTTCTCAGAAAGTTCCCGCCAAGGGAGTACACAAAAAAGGATGGCTCAAAGGGGCAGGTTGCGAACCTAATAATCTACGACTCAACCGGACAGGCTAGGCTCGTCCTCTGGGACAACTTCGTTAGCAGATACTACAACGAGCTGAACTCCGGGGACGTAATCAAGGTAATAGACCCCCTCGTCAAGGAAGGCATGAGGGGAGTGGAGCTACACGCCAACTTCAGGACGAGAATCATCAAGAACCCTGAGGACCCGAGGGTCAGCGAAATACCGCCCCTTGAAGAGGTTCAAACTTTCAACTACAGAAGGGTGAAGATTAAGGACCTCGAAGGAAATGAGCGCTTCGTCGAGCTCAGGGGAACCATAGCGAGGCTCTACCGCGTCATAACCTACGACTCCTGCCCCGAATGCAGGCGGAAGGTTGACTACGACCCGTCCACCAACACCTGGGTCTGCCCCGAACACGGGGCAGTAAAGCCCGTGAAAATGGTAGTCCTCGACTTTGGCTTGGACGACTCAACCGGCTACATCAGGGTTACCCTCTTCGGCGACGACGCGGCCGAGTTGCTCGGCGAGAGCCCGGAGGAGATAGACGAGAGACTCAAGAAGCTCATCGAAGAGGGCCTGACCCTCAGAGAAGCCGGGAGAAAGCTCGCGGAGGAGACCTACTACCCGCTCCTCGGCAGGGAGATAATCGTCAGGGGCAACGTCACCGAGGACAAGTTCCTTGGAACTCTACTCAAGGCCAGAACCTGGGAAGAGGTCGATGAAAGGCGCGAGATAGAGCTCGCGAGGAGAGAGCTGAGGGAAGTTTTGAAGACCCTCGGTGGTGAGTGAAATGGAGGAGGTTAGGTTCAGACGGAGAAAGCCCGCCGTCGAGAGGAAGATTGCCGAGATTAGAGAGGACGATACGAGGGTTTCCCTAATCGGCAAGGCCTTCAAGGTTGACAAGCTTGACTACACCTTCTGGCTCGACGACGGGACTGGAGTCATACTCGTCGAAAGCGAGGAGAACGTCCTCCCCGAGAACGGCCAGGTCGTCAGGGTCATCGGCAGGGTGATAAGGGGTGATGAGGGCGTTCACATCTTCGGCGAAGTCATACAGGACTTCAGCGACGCCGATTTGGATGCACTGGAGGAGATAAGGGAGCTTGAGAAGAAAGTACTCCCGAAGATTGAGAACGTCATCAGCTTCTTCGGAGGTGAGGAGCTATGAAGAAGCGCCTTCCGGCGAGCAGGGTCTACATCAAGGACATCCTCGACGGCTACTACGTCAGGAGCGAGGGTGATTTCGAGCCGAACTACCTCATAACGCGCGACGCCAGAAAGGTCTACCGCGTCAAGGTTGTCGCCACGGTCGTCAGGGAGCCGGTGATAAGCGACGACGAGACCTACGGCAAGTTCCAGATTGACGACGGAACCGGAACCATCTGGGTTCTCGGCTTCAGGGACGACACGCGCTTCATAAGGCTCGTGAAGAAAGGAGATTTAGTTCAGATAATCGGAAAAGTTGCAGAGTGGCGCGATGACAAGCAGATACTCGTCGAGGGAGTTGCGAAGGTTAGCCCGAACTTCTGGATACTCCACCGCTTTGAAACGCTCCGCGACAAGGTCGAGCACGCCGAGAAGGCAAAGATAGCCTTCGAAATCTACGACCGCTACGGCATAACGGCCAAGGCCAAGGTCATAGCCAAAAACCAAGGTGTTGACGAGGAGTTGCTTTTGACGATAGACGAGCTCTACACCATGATGCTCGAGCAGAGAACCCTTGAGGAGGAGCTAATAGAAGAGGAAACGAGCGAGGAGGTTGAAGAGACACCAGCCAATCCGGAGCTTGAGAAGGCGAAGGAAGCTGTCATGAACCTCCTCCGCGAGAAGGGCAAAGCCCTGTCGCACAAGTTCATAGTCAAGAAGCTCTCCAAGGAGTTCGACGAGGAAATCATCGAAGAGGCCATCAGCCAGCTCTTGGCAGAGGGAGAAATCTACGAACCGGAGATAGGCTTCTACGAGCCCCTGTGAAGGAGCTCCCTTCTCATTTCCCTTTCAAAGTGCCTGAAGTCGAGGTACTCCCTAACCGTCAGGTCGTAGAACTCAAGCCATTTCTTCTCGTCCTTGGTGAAGAGTAGCTTTCCGTGAAGAACCCGGTACCTGAAAGCCGGCGGTGCGTCGTTCAAAACCCTGACATCAACCGGGTATTTGAGAAGCAACTCAAGCTCAACCGCGAGCTTGAGCTCGTAGCTGAGAAAGTCCTTGACCTTCTCAGGGTCAACGTACACGGCAACGTCAATGTCCCGGTAGAACTCGCCCTCAAGGAAACTACCGTGAAGGTAGGCAAATATTATTTCCTCCTTCTCCATAAGGAATCCGGTGAGGGCTTTGATGACCTCATCCTTATTTAGATGTACTCGGAGAACTAAATCTGGGTCAATTCCCACAAGACCACCCAGAGAGGGATAAAGGGTCGCAAAGATAAAAACCCATCGTCAGTACTGCTCGCGCATGGTCCTTATCACCGGGTCGTGTATCAGCGTCGACGTTATGCTGTCCACCATGCGGAAGAACTCCTCCTTCCCGCGCTCGAGGTCGAGGCTCTCAACCCTAATTAGCTCGCACTCATTTCCGAGTATCCACTTGCCGAGGAGAATCTTCTCCTTTCCGTTCCTCTCAAGGTCGAGCCTTATGAGGCCGTAGGGTATATCGGCCGTCCACCAGTTGGCCTTGAAGGTTACCCTCCAGCCCGCTTCCTCAACGGCTTTGACAAGCTCCTCCATCGTAACCCTCGGACCGTGCGGGGTCTTGAAGGTGAGAACGGTCCAGAGTTCATCGCTTTCAAGCTCTCTAATTATTTTCTCCTTAAACTCCATGTTCATCACCTCACGAGCGAAGCTATCAGGAACGCCATTACGGCGAGGAATATGCTTATTTTAAGCAGTTTTTGCGAGAGATGGGCAGTTTTCCTGTCCTGCGAGCGGAGGATTAGAAATGCCGAGTAGAGGATGATTGCATCGACTGGAACCATGGCAAGGTAGCTGAGGCCCACGCCGGCCTTAATCGGCAGGAAAGACGCTATGACCGTAAGGAACGCGAACAGCGCTCCAACGTAGGCGGCTTTTTTCTTTCCTACGACGATTGGAAGGGTTTTGGCACCTTTCGTGAGGTCGCCTTCGACGTCTTCTATGTCCTTTATAACCTCCCTCGCAACGTTAACGAGAAAGGCACACAGGGCCAGATAGCCGGCGAGACCTATCTTCCCGACCGCTATCGCACCGTAGAGCGGTGTGGCACCGGTCAGACCGGCGACCGCGAGGTTTCCTATGAAGGGAAGCGGCTTGAGCTTCCATGCGTAGAGGAACATCGTGGTGTAAGCCAGAACCGCCAGCAGGAAGGCGTAGACGTTTATGAGGGATGCGAGGATTAGGCCGATTGTGAAGAGCGCCATCGCATACCAGAAGGCCGTTTTTCTGCTCATCGCACCCCTTGGCAGGGGCCTCTCAGGCCGGTTTATCCTGTCTATTTCGTAATCGAAGTAGTCGTTTATTGTGTTTCCTGCAGAGCAGCCGAGCGTGACAACTAGGAAGACGAGCAACGCCCTGCTCAACTCGGGAAAGTGACCGACCGCGACTATGGAGCCGAGAAGACCAACTACCCCGGCTAAGACGCAGTTGTGCGGCCTTGTGATTTCGATGAAAGCCCTCGCCTCCAAGCTACCACCGTCCGGCATTTGAGGTTACGCCTTAAAACCTTATGGGTTCAGATTTCGTCTCTCCTGAGGAGACCAAGCTCCTCCCCCGTCTCGAGAACCCTCATCCTGCCGAACCTGACCTCCGCAACTTCTGAGACGTCTTCGTCGGAGAGCGGCGTTAGAACCTGGAGGAGGCCCGAGCTGAAGTTGACCCACTTGAGGATTCCGAGACCGATGCAGAGGCCGTTTTTATCAATGAGGCCCACGAGAAGGTTGTTCAATTTCTCAAAGTCTACCGCATGAACCGAGCGGTAGCCCCTCGGAAAGCTATCCTCGTCGGCTTTTACCACGGTGTAGCGCCCTTCGTTTTCCCAGCCTGCCAAAAGGAGCCACCGGAAAACCCTTGAGAGCAGCGTTCTTTCCCTCTCGTCGAGGGGACGGCCGTTGAAGAGCAACGTCCCCGTGACGGCGACCTCAGCCGTATCGAACTCGACGAGGCGGGAACTGGAAAAGTATGTCCTCCACTTCTCAAAGCGTATCTCCCTCCGCTCCTCCCTGGGAACGGGTCTGGCGCTCTCACTCATACTGAGCCTGACGATTTGTGTGTAGTTGCCCAGAACCCTTGAGAGGGCCAACAGTTCGTCGTTACGCTCGAGGACAACGGTTATGTCGGGCCTCACGAGTTCCGCCTTAAGGCGCTTCATTTCAAAGCCCGGCCCAGTTACAAAGCCCGTTGTGTCTATCAGAACAACGTCGGCGTTTTTCTCGGCGATTTCAACGAGCCTTTTAACCCCGACGGCCATCTCCCCTATGAACTGGCCCGGAGAAACTGTTCCTATGAAGTAGTGGGCAGCCCCTTTAAGTTCAGAAAGGCTGGAGAAGTTCTCATCGGGGAACGCGAGGCTGACCGTTGCAGGGGGTAGCACTCCTTTCTGGCCGACGTCGGAATCCACTATGGCGACGCTCCTGCCGAGGTTCAGAAGCTCGTTCGCCAGAAAGGTCACGAGGGTGCTCTTCCCGGTGTCGAGTCCCCCAACGACCATGACCTTAACCGCATCGCGGGAGGAAAGCTCAGAAAGGAGTTCGAGCCTGTCCGGTGGAACGTCTCTCGTGTAGTTCGCCTTGTTCATGCTCTTTAGTTTCATCGGCCGGTTAAAAATTTTAACTCCCGTTCCGCTCTGGAAAAACTTATAAATAAGTTGGTGTGTTAGGGGTGATTGAAAAGATTAGGTTTGACGTTTAGCCAGTTCGAGTTTTTATTAGACAAGGAGGTGCCGGCATGAAGGACAAAACTTCGCTCACTCCCCGCCAGATTAAGCTCCTCAGAAAACTTTACGAAGACGGCAAGACGATAGAGGTTCACACCGTCGAGAAGACCCAGGACGAGCTTGCAAAGGAGCTTGGGATAACGAGGCAGGCCTTAAGCAACCACCTCAAAGTTCTCAAGGAGCTTGGTTACATAAGAACTGGGAGGGGATTCATAGACCTGACGGAGAAAGCCCTCGAACTGCTCGGTGAAAAGAAGGGCGACGTCTTCGTGTTCGTCAAAATTGAACCAACGAAGAGGAGGCACGTTTACGAGGAGATAAAGAAGCTCAAGATTAAGAGGATATACCGCGTTACAGGCGACGTTGACCTGATAATAGAAGCTGATAAGACGAAGCTCGACGAAATCCTCGAGGAGATAGCATCACTCGACGGGGTAAAAGAGACCAACACGCACCTCGTCCTAGAGATTCTGTGAGCGCATTTTCTTTTCCATGAGTTTTTTGAGAACCTCAACGTTCTCCCCAAACTTCGCCGAGACGGGGACGAACGTTTCCGGTATTTCGGAGTACGGAACCCCGAACTTCTCGGCGAGGAAGTTTATTGTCCTCTCAACGTTCTTGACCTTGTCAATCTTGTTCACGGCGACTATCGTCGGAATTCCAAGCTCCCTGAGGAAGCCATAGAACTCAACATCAATCGGAATCTCGCCCCTCTTCCCCCATCGCTCTATAATCTCGGGAGCGGCTTTCCCGTCAACGACGAGAACCGCGAGTTCTATTTCATCGGCGTTGTCCTCGATGAAGTGCACTATCTCATCCTTTATCCTTTCCTGGACGTGCTTTGGAAGCCCGCTCATGAAACCGAAGCCGGGGAGGTCCACTATCCTTTTCCCGCGCCACTCCACCTCAACAGGCTTTCTCGTCACGCCGGGCCTCTTACCTCGCTTAACCTTCTTACCGGTCAGCCTGAATATGAGCGTGCTCTTTCCGACGTTGGAGCGCCCGGCGAATATTATCATCTCTCCCCACCGGGCTGAAGTTCTTTCGGGACTTTAAAAGGTTTGGCGGAAAGGTTAAGTAGAGTGGCGAACAAGGTTATTCGGTGGTTGCTATGCCCGAAGACGCTAGGGCAAACCAGCTGGTAAACAAGTTCGTAATCTCGCTCATCGATGGGAAGATACTCGGCTACGTCACGGACATAAACGTTGAGGTTGAGGGAGACCAGTTCTACTTCATACTCAGGATGAGGGAGATTGAAAATCTCGGAAAGGGGCAGAGCATACTCACAAACGAAAAAAAGCTCAAGATTAAGCCGAACGACATAGTTAACGTTGGACCGGACGTCATAATACTCGGGGACGGAAAGGTTCCCCCGCTGAGGGAAATTGAGAGGCTCCACGATATCGCCGAGGAGTACAACAACCTCGTCCGTGAGCTTGAAGCCAAGGAGAAGCTTATAGAGCAACTCAAAGAGGAAAACTACAGGCTGACGAGACAGATTGAAGAACTACAGCACGAGCTTAGAAAGTTCCAGGTTATGAGGGAGGACTTCGAGCACCTCAAGGAACAGCTCGTGAGGCAGGAGGGTCAGCTTGAGATGGCCAGGGAGTACATAAGGCTCCTCGAGGGATTGAGGCACGACATAGACAAAATAAAGGCTGATGTTGAGACCCTCGTTCAGAAACAGCTCGAAGAAGTCGTCAGGGCGATAATAAACGAAGAACTCAACGCAAGGGGATTAAAGAAAACGAGCTTCCTTTAACCGAATATGCTCGGCCCGAAGGCGTGCAGGAGGAACTCAGCGGCAACGAGTATCAGCGTCAGCGCTATGACTCCCTTGGGGCTTATTTTCACGGCGCTCGTGTCCTCGTCGAAGAACCTCATGAGCCCCGCTCCCGTCGGCGGGAGTGTGGTCTTTTCCTTTGCCATACCATCACCTGTCCCAAACTTTTCCGAGGTTGTATTTAAACCTCACGGTAAGGTTTTTAAACGCTCCGTTCAAGAGCGCTCGGGATAGGGCTCTGCCCAATGAATCCCGCTGATGAATGGAGGTGGGAGGAATGGCCACGTTCAAGCTCGTTATATCGAACCCGAAAACCGGTATAGCAAAGCAGGTTGAGATAACCGGTGGGGAAGCCGAAAAGCTCATAGGAAAGAGAATCGGAGAGGAGATTTCAGCGAAAGAACTCGGCCTCAAGCTCAGCGAGATATTCGGGGACGAGAGCATTCCGGACGACGCGAAGCTCAGAATAACAGGGGGAACCGACAAGGACGGTTTCCCGATGAGACCCGACGTGCACGGTCCGAGGAGGGTTAAGATACTCCTCTCGAAGGGACCGGGCTTCAGGCCAAGGGAGAAGGGTGAGAGAAGGAAGAAGACCGTCCACGGCAACACCATAAGTCCGAACATCGTCCAGGTCAACCTGAAGATAATCTTCTGAAGCCCCTTTTCTTCTCCATTCCCGGGTAACCTTAATAAACGTCCCCACTTTTTAGCCTTAGGGGTGAGAGATATGGCCAAGAGGAAGTTTAAGCAGGCCGAGGTTAACATCGGTATGGTCGGTCACGTTGACCACGGAAAGACAACGCTCACCAAGGCTCTAACCGGAATATGGACTGACACGCACAGCGAGGAACTCAGGAGGGGAATCACGATAAAGATAGGCTTCGCCGATGCCGAGATAAGGAAGTGTCCGAAGTGCGGCAGATACTCGACCTCCCCGGTCTGTCCGTACTGCGGTGCAGAAACCGAGTTTGAGAGGCGCGTTTCCTTCATAGACGCTCCCGGCCACGAGGCGCTGATGACGACTATGCTGGCTGGAGCCTCACTTATGGACGGTGCGGTTCTCGTTATAGCGGCTAACGAAGGTGTCATGCCCCAGACGAGGGAGCACCTCATGGCTTTGCAGATAGTCGGCAACAGGAACATAGTCATCGCCCTCAACAAGATTGAGCTCGTCGATAGAGAAACCGTCATGAAGCGCTATCAGGAGATTAAAGACTTCATACAGGGAACAGTTGCCGAGAACGCCCCGATAATCCCGATTTCGGCACTTCACGGCGCGAACGTTGACGTTCTGCTCGCGGCAATAGAGAAGTTCATTCCAACGCCAAAGCGCGACCCGAACAAGCCGCCAAAGATGCTCGTTCTGAGGAGCTTTGACGTGAACAAGCCCGGAACGCCCCCGGAAAAGCTCATCGGCGGCGTCATCGGCGGTTCTATAGTTCAGGGAAAGCTCAAGGTTGGCGACGAGATAGAGATTCGCCCCGGCGTTCCCTACGAGGAGCACGGCAGAATCAAGTACGAGCCGATAACGACCGAGATTGTCTCGCTCCAGGCCGGAGGACACTTCGTTGATGAAGCCTATCCCGGCGGTCTCGTCGGCGTCGGAACCAAGCTCGACCCCTACCTCACCAAGGGCGACCTCATGGCCGGAAACGTCGTCGGAAAGCCCGGAAAGTTGCCCCCGGTGTGGAACGAGCTCCGCCTTGAGGTCCACCTGCTTGAGCGCGTCGTTGGAACCGAGGACGAGCTCAAGGTCGAGCCGATAAAGAGGAAGGAGGTCCTCCTCCTCAACGTTGGAACTGCAAGAACGATGGGTCTCGTCACCGGGCTCGGCAAGGACGAGGTCGAGCTCAAGCTCCAGATTCCCGTCTGCGCTGAAGTCGGAGACAGGGTCGCCATCAGCAGGCAAGTCGGCTCAAGGTGGCGCCTCATCGGCTACGGCTTCATAAAGGAGTGACCCCCTTCTCTTTTCCCTTCCGGTGGTCCCGATGGGACGCGAATGGCTAGTCCTTCCAGACACCAACTTTCTCCTCGTCCCCGGCCAGTTTGGAGTGGATATAGTTTCCGAGCTTAACAGAATCCTTGACGTGAAGTTCAAAATCGTCGTTCCAAACGTCGTTCTCGAAGAGCTTAACGTCATCGAGAAGAAAACGCGCGGGAAGGATTTGCTCGCGGTTAGAATGGCCAAGAAATTGGCTGAGCGCTTCGAGACCGTCGAAATCGGGGAGTTCGGGAAGAGACCGATAGACGACCAGATTTACGACTTCGCCGTCAAGAACGGGCGCGTTATCGTCTGCACCAACGACAAGGGTCTGAAGAAGCGCCTCCGCGAGAAAGGTATCCCAGTGGTTTACCTCCGCTCGAAGAAGATACTCGAGCTTGAGGGCATGCTTGAGTAAAGGATTGGGAGAGATACGTCAAAACCCAACAACGAACGCCCGCTTTTTTCACCGAATCCCGTTCAAAACCCTTAAATTCTGAGCGCCTTTCTTAGAGCGGTGGGAGAATGTACACCGAGGAGGAACTTCTGAAGGAGATTAGGGAACTCCTCGACGACGAGAAGCTCTTCGAGGCCTACGAGAGAACCTTCAAGGAGTACCACTACTACTTCGATACGACGAACTACATAGTGCTCAACGTCTACCAGTTCAACGACCACGGTCCGGTTCACGTCCTCCTGACGACGAGAAGGGCTTTGGAACTGCTTAGAATCCTTAAGAAGTTTGGAATCCAGACGACGGCAGAGAAGCTCGGCAAGCCCCTCTGGTGGAGCAAGTTTGTAGTTGCCTTCGGAGCGCTCTTCCACGACATAGGCAACATGATACACAGGATAAACCACTACGAGTTCAGCGTCTTTCTAGCGGAGCCGATAATAGGAAAGCTAGTTGAGGTATTTGAAAGGCGCGACCCCCTCCTCTTAAAGGCCCTGACGCTCAACGCGATATACACCCACGATGAACACGTGCCGTGCACGACGATAGAGGGCTCGCTCGTCACCATCGCTGACGGCTGCGACATGGAGGCAGGAAGGAGCAGGCTCGTCCACAAGAAGGACCGCGTTGACATACACGCGGTTTCGGCCCTGGCAATAGAGCGCGTCGAAATCAATGAAGGGGACGAGAGACAGCCGATACTAATCGAAATATGGATGAAGCACCCCGCGGGAATATTTCAGGTTGACGAGATTCTGACGAAGAAGGTCAAAAGCTCCCTGCTGGCCGGCAGGATAAGGCTCAGGATTCACACCGGCAAGGACGGCGAGACCCTCGAAAAGGTTATCTGAGGCTTTCCCCATTTTCCACCATGCTGGCCGAGGCGTACAGAGACCTGAAGTACCTCCTCAACAGGGGCTACCGGAAGAGCGTTGCCCTGAACTTCGTGGCCAATCACTACAGGCTGAGGAAGGAAGAGCGGCACCTTCTCGCGAGGTGCGTCTTTCCGGATTCTTGGATTGAGGAAGTTAAGAGGAAGCTCCTCAGACCGGAAGAGATTAGGGACAGGGTTCTCGGTGTTGACGGTTTCAACGTTCTCATAACCCTCGAATCGCTCCTCTCTGGGAAGGCCATCCTCTGCGAAGACGGCCTCATAAGGGATTTGGCCTACAGGGGAAGGTACAGGCCCCATGAAAAGACCGAAGAAAACGTGAAGCTTATTGCGTCCGCTCTGGCCCGTCTGTCGCCGAAAGAGGTCATCGTTTTCTACGGAAAGAACGCCCCGAGGAGCGGCACCGTCAGGGAGCTGACGCTGAAGGCCTTGGAGGAGCTCGGGATAAACGGAGAAGTCAGACTCGTACAGAGTCCCGACCACGAGCTTAAAGCGTTCAAAAACGTTGCCACAGCGGATGTTGGCATAATAGAACGTGTTGAAGGTGTCTTTGACCTTCCCGGCTTCATAGGCGGACTCCTCGGCCTCAGGCCGGTGCCCCTTTCCGAACTCCTGAAGGGAAAGATGAAGTTTTCTGTTTAAAAAGGTTTTAATAGGTTGAGGTCGAAATAAATAAAGATGCCCTTTGCTTTTCTGGGCCGAAATCAAAGGCCTGAGGAGAGGTTTGCATGGGGAAAGGCACGGTAGTTTTGGTGATGGCCCTGATAGGGCTGGTTATCGCCGCCGGCGGTTGCATGGGTTCGGAAAAGCCCTCCGAAACCCCCCAGGGGACGCACTCTTCCGGCCCCTCAATGACTCAAACAGCCTCAACGACCTCCACCTCTCACGCCACGGAAACGCACTCAGCAAGCTCGTCCCCAAGAAATTCGCAGACGGGCACGGGAACTGAAACGACGAGCACTGAGGCCGTTCAGAAGCTCACGTGGGCGAGTCCGTGGGAGTACTCCCCAATCAGAGTTGACGGCAGGGAGTACGTGATAACCCACTACGTCGTCCTCTATGAGGTCAGGCCCAACGAAACGAGTCCTCTATACAGGTACAGAATAGAGAAGTCGGAGGAAGTGACGAACCTCACGGTGTACGGAAGGGACTTCTACGGTTCAAAGGTGAAGGTGGGGACGTTTAAGGTCTATGAGTACAGGACGGTGATAACGCCCATAAACGCCGCCGTCATGAAGGGCGACATTACGATTAAGGTTTGGTACACCGAGAGGACGAGCGAGGCCTTCATATACCCCTGGGACATAGGCTGGGCGGCAGGTAGCGGTACGGATAACGTGGTGGGCTTTGAGGTTGACTACGGAAACGAGAGCCTCATCTACACCAACCCCCTTTCACTCGGAAAGTCCACGCTCCCCTACATAGGCGGAAACCAGAACCTCCTCGATGAGCTGAACCCCGACCTCATGAACCTCTACTACGGCTGGTTCGCCGTTCTGAACGTGGGAATCTGGGCCGAGTGGAGCAGGAGAAACCTTCTCGTTCCCCAGAGCGGCACCTGGAGGGACTACTTTGGCAACGAGTGGAGCTGGAAGACAAGACCGGCCGGCACCGTTAGGATTTCCGGCATCGAGTTCAAGACCGTTGAGGGTG
>Ga0256834_1001850_pt1 | contig 13896 bp, 14 predicted proteins | sample 4281140metaG_FD_190536 | JGI IMG/M metagenome (GOLD analysis project Ga0256834, IMG submission 190536) | Hydrothermal vent microbial communities from East Pacific Rise, Pacific Ocean - 4281-140 | ecosystem: Environmental > Aquatic > Marine > Hydrothermal vents | place: Pacific Ocean: East...
TACAATAATGTGATTGTCTTCATAAACTATTTGAATGTTATCAGGGGATGTTTTCAAAATAAACTAATTTTGAGGCTTATACCAAATACAAAAGCAGGAATCCCTTCACTCTCCAATTTGGCTTTAAGCAAATAGGCTTCGGTGGCATTATTAAAAGTAGCTATGTTTATTAAGCTCATAAATTACAGGTTATTCATAAACCCTAATATTGTTCCTTTTCATTGGGAAATTCTAATGATTTAACATCATTGATGTATCGGGTAAAAGCCTCGGACATAATGGTATGCAAATCTGCATAACGACGCAAGAAGCGCGGACTAAAATCTTTGGTCATGCCCAACATATCGTGCATCACCAATACCTGACCGTCCACACCAGCTCCGGCACCAATGCCTATAACGGGTATACTGAGATTTTGTGCTACTTTTTGAGCCAGTTTTGCCGGAATTTTTTCCAAAACCAAGGCAAAGACACCTAATTCTTCTAACAATTTGGCATCTTTAATTAATTTTTCAGCTTCTTTTTCTTCTTTGGCTCTAACGGTATAAGTACCGAATTTATAAATTGATTGTGGTGTCAACCCCAAGTGTCCCATCACCGGAATACCGGCACTTAAAATACGCGTGATTGACTCGGCAATTTCTTCGCCACCTTCCATTTTTACGGCATGACCTCCTGATTCTTTCATTATGCGAATGGCCGATTCCAAAGCTTTTTTAGAATTGCCCTGATAAGTGCCAAAAGGCATATCTACAACTACCAAGGCACGGTCAACCGCCCTAACAACCGAACCGGCATGATAAATCATTTGATCTAATGTAATAGGCAAAGTGGTTTCATGGCCGGCCATGACATTGGAAGCCGAATCGCCCACCAAAATAATATCTATACCCGATGCATCCAAAATTTTGGCCATAGTGTAATCGTAAGCCGTTAGCATGGCAATTTTAGCACCGGCTTGTTTCATATCAAACAAACGCTTGGTGGTAATTTTTTTATACTCTTTATGAACGCTCATAATTTATTTCGGTTCTAAACCTTCAGCTATATTATACAAACGTTTTTTGTCCAAAAGTTTGATTTTTTTTGCCTTGGAATGGATAATATTTTCTTTTTTAAAGGATGACAATATTCTTATGACAGACTCGGAAGCCGTGCCGATAATATTGGCCAATTCTTCACGAGACAATAAAATATTGATATGACCTTCACGATCTGTCCCAAAAACATCTTCGAGGTGCAACAGAGTTTCGGCCAAACGCTCTCTAACCGAATGTTGCGCCAAATGCGAAATAACCATATTGGCCAGTTTCAAGTCGTTGCTGAGCAAACGCAGCATTTCGAGAGTGAAATCTTTGTTTGACAATAAATTTTTATAAACATCTTTTGGAATCATACAGGCGGTTACGTCTTCAATAGCCGTTAAATTTAAGGTAATGGCCTCATCATTAAAAACCGACCGGTAACCTATCAAATTACCTGATTTTACAAATCTGATAATCTGTTCCTTACCCGATGAGTTATATTTGGACAACTTACCTTTACCGGACATTAAACAGTAAACATAACGACTGGGCTTTCCTTCTTCCAAAATCAAATCGCCTTTTTTAAAGTGCAAGACTTTTTTATGTTCCGAAATATAATCCAGATCTTTTTTAGAAAGAGTTTTAAAAGAGTTTAATTGGTGTATTAAACAAAGATTACAATTTTTCATTGAATAACTTTTTTAAGTAAAAATATGATAATGCATATATACCATTTATAGTATATTAATATCAAAAAGCAAAGTTATAAAAAAACTTGCGAAAAATGATTATAATCATAAAATTCAACAACATGAAGCGTTTTTTATATTTAACACCATTTTTTAACAAAAACAATTAAATAGTTTTACATTTTTAGTTTTATTTTTAAATAATATGTGTTTTTGAGCTATCAAATATTTTCTTTGAGATAATATAGAAAAATATTTTAGTTTAAAAAAAAATTCATAGCTTTGCAGAAAATTTTTGATGGCCTTAAATCGGGGCAATACAAAAACAACAATAATATTAAATAGATCGTATTATGAAAAGGACTTATCAACCATCTAAAAGAAAAAGAAGAAACAAACACGGTTTTCGTGAAAGAATGGAATCAAAAGAAGGCCGTAAGGTATTAGCGCGCCGTCGTGCCAAAGGAAGAAAAAAACTGACTGTTTCGTCAGAACCCAGACATAAAAAATAATTTTACTGTTTTTACGGTAAATACAAAGCTCGCTTAGGCGGGCTTTTTGTGTGCTATGATTTTTTTTCATATTTTAGCCACATTAACAAATAAAGCCTGTAACTATGAAAAAAAATACTTACTTATTAATATTATTAATTCCCGCCTACTTTTTATTATCTTATTCCAGCGGCGCACCTTTTGGTTACTCCGGTTCTCCGGGAGATAACGGTCGCACATGCACCCAATGTCATACAGCTGACGGCAACAGCTATATGCCTTCTATTGCTCTACAAAATTTTCCGGCAACTTACCAACCGGGACAAACCTATCGCATACATTTAACCGTAGGGGGAACTTCCAATTCAAAATTCGGTTTTGAAGCAACCGTTGAAGACAACAACCATCAAAAACAGGGTGTATTTGGAGCTGTAAGCGGATCAACTCAAGCCATTCAAAACAACACCTATATTACACATACATCAAGCAGCACTACGGCAGGAGACTGGTTGTTTGATTGGACGGCTCCGGCAGCAGGACACGGCACTTTAAAAATGTATTATGCCATTAATTTGGCTAACGGCAATGGTCAAAGTACCGGCGATTATGTACAAAGTGATTTTGCCGAAATGCAAGAGGATGTATCAAATCTAACAGAAATAAAAAAGAACAAGCTTGAAATTTATCCCAACCCTGCTGTTGAAATCATAAATATCAAAAATTTGGAGATGCAAGATATGCAAGCGGAAGCCATAGATATGGCAGGACGCATTTATCCGTTACATAAATATGCCAACCGAATTTATATAAGCCATTTACCTAAAGGCAATTATGTTTTAAAATTAAAAAACGATAAAATAGCTTATACAAAAACATTTATTAAAAAATAAGGCATAATTGCAAAAATATTTTTTATCTTTGCAGCCAATTATATAAAAACAAATAGATTATGAACCATTATGAAACTGTTTTCATTTTAACTCCCGTTTTATCTGACGATCAGGTAAAGGAAGCAGTTAAGAAATTTGAAGATTTTTTAACTTCCAAAGGCGGTGAGATTATTTGGAAAGAAGATTGGGGGCTTAAAAAATTGGCCTATCCTATCCAACACAAGAAGACCGGCTTTTATAATTTGATCGAATTCAAATTAAACCCGGAAGATGTCAAAGAACTGGATTTGATGTTTAGACGTGACGAACGCATTATGCGTCACTTGATTACCAAGTTAGACAAGTATGCCGCAGAATGGGCAGAAAAAAGAAGAGAAAAAATTAAAGAATCTAAAAAATAAGGAATATGGCAGGCTTAGATCAAAGTTCAGGAAAACAATCCGAAATCAGATATTTGACGCAATTGGATATTGAAGTCAAACCCAATCAAAAAAAATATTGCCGTTTTAAAAAATACGGTATTAAATATATCGATTACAAAGACCCCGATTTCTTAATGAAATTTGTCAACGAACAAGGTAAAATTTTACCACGTCGTATTACCGGAACTTCTTTAAAATATCAAAGAAGATTAGCCAAAGCAATCAAAAGAGCGCGTCACTTAGCTTTGATGCCTTATGTAGGAGATATGTTAAAATAAAAAAGAAGGAACGATGGAAATTATATTATTAAAAGACGTTGAAAACTTAGGTTTTGCCGATGATATTGTCACGGTTAAAAACGGATACGGAAGAAATTATTTGATACCGCAGGGGTATGCCATATTAGCTACACCTTCAGCCAAAAAAGTATTGGCAGAAAAACTTAAACAAAGAGCTTTTAAAGAAAAACACATAGTTGAAGAAGCTCAAAAATTGGCGGAAAAACTCAAAGCATTACAAATTAAAATACCTGCTAAGGTTGGTGCCGGTGATAAATTATTCGGATCTATCAACAACCAAAATTTGGCCGAAATTTTAGCCAAAGAAGGGTTTGATATTGATAAAAAGTATATCAATGTCATTGGTGGCAATGTCAAAAGAATCGGTAAATACAATGCTAAAGTGCGTTTGCACCGCGATGTAATAGTCGATTTGGAATTTGAAGTTACCCCAATCAGAGACGAAAAAGCCATAGCTGAAGCTAAGGCTAAAGCCGCTGCCGAAGCCAAACGCGAAGAAGCGGCAGCTGCAGCGCAAGCAGAAACCGAAAATAATGCAGAAACTGAAACTGCAGAATAAATAAAATTTATTTTAAGTAAACAAAAAAGCCGGCTTAAACAGCCGGCTTTTTTATTGGTTTAAATAATACTTAAAAGCATCAATCTAACAACTTGACAAACAAACCTTTATCGGTATTGTCTACTTTGGCTTGTTTCTTTTTAGTCAAGCCTTTTATCGCTTTATCCCATTTTTTGTTGGATAATCCGCTTTGAGCTTTTAAATCATTGAGTGAAACAGGTGACTGTTTTTTGAGCAATTGTAAGACGGTTTTTTCTTCGTCGGTCAATGCAACTGCTTTTTTCTCAGGTTTCATTTGCGGAAAGAAAATAACCTCTTGAATACTGTCATTATCCGTCAAAAACATAGTCAAACGGTCTATACCGATGCCAATACCCGAAGTGGGAGGCATGCCATATTCCAGCGCCCTTAAAAAATCTTGGTCAATAAACATGGCCTCATCGTCACCCTTTTCCGATAAACGCAATTGTGCTTCAAAGCGTTCACGTTGATCTATCGGGTCATTAAGCTCCGAATAAGCATTGGCCAATTCTTTACCGTTTACCATCAACTCAAAACGTTCGGTCAAACCGGGTTTACTTCGGTGTGCTTTGGTTAGCGGACTCATTTCTTTGGGATAATCGGTTATAAATGTAGGTTGCACATAGTGGTGTTCGCATTTTTCTCCAAAAATTTCGTCTATCAATTTCCCTTTTCCCATGGTTTCATCTACTTCAATATCCAATTTTTTTGCTATCTCTCGTATTTCTTCCTCCGACTTGCCATGTAAATCGTAACCGGTATGTTCTTTTATGGCATCTAAAATGGGGACTCTGGCATAAGGTGCTTTAAAATCTATAATTTTATCACCCATTTTTACTTTGGTATCACCGGTAACTTCTTTGGCAATCTTTTCGAGCAGCTCTTCGGTCATATTCATCATCCAGTTATAGTCCTTATAAGGCACATAGAGTTCCATAACCGTAAACTCGGGGTTATGTGTTTTGTCCATTCCCTCATTTCTAAAATCTTTGGCAAATTCATACACACCGTCAAAACCACCAACTATTAATCTTTTTAAATACAATTCATTAGCAATGCGCAAATATAAAGGAATATCCAAGGCGTTGTGATGCGTAATAAAAGGACGGGCAGCTGCACCTCCGGGAATAGGTTGCAAAACAGGTGTCTCTACTTCCAAATAACCACGATCGTTAAAAAAACGGCGCATGGTATCAATTATTTTGCTACGTTTTATAAAAGTATCTTTGACTTTATCATTGACAATTAAATCGACATAACGCTGGCGATAACGCAACTCAGGATCCGAAAAGGCATCGTGCACTTTACCATCGGCATCTACTTTTACGACCGGTAAAGGACGTAAAGATTTGGACAAAACCGTTAATTCTTTAACATTGATAGAGGGCTCGCCTACCTGTGTTTTAAACACTTCACCTTTGACGCCAATGATATCACCGATATCCAACAATTTTTTAAATACGGTATTATACATGGTTTTATCTTCACCCGGGCACAATTCATCACGATTAATATATATCTGCATACGCCCCGTTCCGTCCTTTAATTCGGCAAATGAAGCTTTGCCCATAATACGGCGGCTCATGATACGGCCGGCAACTTGGACTTCACGCCCTTCATACTTGTCAAAATTATCTAAAATATCTTTTAGTTTGGCAGTAACTTGATATTCCTCTGCCGGATAAGGATCAATTCCCAAATCTCTTAATTTTTTTAGAGACTCTCTTCTTACAATTTCTTGTTCGGATAAATGCATAAAACGCTGTTTAAATTTAAGCTACAAAGATACGCATATCTGTATAATAAAAAAATCGCCCCTAATATTTAAAGGCGATTTTTAATAATGCAAATTTAAGTTAACAAGTAATTTCCAAATATTTATGACACAAAGTTATAAACATGTATAAACATATATAAATAAAAATGAAAATCTGTCGGTTATTAGGGAGAATCTCTTTAAAAACAGTGAAAATAAAGAATCTATAATCATCGTCGTTGAAACACTACGGAATAATTAGAAAATTAATATATTTATCAAAAAAAACAGTGTTATAAATTAGATGTATAATTTGCCTATCACAAAAGAAAATCCGGCGCTTCTAAAAAGACACGCCGGATGTTCCAGGGTAACAAACAAACAAACTTACATTAAGCTAAACGAAACTTTAATGTAGCTGAAGCAAATTTCCCCCAATATTTTCATAAAAAAAATTAATAGTGAAAATTCGCCTTATTTCAATGAAAATTTCTTTATTTTTGGGGATAAAACAGTTTTTAAACATTTTTATCAAATATCTAAATACCTAAAACATTGAACGAACACATACTCATAGTAGAAGATGAAGCCATATTATACCGGCGAATGAAAAAAATACTTACTAAAGAGGGGTTTGACATTGCAAGTTACACGCCGAGTGTGGCTGAAGCTTTAGAAAAAATTAACCTTAAAAAGCCTGATTTGGTTCTTTTAGACATCAAATTACAAGGAGAAGCTTCGGGTATTGATTTAGGCAAAATACTCTATAATGAATTTAACATTCCATTTATTTATGTTACGGATTATGACAGTGATATGTTTTTTGCACGGGCTTTAGAGACACATCATGAGCAATATTTGGTCAAAACCAAACCCAGAATTAATGCCGGCGAACTTAAAAGAGCAATTTACACAGCCTTAAAAAGGCACCAAAACAAAACCGAAAAAACACAAAATGACATACAAAAATTAGGCATTTCCGGCTTGGTCAACTATCTGGATATTATAAAAAATTTTAGTTCAAATGACTTGACACGCAAAATGGTTTTATTTGAAGATATTGCATTTTTTACCAGTGATATCAAATTTTTAATGGCCTATAACAAAGAGTTTAGAAAAAACTATATTTGGTTTATTACCCAAGATAATCAAATTTACTATTTAAAAACATCTTTAAAAAAATTAACAGACAAATTACCGCCATATTTTGTCAGAGTTAATGATGCTTACATTGTTAACCTGTCACCGAAATTTTTTGACGGTCGTATCAATAATCACAAAATATCGGTAAATAATGAAATAATAACTATTGGAGAAGCTTATAAAGACAATTTTAATAAAATCTTTAACCGCTATTATTATTCATAAAAATCATTAAAATCTTTGCTTGTTTATATTTTAAAACCACCAATACAGAAAAACTCATCAAAGTAGCCATAGCCGCCCCTGCTATGCCCCAGTCTGGTATCAATATAACGTTGAGCAAAATATTAACCACAGCTGCCCAAGCTGTTGCTTTAAATATTTGCCAGTCTTTTTTGTGAGCATAAATAACAAAATGATACAAAAAAGACCAGTTTAAAGCCATATTAGCCAAAAGCAACAAACCAAATATATAAATTTGTGACACATAAGCCGTCTTACCTATATAAATTAAAACCACCGGTAAAAACACCGACAACAATAAACCCGTAGCCAAGGCATAATAAATAATTTCTTTTTTGAACCGCTCATAAGTTTGTCTAAACAAGTGCTTTTGTTGTTTCATTATACTTTCGACCATCACAGGATATAAAACCGAAATCACCAAAGTAAACAAAACTATATTGAGCACATTGGCCATATTGGCAAAAAAGGCATAAATGCCCACAGCTTTTTTCCCCAAATAAAAATCAATCAAATACCTGTCTGAAAATTCAATAGTTTTATAAGCCAACGAGCCCAATATATATGGCAGACTCACATAAACACCTTTGATTATCCAAGATTTATCAAACTTGAAATGCTGCAAGCTGATTTTTTGTCGTTTGGTCAAACTTATGGCAAATGAAAACAATAAAGCTGCCATATTGCCGGCCAGCCATAAGGCTAAAACCGTGTAAATATCAATTCTTTTATAAACCAACAAAAACAATACAGCCACCAACACCCACAAAGCATTACGCAAAAATAAATTGATATTGGCAGCCAAAGGTTTTTTAAATACAAACATCAAGCGGTAAAATTCCAAATTGAGATGTTCGGTTATCAAAACCAAATAAAATAACCAAAAATAATGCATCAAAAAGTGCTCTAATTTAAATATTAGATAAACAACAGGCAATAAAATGATATATAATATAATGTATAATACAAATTGATTAAAAATAATCTTTTGCGGATGACTGCCGGGTTCCAAAATAGCACGATTGGCATAACTGTAAAAATCCATTCCCATTAAAAAAACCAACAAAACAATAGTGGTTGCCACCAAGCTATATTCACCAAAAGCCACTTCTGAATATTTAAAATAGAAAGTTGTAAATAAAAACTTGGCCAATACGGAAATACCCCTTAAAGTAATAAGATAAAATTTGGACCGGTCAATAACTTGTGGCAACATATTATATAGTTTGCAAAATGTAAAGATACAAAAACTAGAACATGACAACATAATACCCAATACATTTATAGAATAGTCAGAAATTTAGGAATGCTTAATCAAGGATAAAAAAAACATAAATAACGGTAGATACGAGCGAGTATTTTTGACGCAGAGTAGTAAAAAAGAAGCAAAATATCGGATTAATCTGTATTTGGTATAAGGTCATTTGTTTTGCAAAAAATTTATTTATATTTACCCTTTAAAAAACTACAAGTGAAAAACTCTTTAAAAAAATGGTCATATCTGTTTTTAGGGCTTTTGATTCTTTTTATTAATCTGCAATGTCATTTTACAAATTCAGAAAAATCAGAAAAAAACACAAATCCTAAAATAATAATTGACAGTATAAAAAAATACCCTATCAACATTCGCTTAACCAAATGGGATAGCCTTATAAAACATACCAAAAATAACGAGCTGTCACATGGCTATTATTTGTTTGAAAATGCCAATGACTTATCTATTATAGATAAAAATTTTGAAGCCATTGAACAGTATAATAAAGCTTTAATAATCTTTAAAAAATATTTTTTGAAAGAAATGACAGCCAAAACACTGGTTAATATGGGTATCAGCTATTCGTATATAAATAAAAAAAGTCAGGCAGTCCAAACTTTACTCAAAGGATTAACCCTGGCTAACGAACTTAAAGACTCTACCATAATCAGCCGGGTATATGGTGAATTGGCTCATATATATTATTTAGATAAAAACAATGCTAAAGCCATTGAATATCTTAAAAAAACCGGAGAAATGTTTCAAAAATTAAAAGATACCGAAGGAATCTCCGCTATATATAACAACATAGCCATTTTATACCAGGAACAAGGAAAAATAAAAGAAGCCTACGATTATACACTAAAGTCTTTAGAACTGATAACCAAAGACACCGATTCGGTTTACATTATTGAAACCTTTAATAATTTGGGAGCTTTGACATTTCAATATACTAAAAACAAACAAAAAAGTCTTAATTACTATAAAAAAGCTTTGAACTTGGCAAAAAAATATCACTATGAATCTATTAATGTTTATGCCAATTTATCCGATTTATATTTATCAACAGGCCAACAAGACTCTGCTATTTATTTTATAAAGAAAGCAATTGCAGTTCCCAATCATAATTATAACGAAAAAATACAATTATATGATAAACTTTTACGCATTATATTAAATAAAAATCATAATAAAGAAGCGCTGAAAATTTTACAAATAAAAGACTCCTTATCAGAACTTGTTAAAAATCAAAATACTAATGAAAACCAATTAGCTATTGAAAACAATTTGGAATTGCTCAATAAACAAAAACAACTGGCTCAAGCACAACAAATAAACAACAAAAACAGGATTATTTTTATATTTATCATTATAGTATTTTTACTGGGGCTATTGATTTCATATCAGCTTAATCGTTTAGACCGGCTCAACCTTAAACAAAAACAATTTATTTTAGAACAGAAAGTATTGAGATCTCAAATGAATCCGCATTTTATTTTTAATGTATTATCTTCCATTCAAAATTCTTTAATAGAAAATAAACCCATAATATCTGCTACGTATTTATCAAAATTTGCCCAACTAATTCGTCAAAACTTTGATTATATTCAAAAAAAACATATCAGTTTGGAAGAAGAATTAAAAATGATCAAAAATTATTTAGACACACAAAAATTCCGGTATAAAGACAAATTTGATTATAGCATAATAGTAGATAAATCCATCAATACAATTGAAACCTATATACCGCCAATGATTTTACAACCTTTTGTTGAAAATGCCATAGAACATGGTTTTAATAATATTAAATATCAAGGTCATTTGACTATTAAAATCAGTCCGGACAACGATTTAATCTGTTTTGAAATTATAGATAACGGCTCAGGATTTTATCCCAAAAATGACGGCAAAGAGCATGCTTTGGATATCTTTAAAAAAAGACTGCAGATAATGGGCAAAGAAATTATTGACAGCTTTAAAATAACCAAATTGACCCAAGGCACTAAAGTCCGCTTTTGTTTATTAAAATATGACAAATAAACCTAAAGTTTAAGTTTTTTTTATAACTTGCAACAAAATTAACACATCAATAAACAATGAAAGTCTTAATCGTAGAAGACGAAATAGATGCCCGTAAGGTGTTAAAATATCTTCTAAAAGAATTGTTCCCCGATATAGATATTGTAGGTGAAGCGGGCACCGTATCTAAGGCAAAAAAGTTAATAGACCTTTATCACCCCGATTTGGTTTTTTTAGATGTCCGGCTCAAAGACGGCACCGGTTTGGATTTATTACATCAATGCCAATGTAAAGATAAGTTTCAGACCATATTTACCACCGCTTATGCCAATTATGCCATTAAAGCCATAAAATTTAATGCAACCGACTACTTGCTAAAACCCATTGACCCCGATGAGTTAAAAGCTGCGGTCATAAAAGCGACCAACCAAATAAATGATAAGCAAAAAATGTCACAGCTCAAAAAGGAGCAACTCGGTCTGAGTCACAAAACCATTCTTATCAAAACATCGGAACAAACCTTTTTACTGCCGGTCAAAGATATTATACGACTGGAAGCCGACGGATCATACACCACTATAATAACACTTAATAATAAAATTATTACCTCAAAAAATTTAAAATTCTATGAAAAAGAATTGCCCGAATCATATTTTATCAGAACACATCAATCACATCTGATTAATAAAAAATACATCCATTGTATTACCAAAGAAGGCTTACTAAAACTAACCAATCAAGAACTGATTCCTATATCATTCAGAAAAAAAGCCATGGTTCGCAATCTCTTAAAAAATAATATTAACAGCACTTATTAATTGTTTAGTTACGCTTATAAATTAACTTTGTCACAGGCTAATTTAAACTGTATATTTGGCCTATAAATTTATTATGTTTGTTTGTGTGATAAATTTGTTTGTGTTAGAAAGCTCGCTGTTATAAAATAGCGAGCTTTTTTTTAATTGCATTAACTATCCCGAAATATATAATACCAAATCGATTTATAAGAAGCTGTCTCAAAAGGGCTCTTCTTAAACAATTCAAATAATAATGAAAATATAAGTTATTGATTATCAAACAGGAGATTCCTCACTTTGTTCGGAATGACAGATAATTTAATCTTTTGAGACAGCCTCTTTGCTTAATTAAGGAGAAAAACGCAGTAGTAGCAGTAGCTACAGACAAGTATTATCGACGCTGAGTAAGTAAAAAAGAAACGAAATAGTGACTATTTTGTATGTCGTTTTGGTATAATACCAAATTGGTTTATGCTTTAGTCCAAAATAATCATTTTAATATAAAATTTACGACCGAAATAAAAGCCCTATTTTTTAGTATAATTATAACATTTACTCATAAGATTTTATTTGGTTTTTTATTAACTTTGGTCACCAACTAAAAATAATAATTATGGCTACAGGATTTTTTAAAACAGATAAAGTTCAAAACGAACCCGTATTGTCTTATGCCCCCGGCACACCGGAGCGCGAAGAAGTGCTAAAAACATATAACGACTATTGGAATCGACAAATAGAAGTACCGTTATATATTGACGGTAAGGAAATTAAAACCGGAAAAACCAAAGAAATAACACCGCCTCACGATCATAAACATGTCATAGGATTTTATCACAAAGCCGGCAAAGAACATGTGCAACAAGCCATTGAAAGTGCCTTAAAAGCCCGAGACAAATGGGCAGCTATGGACTGGCAAGATCGCGTTTCCATATTCTTAAAAGCAGCAGATTTGTTAAGTGGTCCCTACCGTGCCAAAATGAACGCCGTTACTATGATTGGACAATCCAAAACCATTTTTCAAGCCGAAATTGATGCCGTAGCCGAATTGGCTGATTTTTGGCGTTTCAATGCCGAATACTTGCAACGTATTTATAAAGAACAACCCGATTCGTCCAAAGAAATATGGAACCGTATGGAATACCGTCCACTTGAAGGTTTTGTATATGCGGTAACCCCGTTTAACTTTACCTCTATTGCAGGCAACTTACCCACTTCGCCGGCTATGGCAGGCAATGTAGTGGTTTGGAAACCTTCAAGCACACAAATGTATTCGGCCAAAATGATTATGGAAATACTTAAAGAAGCCGGTTTACCCGACGGTGTTATCAATATGGTTGCCGGTAGCGCCACCATGATTACCGAACAAGTATTGAGCAGCCCCGACTTTGCCGGAATTCATTTTACCGGTTCAACCGATGTTTTTCAATATTTGTGGCGCAAAATAGGCGAAAACATCGCCCGGTATAAAACCTATCCGCGTATTGTAGGCGAAACTGGCGGTAAAGATTTCGTTTGGATGTATAAAGATGCCGATCCCAAAGCTGTAGCCACCGCTCTTACCCGTGGTGCATTTGAATATCAAGGACAAAAATGTTCGGCAGCCTCCCGGGCTTATATCCCCGAAAGTCAATGGAACGAAGTCTATAAAGAACTCAAAAAACAAGTGGAAAGCATCAAAATGGGCAGCCCCGAAGATATGTCTAATTTTATGACGGCGGTTATCAGTCAAAGTGCCTTTAACAAAATCACCGGCTATATTGCCGATGCTAAAAAAGACAAAGATGCCGAAGTAATTATAGGGGGCGGCTATGACGACAGCAAAGGTTATTTTATAGAACCGACGGTTATTTTAACTACCAATCCGCACTATGTTACTATGGAAGAAGAACTTTTCGGACCGGTTTTAACTATTTATGTTTACAAAGATGACGAGTGGGAACAAAGCCTCGATTTGGTAGACAAAACTTCTCCCTACGGATTAACGGGCGCTATTTTTGCACAAGACCGCTATGTTATCAATCAAGCTACCAAAAAGTTGGAAAATGCCGCCGGCAACTTCTACATCAATGACAAACCGACCGGCGCGGTGGTCAATCAACAACCTTTTGGTGGTGCAAGAGGCTCGGGCACCAATGACAAAGCCGGAAGCATGTGGAATTTAATTCGATGGATGTCAGTGCGTTCCATCAAAGAAAACTTTAATCCGCCAACCGATTACCGCTATCCGTTTATGGATTAATAATATTGAATATAACATATAAAAAAGCCGCTTCATTTTAAGCGGCTT
>Ga0256834_1001851_pt1 | contig 13871 bp, 12 predicted proteins | sample 4281140metaG_FD_190536 | JGI IMG/M metagenome (GOLD analysis project Ga0256834, IMG submission 190536) | Hydrothermal vent microbial communities from East Pacific Rise, Pacific Ocean - 4281-140 | ecosystem: Environmental > Aquatic > Marine > Hydrothermal vents | place: Pacific Ocean: East...
TGGCTTTTTATAGAACCTTTGTGAGTGGTGAAGTACTACAAACGGATGCAGCAACGGCAGAGATGGCAAAGCTGACTGAGAATAGTTATCGTGATGTTAATATTGCTTTTGCGAATGAGCTCTCCATACTTTGTGATAAATTCAACATTGATGTTTGGGAGTTGATTGCTTTGGCAAACCGTCATCCGCGAGTCAATATTTTACAGCCGGGTGCAGGAGTTGGAGGACACTGTATTGCTGTTGACCCTTGGTTTATTGTGCATGCCGGAGGTGATGATGCTAAGATTATTCGAACGGCTCGTGAAGTCAATAACTATAAGAGTGAATGGGTCATTGAAAAGATCAAAAATACGGCATTGACGTTTGAAAAAGAGCATAATAAAAAAGCAACGGTTGCCTGTATGGGTCTTGCCTTTAAACCTGATATTGATGATCTTAGAGAAGCACCGGCACTTTATATTGCACGACGACTTAAAGAAGAAGATGTGAATATCTTGGCAGTAGAGCCCAATATTGAAACTCATGATGAATTTGAGATTGTTCCTGATAGTAAAGCTATTGAACAGGCAGATGTTATAGTTTATTTAGTAGCACATAAAGAGTTTCAAGGAATTCGTATTTTTGGTAAGGAAATTTTGGACTTTTGTGGGGTAACGAATAAATAATGACCACCATAAAAGAATCACAAACCATTGAATTTAAACAACTCTGGAAAGATGAGTATTTAAAAACTATTTGTGCGTTCGCAAATAGTGAGGGTGGAGATTTTTATATTGGTATTGCAGATGATAGTACTGCAGTAGGCATTGATGGCATAGACATATTATTAGAAGTTTTACAAAAAAAAATCAACAATAGATTAGGTTTATTGATAGATATTGTATGTGAAGTTACATTTTATAAAACCACCCAAAATATACCAAGCAGGATTTAATGACAATTTTAAACAAAGATAATGCTACCATTAAAGAATATCTGGCAAAACTCAAAGAAAAAGGATTACTTAAAAAAGTGGGTAGTACAAAATCAGGATATTGGGCATTAGTAGATAAAGAGGACATTTTATAAAATGAAAAATACTATAACCCTGCTGCTCTTTGCTAAAATATTTGAAAAATGGATAGTAGCTTGAGTAAAAAAGCTATTAAATCACTTTCTTTTCTTTGGATGGGTTCATTGCTAGGTAGTGGTAGTACTTTTGTGATTTATATGATTTTAGCTAGAAAGTTAGGACCTGAAGACTTTGGTGTATTTTCATCAGCTTTATCAATGGTAACTATTTTTACGATGTTGGCTGGGTTTGGAGTTGGGGAAGTATGGCTAAAACTATTTGGTAAAGAAGGTTGGCAAGGGATTAGATGGATTAAACCATCCTTACACTTTGTTTTTATATCACTTGTGGGAGCTACAGTATTGCTTGCTGTTTGGGCTTTGTATGGTTCACATGATAAAACTACACAAAGTTTACTTTTAATAATGATTTTTTTCATATTTGGAAATGTAGCCGTTCAATTAATTGTTTCAAAATTACAACTTGAAGAGCGTTATGATTATCTGGCATTGTGGCAATTAGCACCAAATATAATAAGGCTTATAATTATTGTCATATGTTTTTTTATACTTTCAATTTCGTTGAGTGTAATTGATATTGCTTATATTTATGCAGGAGTAGGTGCACTATTTACTATTTTTGGGATATATCAACTTAATTGTATGCAAAAAGGTAGATTTGATCTCAAAGGGCATGAAAAAACTATGGTCAAAGAGGCTATAACTCCAACATTAAAAGATATTATTACAGAAGCTTGGCCTTTTGGTATGGCAAGTTTATTTGCTTTTATATATGTTCAAAGTGATATTATCTTGATAAAATACTTAGCAGGTGATACAGAGGCAGGATATTATAATGTAGCTTTTGTAATCATAACTGCAATATTGATTTTCCCAACCGTTTTGTATAGTAAGTTTTTAATGCCAAAATTTCATAGATGGGCAAATTATGATAGAGATAAATTTTATCAAGTTTATAAAAAAGGTAATATAGCAATGTTAGTTTCTGGATCAATAGCAATGGTTGGAATATTGTTTCTTTCCGGATGGATGATACCATTGTTATTTGGTATAGAATATCAAAAGTCGGTTGTTTTAATAAATATTTTGGCATTTACAATGCCTATTTATTTTGTGTCTTATAGTATAGCGTCTACCTTAGTAACGCAAAAACACATAAGAAAAAAAATTAAATATATGGGGCTAATTGCAATTATAAATATTGTATTGAATATTGTATTGATACCATATTATGGAGCAAATGGAGCAGCCATAGCAACGCTCATCAGTTATTTTATTCTTTTGAGTGTTTATTATTATGCATCACAAAAGTATGTATTTGCAACTGAAGCAGCAAAAGGAAACAAATGAAAAACTTGAATCAATTGGATATAGCTTTAAACTATTTAAATAATAATCTTATTTTTTATAAAAAAGATTATTATTTAAAGTATGATACCTATTTCAAAATGGGTGGTAATGTAAAATTATTTATTTGTCCACAAGATCATTTAAAATTTAAAGAGCTAATAATTTTTTTAAATCTAAATAGAATTCCATTTAAAACTATTGGCTTTACAAGTAATTTACTACTATTTGATGAGATTGAGTATTCAATTATTATTTCGACAAAAAATCTCAACTCTTTAAAAATATTAGAAAATTGTGCCATGGTAGATGCAGGCTATTCAGTAGAAGACTTAGTAAGAACGGCTATGATAAATCAATCAAAGGGATTCGAAGGACTTGAAGGTATTCCTGCAAGTATAGGCGGAGCTTTATTTATGAATGCTGGTGCTTATGGTCATACAATATCAGATAACTTGGTTCATGTTGAATGCATCAACGAGCAAAACGAATTTCAAATATTATCCAAAGAAGATTGCAAGTTTACTTATAGGAACTCTATTTTTAAGAATGGGAAATATATTATTTTAAGAGCTTTATTTAGTCTGAGTAAAAAGGGGGACAGAGAGCAAATTGCTCAAAATATTGAAATATTTCATATTGCAAGGCATTCATATCAAGATTTTACTTATCCAAATTTAGGAAGTATGATTTCATCAAGCAGTAATATATATCATAAGATTTTTAGAAAAAACAAGTTTTATCTTGCAGCTTTTTGGATACTAAAAGTCATATACAAAAACCCAATTAGTAAATTCATAAATAGGAAAAGACCCAACAATGAAATTTTTAATAAACTGCTTCTTAAATATTTAGAATCACAAATGAATATAAAATTAAAATATAAACCATCAAGTAAAAGTGTAAATATTTTAATTAATAATGGAATAACTACAACAAAAGATATAGTAGATTATATATTTTTGATTCATGAACTGATAGATAAGGATTCTCATATTGAAAATGAGCTTGTACTAGAACCAGTTTTTAGCATTGAAAAAGAGTTTGAACTAATCTATCAAGAAATTATTCATAAAGTTAAAGGGCATCTATGAAAATTGCATTAATAACCATTCACCAATCAAATAATTATGGAGCTGTACTTCAAGCATATGCTACAAAAAAAATATTATCTAAATATGGCACAGTTGAGACAATAAACTATGATAATAAGTTTTTATTACATCATCTTGATATGTTTCGTTTTGCTTTATCTATTAGAGGTCTTAAAATGTTGACTCATGATATACTTAGATTTCCTTATAGGTACAAAGCGGTATCGAGATTTAGAAACTTTGTAAAAGATAATATGAATTTAACTAAAAAACTAACTTCCCAGGAGCTAGCAGAAGGAAAAGTTAATGATTTTAATTTATATGTATGTGGAAGTGATCAAATCTGGAATCCTAAGATAGTTAATCCAGATATAAAAGTAGACCCTATTTTCTTTTTATCATTTGCACCAAAGAAATCAAAAAAAATCTCATATGCCTCAAGTATAGGGAGTTATGTTTTTTCAGAAACTGAAAAAAATCAGATTAAAAATTTACTTAAAGATTTTACGATGATAAGTACAAGAGAGATAGATGGGCAGAAAAAATTATCTGAAATACTACCAAATAAAGAGATTTATCATGTATTGGATCCTACTCTATTGCTATCTAAAGATGAATGGATTGAGAAGCTAGATATTAAAATAACAAATCAATCATATGAGAAGTATATCTTACTGTATACCGTACCAAGGACAAGTCTTATAAAAAAAGCAGTAGAATATTTTGCTACAAAACTTGAATTAAAAGTTATAGCTATTGATCAGATGTTTTTTCCAATCACAAAAGTTGATAAGCATATTAAAAATGCAGGACCCAAAGAATTTATAGAACTTTTCGCAAATGCAGAATTTATCATTACTGACTCTTTTCATGGTACTTGTTTTGCTATAAATTTTGAAAAGCAATTTGTTTCAATTTCACCAGGAAAAAGTGCTAACAGAATAAAAAGCTTATTATCAAAGTTAGATATTGAGGAGAGAATGATATGTGATGAAAGTGAATTTGATAAGCTTCCTTTAAATTTTGATTATAGTCATATAAGTAAAAAGCTTTCTAGTATTAGAGAAGAATCGTTATATTTTATAGAAGAATCGATTGATAAATGAATAAAACAAAAAGCATAAATGGTTGTTTCTAATGAGCATGTCATATAAAAATAGCATAATCTCTTTTAGTGCAATTCCATCTATGATAGTGTTGTTTTTATTTATATACGATGCTCAGCTTCATAAATATTATGGAGATAGTCAAGGCAATAGTTTATTTGTAGCAAATAGTAAGATAGGCAAGCATATAATCACCAAAGGGAATGTCATACAATCACAAAGTGAATTAGCAATAAAGTACAAGACAAGAAATATAATTTATGGAAATATGGATAAGCATACTGCTGTTGATATCAAGTATAAAGTATTGATATATTGGATTAAAAATAATAAAAATATTTTTGAATTTTTTTACAAAAAACAGATAATCTCTTTAGTACCTTTAATTGTTCTAAAAATTTATTCTAAAACCTCTGGCATAATAAAAAGAAGCTTGGATTAAATAAATGATAATTAACTATAAAAAAATTGATACATTTATGATCATATTAATTATCTTTTTACCTCTACTGTTTATTAGCGATGGAGTTTCGAAATATTTAACTGTTCAAGGCAGTAATCCTGGTAGAATTTTCTTAATGGTAAGACTACTATTTGAAATGATAATAATTTTTTATTTATTAAAAAATATTAAAAAGGATATAGCAATATATTTTGGTGCATTAGGTTTATTATTCGTTTTTTTTGCTGTAGGTCAATTGTCTATAGGAAATGATAATGATTTTATAGAAAATTTTATTTCATTTAATAAGTATATATTTTTATTTTTAGTATATATTTTCTTAAAAAAAATATTGTACTTATCAGAAGAAAAACGAAATTTTGTATATAAAATATTAACATTTTTATTTATAGTAAATATTATATTTATTTTTATAGGATTTATTTTTGAGATAAGTTTTTTTGAATCTTTTTATAATATGGATTATCGATTTGGTTATGATGGAATTTTTTTGGCTGGTAATGAGGCTTCATTTGTATTAATTAGTATGATAAGTTTTTTTTATTTTAAAACATTTTATGAAGACGGTAGTCTATTGTTGCTGCTTGCTTCTATATCTGCTAGCTTATTATCGGGTATGAAGGCTGTTTATATTTATTTATCGTTGCTTGCAGTATTTCATATCATATTTAAAATGAAAAAGAAGTATTTCGTTTTACTTATTCCATTATCAGTATACGCCTCAGGATTTGCAATAGAGTACATAAAGAGTGAGCAGTTTCAAATATTAATTTCATTCTTTTTAAAGATATATGAAGAAGAGGGATTGTTTTATATGCTGTTATCAGGACGTAATGAAATATTGGCTCATGAATCTAATTTGGTAATGAAAGACTGGTCTTTAATAAATTATTTGTTTGGTGGTAGAGATACTGTAAAATATATTATGGAAATGGATTTTTTTGATTTAATATTATTTTTTGGGGGAGTTGGCAGTTTAATATATATTTATCTTTTTTATAAGTTTTTTATACAAAAATTATTATGGCATAAGTATTTGACTTTTTTTATATTTTCAATACTAATACTTGCTTTTTGGGGCGGTCATTTTTTGACTAGTGCAGTCACAGCAACGTATTTTACATTAGTAGTTTTATATTTTCAAAGTTATAGGTTGGAACAAAAATGAAAAAAATATTATTAATAAATAATGGGTATCCATCAAAAATGAACCCTCAGTACTCTACATATATTAAATCAATATATGAGTGTTTAGTAAAAGCTAATATAGATGTAGAACTAGTAGTACTAGATACAAATTTCAAATCAAAAAAAGAAAAGATATTAAAATATTTAGAATATTACAAAAAACTTTTTTTTGTAGATCATTTAAAATATGATAGTGTGTATATTCATAACTATCCACACTCTTTTTTGCCTTTGCTCTTCAAACTTAATAAAATGAAAAATTTAACTATACATTGGCATGGTACAGATATAGTTTCACCTACTTTATTAGGTAAAAAATTAAATAACTTATCCTATAGGTTTATCCCTAAAAATTGTAAACATATGGTTCCATCGAATTATTTTGCTAATAGGGTAAGTGAAGAGTTAAATATAGATAGAAATATAATAATGGTTTCACCAAGTGGTGGAATAGATACAAATATTTTTAAGTCATTAAAGAAAGAAGAAGATAGGCATGTTGTGACTTTAGGTTTCGCATCAAGTATGCGAACAGATAAAGGGATAGATTTTGTAGTAGAGTTTATGAAGCAAAGTGATGAAATTAAAGCTATTTCCGGTAAAGAGATAAAATTAGTATGTATAAATTATGGAGAAGAAAAAGAATTTTATAGCAAGGAGCTTCTAAAACTTAATAATGTTAAAATCATTGAACCTTTAGCAAAGTCTAAAATGCTTGAGTTTTATCAACAAATAAACTTATTATTGCTATCTACAAGAATGGCAGAGAGCTTAGCTCTTGTAGGTTTAGAAGCTATGAGTTGTGGTGTACCTGTGATTGGTACTAATGATTTTGCTATTAAGGATTATGTACTTAATGGGGTAAGTGGGGAAAAATTTAACAAAGGTGATTTCAATTCATTTTTTAATGCAACTGTTAAAGCAATACAAAATATAGAAAACTATCAACCACGGGAAATTGTACTCAAAGAGTATGCCCAAGAGTATGTTATCAAACAATATAAAGAATATTTTGGAACAGTTAATGAATAAAGTATTAGATTACAAAAATGTATCATTTGTTTCTGATGATAACATGTGTACAGGATGCGGGGTATGTTCTGCTGTTTGTCCTCATGATGTAATTAGCATGATCGTAGATGAAAAAAGAGGTGTCTATCAATCCGATGTAAATTTAGATACTTGTACAGATTGTACTATGTGTCTCAAAAGTTGCCCTCCATTAACTTGGTCAAATAAACAGAAATCTGAACAATATAATGAACTAGTAGGTGATTATATTTCTTCTTATGCAGTATATAGTAATGATGAAGATATTAGAAGAGATTCGGCTTCTGGTGGTTTTATAACATCATTTTTGATTTATCTACTTGAAAATAAATTAATTAAAGGTGCAATTGTAGTTAAAAGAGATGAAAAAAATCCTTTAATTAGTAAACCTTTTCTTGCAACTACAATAGAGGAGATAAAAGAAGCTAAAGGGTCTAAGTACTCACCAGTAAAGTTTGATGAAATAGTTAAAGAGATAGTAGAAAATAATTATGAAGATTTAGCAGTTGTTGGATTACCTTGTCATATAGAGGGTATCGCAAAAGCATCAAAAAAAAATAAAAAACTTGGAAATAAAATTAAATATAAAATTAGTATTGTTTGTGGACAAGCACCTAGTTTCTTAGGATATGAATACATTGCTAAAAAATTTGATATTAAAACTAATGATATTTTAGATATAAAAAATCGTGGTGGTGGTTGGCCTGGGTATATGCAAATAAAGACAATAGATAAAGATATTAAAGTACCTTATGGTAGTAAATATTCTATGGGTATGGTTTTGTCTTCACCGTTATTTACTCCTTTAGCGTGTCAAATGTGTGCTGATTCAGTTGGATTTGAAGCAGATGTTAGTGTGAGTGATGCATGGCTTGAAAAATACATGAATGATGAAAAGGGTATGAATTTAATTCTTATTAAAAATCAAAAAATTAATGAAATTATTGAAAAGATGAAAATGGAAAATATACTAACATTTTTTGATGAGAATGTTGATAGTTTTATAAAAGCTAATAGATCAGTTATTTACAATAAAGGTAAATTGAATAGTTTTAGGTTGAAACAGTTCATTGGTAAAAATAAAGAAAGATATTCAAAAAATATGCTAAATACAGCTAAGCCCACATTTAGAGATAAAATAAAATTATCAATATTTATAAGCCATCTTAAAATCATTAGAAAATTAGATTTAAGAAAAGTAGTTAGAAGTTTAAATGATAAAATTTTATTTTATTTTAAAGCTCTCAATTTATTAAAAAGGTAAAAAATGAAAAATATATTAATTATACAAAATTATAATGCTAATAAAGGTGATTCGTCTGTAATTCACACTATGAAAAAAACAATATTAGAGATGGATAGTAGTATAAATATAAGTTTAACTTCTTATGACCCAAGATTAGCAAAAGAAGAGTATGGTTTGGAGGCAGAAGAATGGATAATTAATTTTAGAAATATAAAATTGGCAAAATCAAAAATAGGTAAATTATATTTTTTTATAAAAGAATTTTTTTGGATTATCTATTCTTTAGTATGGCTTTTCTTTTATAAAATACAATTTAAATTGCCTTTACCTAAAAATAAAAAAAATACAATTTTATTGTATTTACAGAGTGAAGTAGTGGTTTTACCAGGAGGACATTTTTTTACAAATCTAAATGGATTTCCCGTAAACATCTCGCATGCTTATGGACTACTTTATGCTAAATGGCTTGGTAAAAAAACTATGATTTATGCAGAGACAGTAGGCCCGTTCTTTGGAAAATTTGGATCGATTACAAAAAAGATTACTGATTTTGTTATAAAAAATACGGATATTGTAACACTAAGAGAAGAAGACTCTACGCAATATTGTAAAGGGTATAAAAATGTATATGTAACAGCTGAAACAGTTTTCGCATTGCCTACAAATAAAGATATTGCTAAAGACTTGAGACAGTTAGAAGAATTAAAAAAACAAAATGAAGTATTAGTTGGTGTGACTATTCATCATATATACTATAAACATTTTTTTACTAAAGAAGATTATGTAAATTTGATGTCAAATATTTTTAATGAGATTATAGAAAAGTTTAATTGTAATATTTTAATTATCCCAATGGAAGCAAGTTATCATAATGGTGGCGATAGACCAATCGCAAATGAAATGAAGGACTTAAGTAGAAATAGCTTAAAGATACATATTTTAGACGGTGACTTGGATCCATTGATGACATCATCAGTTATTGCGAATACAGATATATTTATAGGTACTAAAACACATTCTATTGTTTACGGTTTAAAGTCTATTGTTCCTACAGTTTCAATATCATATCAGCAAAAATCAACTGAATTTATGAAAATGTTTCAAGTAGAAGAAAATGCCATTGACTTAAAAGGTTTAAATCTCAAAGAGTATATTTACAAGAGTCTATAGCGATAAAGAAAAATATACTGACATTCAAAAAGACTCTTATGAAAAAGTAAAAAAGAAGTCTTTGCAAAATAATAAATTTTTGTTATCACTTTTTGATGGAGTAGAACTTGCAAAATAAAACGATTGAAGAAACAATATTTAAATTAAAATTCTTTATAGAAGAAGAGCACTATAAAGGGTGGGATCCTTATGATGCTTTAAATAGTGTTTTTATAAGCAAGGTTACTTCATTTCATCCTTTTGTTCAGAGAGTAGCTATCCATTTGCTTAAAAACTCTCCTATTAATTTAAGAAATCTATTTGGAATAGAAAAAGGCTACAATCCAACAGCAATATCACTTTTTATTGATGGTTATGTGAATTTATATAGAATATATAATGATGAAAAGTATATACAAAAAGCAAATGAGTTAACAAATATTCTTTATTCTTTAAATTGTATTGAAAATGAAAAAGAATTAGGATGGGGAAGAAATTTTAAATTTATTACAACTAAAGAAACTCATGAATTAAATAAACCGCTTACTTTTTTAAATGCTAAATTAACGATAAGCTTATTGAATTTATATGAGGTTACAAAAGAAGAATTAATTATTCAAAATACAAAAAAAGCTATATATTCTATTTTAAAAAATGGTAGAGTTTTTAAGACAAAAGAAGGAACTTATATTGGATACTCAGCAGATAGTGAACCAAGATATATTTTTAATGCTTCAATTTTAACTGCTGAGTTAATAATTAAATATTTATATCATATAAAGAAAAATGATGAAATTGTTTATGATTGTAGTCTTAAAGAATTGGCTATTGATTTAATAGATACCGTTTTAGAGAAGCAGCAAGATGATGGTAAATGGTATTATGGATACAACCATGATTTTACTATTTTGAGAAATCTTGATTTTCATCAAGGTTTTGTAGCTGATGCTTTACTTGGAATTTCAAAATATTCAGAATATAAAAAAAATGAAGTTTTAAAAGCATATGAATTAGGTATAAGTTTTATGTATCATAAACAAATAACGGATGAAGGTATTTTTAAATGGCGACTGCCAAAAAAGTTTCCTATAGATATACATAATCAAGCACAAGGAATTATTTCACTTTCAAGAAATAATAACACTGAATATAAAATAAAGTTAAATTCTATATTACACTATACAATAAAAGAGTTTTTTGATACTAACAAGGGATATTTTTATTATCAAAAAAATCAATTTTATACAATTAAAATTCCATTTATAAGATGGGGAGAAGGTTGGATGCTTTTTGCTTTAACAGAATATATCAAAAACAGTAAAAAGCATTTTAATGATAAATAATAATGAATTGATTGAAAAGTATTTGTTAAGTGATGATTTAAGCACCTATGATCCTTATGATATATGGAATACTTCAATAGGCATAAAAATAAAACAGTTTTATTATAAACATAAATTTTTAGGACTTTTTCCTGCGGGATTTTTAACTATTTATGATTTGTACTTAAATAATAGTTTAAGAATGGGATATAAAAAACAAGAATATCCAATAGTCAGAGCGCAAGCAGCGTTAACTTTAATGAATTTATATCAAACAGAGCCTAAAAAAATTTATTTAAAATATATAAAAAATCATATAGATTGGCTTATTAAAAATAGTTCTAAGGGATACAGTGGATATTGTTGGGGATTAAATATTACATGGGTATATTCTGCGAAAGAAATCTATGCTCCTAATACTCCATTTAGTACATATACTCCTTATCCACTAGAGATACTTAGTCAATATTATCTACTAACAGGAGATCAAGATTTATTAGGATCAATAAAAAGTGTTTTTGACTTTATAGAGAATGATCTGCAGATAATGATAGAAGATAAAGAAAAATTAGTAATATCATATGGTGCTCAAAAAGACAGGATTGTTACTAATGCTAATTCCTATGTAATGTATATGTATGCATTATTACTACCTTTTTTCCCCGATAAAAAAGAATATTTAGAAAATAAAATCCAAAAGATATTTAATTTTTTGACTGCTGTTCAAAATAGTAATGGAAGTTGGTTATATTCTCCCTACGAAAGTAACAGTTTTATAGATTGTTTTCATAGTTGCTTTGTTATAAAAAATATTTACAAAACCAATCAGATAACACAACTAAATATGGCCTCATCTGTTGTGAAGAAAGGATATAATTATATCCTGAATAATTTTTTAGATGAAGATTATTTTTTATTTAAGAGATTTGTTATTAGCAACAAGCCTTCATTGGTTAAATTTGATCTTTATGATAATGCTGAAATGCTTAATTTGGCAATTTTACTAAGAGATGATGTAACAGCTAAAAAACTTGACGAGGCAATTAAGAAAACTTTTGTTAAAAAAAATAAGATATATAGTACAATAGATATTCTTAATTTTAAAAAGAATCTTAATCATTCGAGATGGGCTGTTATACCGTATTTGCATGCTTTATCAGGTCTAAAGGAGAAGTAAATGTGCGGAATTTTAGGAACAATAAATCAACAATTTGATAAATCAACACTAGATTTAATTAAGCATCGTGGTCCAGACGATAGTGATATTATAGATTTAAATATTGAAAACAGTGAAATAATTCTAGGGCATCGAAGGTTATCCATTCAAGATTTAAGTAGTGCTGGGCATCAACCTATGTATTCATCTTGTAGAAAATATGTCATTATATTTAATGGTGAAATATATAATCATTTGGAGCTTAAGGAAAAGCTCAAAGATATAAAATTTAATGGACATAGTGATACTGAAACGATAGTAAACTATATAGCAAAATATGGAATATCATCAGTAAAAGACTTTAACGGTATATTTGGATTTAGTATCGTCGATATAGAAAATAAAAAGCTGTATTTAGTACGAGACAGATATGGTGTTAAACCAATATATTATTACCAAAATAATAATAGCTTGATTTATTCATCTGAAATAAGACCTATTAAAAAACTAATAGACTCAACGGTAGATAAAAATAATATTGCTACACTTTTGAAGTTAAGGTTTAATCCTGCCCCTGTTACTCTGTATCAAGATATAAGCAAATTAAGAGCAGGGCATATTTTAGAATATGATCTCAAAACACATCATGTTGCTATTTCGTCTTTTAGTGTTCCTGTAATGATTAACAAAAATATCACCTTTAATGAAGCCTTGAAAAAGTATGGAGAGCTTTTTGAACAAGCAATCAAAAGACAACTTTTAGCAGATGTTGAAGTCGGGGTTCTTTTAAGTGGAGGCATTGATTCAGCTTTAGTAGCATATTACGCACAAAAGTATAATGATAAACCCATTAAAACTTTTACAATAGGTTTTGAAGAAGATGATGATAGTGATGAAACACTTGATGCAAGAGAAACAGCAAAAATATTGGGAACAGAGCATTATGAGATAAAAATTACCGATGATCAATTTGAAGATATTTTTAAAAAGTGTATAGAGATAGTTGAAGAGCCTTTAGGTACCACGTCTATTATTCCAATGTATTATCTTAATGAATTGGTTTCGAAGTATGTAAAAGTGGTTCTTACTGGTCAAGGTGCAGATGAACCGCTTGGAGGATACAAAAGATATCAAGGTGAAATGCTTAATGAAAAAGTTCCTAGTTTTATATTTAGTATATTAAAGCCATTTTCAAAAATGATAAAAAATGAATCGATATACAGAGCTATAAATTCTTTAGGTGAAAAAGACACTATAAAAAGATTTGAACTTATTTACTCTTTGTTTAGCCAAGAAGAAATTAAAAGACTTATAAAAGTAAATGAGTTTAAAAGTAATGGGCTAATAGAGTATTTTTATAAGCTATTAGATGGAAAAAATAAAGATACAACAAATGCTATGATGTCTAATGATATGAGAATGAATTTATGTGATGATTTACTTTTGTATACTGATAAAATATCTATGAATTTTTCTATCGAAGCAAGAGTACCTATGCTAGATAACGATTTAATTGATTTTATAGAAACATTACCGCTTGAGTATAAGATCCATGGTAAAGAAGGTAAGTATGTACATAAGAAGTTTGCAGAATCAGTTTTGCCAAAAGAGATAATCTATAGAAAGAAAAAAGGGTTTAAAACGCCAACAGAACAATGGTTTAAGGGGGAGAAAGGATT
>Ga0256834_1001852_pt1 | contig 13863 bp, 14 predicted proteins | sample 4281140metaG_FD_190536 | JGI IMG/M metagenome (GOLD analysis project Ga0256834, IMG submission 190536) | Hydrothermal vent microbial communities from East Pacific Rise, Pacific Ocean - 4281-140 | ecosystem: Environmental > Aquatic > Marine > Hydrothermal vents | place: Pacific Ocean: East...
GATATCTAATTTTGGGTTTGTATTACATAATAATCACGTTATTGTTTTTATTTTTAATGAAGAACTAAAAAATTCTATAAAAGAAAATTTAAATATCTTTAAGAAAGCAAAATATGTTTCTACGCCATTTTTAGAACTATTAAAGAAAAAAGATAAATTTTTATATAAAACAAAACAAATAATATACAATTTTAATCGTGGAGCAATTGAACTTTCTTTTAGCTCAACATCTATTCCTATTAGTGAAGAAGATGTAATTTTTACTTTAGATAAGTTAGAAAATAACATAGAACTTCCAATTTTAAGAAGAAAGGTCTTTACTAAAAAAGAACTAATTTCCTTGGTCTCTGTTTTTATCCTTTCATATAGTATGTTTTTAGGTGGTAATATATTAAAACTAAATGCTACTAATATAGTATATAAAAAATACAGTAATATTCTTACTAACTTATATCAACAGAATGGTATAATAAATAGTTCGGATCCATATGGAGAATTATTATATAAAGTTAGCAAAATATCTAATAAGTCAAATAAAATAAAAATATCTAAAATACTTTATGATTTTAGTATTTCATGTCCAAATGATTGTATTATTAACAGTATATCTTATCAACAAAATACTATTATATGCTATGGGTATACTACACAATTATCAAAACTCGATAAGTTAAGAATAAATTTAAAAAGATATTTCTCTAGTGTTGAAATTGTAAATACTTCAAAACAAAATGAGAAAGTTAATTTTTCATTAAAATGCAAAATCTAAAATTTATAAAACTAGATAAAGAAAAAATATATATCAATATTATTATAATTGTTTCGTTCTTTCTTATATTTTTTTGGACTTATAGTTTTTTTAATAGTCAAATAATTCAAATAAAATCTAGAACTTATGATTTATTAAACAAGATTAAAAAAGTAGAAATTTTAGTAAAGAAATTAAATAATAATAAATCAAATAGTTATATTTTAAATATTGATTTATTATCATTTATACAACAAATTTCTACTGAAAATAATATTGATAATCGTATAACTAATCTACAAACTATAAATTCAAATAATAACACTGAAACGGTATATGTAAAATTTAACTCTTTAAATCTTACAGAGATATTACAAATTATTAAAAATATAGAAATATATGATAATTTATATATAAAGAAGTTATTAATAACTAAACAACCAAATAATAATTTGGCTAATATAGCTATTATACTAACTAAAACTTAAATATTAGACCCATGAAAAAATATTTAATTCATTTAATATTTTTTATAATTATATTTATAATTAGTTTCATATTTTTATTCCCATATAATACACTTTCAACTTATCTATTTAATAAATATATATTTTCTAGATATCAAACTTCCTTAAATTATCAATATATAAATAGCAACATTATTAAGACCCAAATAAAAGATATAAATATATATCTAAATAACAAATCGTATAATTTGAAATCAATTGTTATTGATTATAATCCACTTTTTTTGCTTAAAAAAGAAATATTAATTTATACTGATCCTCTAAAAATTAAGCTAATTCTTAAAAAAAGAAATCATAATCTTCTATACAAAGGAGATTTGGATTTAGATTCTCTAATTTATTATACTAGATTTAAGACAATAAAAGGCCAAATAAATATTAATGGAAATTTTAATCTTTTAAATAAAACTGGAATTCTACATTTAACTAGTAACAAATTAGTACTGAAAAACAACTCCTTAAATTTAAAATTGAAACATATCATTGGTGCTATTTTAATAAATAGAAATAGAATCACCATTCAAAACTTCTCTGCTAAAGGCACACCAACACTTGATATCACAGGTAATATCATTCTTAATTTTAAATACGTTTCCATGTCACCAATTAATATTAGATTAAAAGTGAGTTATCCTTACATGAATAAATATATAACTATCACTGGTACCTTATATGATCCCCAAATTATTTATTAATTACATATTGACCAGACTTAGTCAAAATGCTAATAACTGAATCAATATTCATTAATATTTCGTTATCATAGGAGTTAATAAGCCATGATTATTATCATGCGTCCAGAAATTAGGGCTGATGGCCCTGAAGTTGAAGATATTGTCTCATTTTTACGTCATTTTCCTGAAATAAAAGTTAAAGTGGTAGAATCTGAAGGTGAAATACGTCCTGTAACAGAGATACATTTAATAGGCCCCACCCATAATATTCCAGCAGAGCCTATAAAATCTATGGATGGAGTGGAGATGGTCGTAAGGGTATCAAGTAAGTATCGTCAAATTGGAAGACATGATATCCACCTCCATCCTGTTGGATTTACATATCAAGATATATTATTTGATCAAGACAGCCTCCAAATATTTGCAGGACTTTGTGCTGTTGATACTCCTGAACATGTAGAGCAAGTATTCCAATGTCTTCAAGAATTAGGAATTAAAACAGCTAGAATGGGGGCATATAAACCACGTACTAGCCCTTATGATTTTCAGGGACACGGTGCCAAATGCCTTCCATATGTCTTTGAACTTGCAGGTAAGTATGGCGTAAAAATTGTCGCCATGGAGGTCTTAAAGGAAAACCATATAGATGAGATAAGGCAAGCGCTTGAGGAAACTGGCCATCCTACAGGAGTAATGTTACAAATTGGCACCAGAAATGCCCAGAATTTTGAATTGTTAAAGGCTGTTGGCTCACAACATGAATTCCCTGTACTTTATAAAAGAGGCATGGGTTTAACATTAGAAGAATCCTTAAATGCTTGCGAATATATAGCAAGTGAAGGAAATAGACATATTGTATTTTGCTTAAGAGGTGTAAAATCTCAACTAGGACTTCCTCATCGAAACCTAATAGATTTTGGACATGTGCCAGTTGTAAAAAGACTTACACGTTTACCTGTATGTGTAGATCCTACTCATTCTGCAGGAGTAAAGGATCGTTCTCCAGAAGGAATATTAGATATCTTTCATGCTGCAGCTCAAGGGGTTATTGCAGGAGCAAATATGATTTTAGTAGAATGTCATCCTGACCCCAAAACTGCTCTTTGTGATGGGCCACAAGCTCTTACACTAGATGAGCTTAAAGAATTTGTTGAAGACGTTGCTATTGTGAGAGAAGCCTACGAAAAGAGAAGGGCTTTAAGAAAGAAATACTCAAAAGGAGAGGAGGATTAGTGTATGAAAGGTAGAGTATCTTTGAAGTTTATTCTAATGTTTTTTGCGGTGTTATTATTTTCTTGGTCTACCTGCTATGCAGGGCCGGGGACCGTAGAAGTACAAACAATTGGTGGAATAACTGTAAGAATTGGCGGACAGATTAGGATTATCCCGACATCTGAAATAAATAGAGATTTTGGCCTTTCTAATCAGTTAGGTAGAAGTGAAGATGCAAGAGCAGCACAGGCTATGGCAAGACTTGGCAATCTATCTGCTTCTCCTAACAGTTATGATATCTACAAAAGTAATACTAGAGCCCATCTCAATGAAGGAGCTGGTGCTGTTAAAGATGATTATATTAGGACAGAGAACCGTCTATTCTTTAACTTTGCTCGCAAAAATCAATGGAGTGTCTATATGGCACTAGAGATGGATTCTCTGTTTGATAGAGGAGTAGCTGACAGAACTGATTTTGCTAAAGGTGATCAAAGTCAGCAATTTGGGATTGAAAGACTTTTAGGAACAATAAATCTTCCTTGGATATCATCTCAACTTGAAGCTGGATGGGATGTTCGTGGTGCAGATGTTGGTTATGGTGGATTAGTTTATGGTGACGATGATCCTGGTATAGGAATAGTTGGTGCTAAAAACGGTTTTGATTGGGCATTTTGGTATATTAAAAAAGATGAAAATGAAGCTGGTTATGCTCTTGGAACTAGCAATCCTTTAGGATCAGCGTTCTCTGGCAAAGATGAAGATAGAACTTTTTACTATGTAAAAGCAGGTTATAAATTTGGTAATACCTATATTCAAGGATTTTATTTCTTAGATAGAAACTACATTCCTTTTGAAATAGCAACCAATGCTACCAAAATCTCTAGAGATATTACACGTCATTTTATTGGCTTAAACTACAAGGGTTCTTATGGAATCATAAAACCAATTGCTGAGATAGTATACTGTGTTGGTGATTACAACTATGATTTCAATAAAACAGGCAAAACAGATAAAGACATAAATAGCTTTGCTGCTTTTGCAGATGTAGCTGTTGATCTTCATCAATATGTTTCTCTAAATAGCTTTGAAGTACATGTTGGTGGTTATTATTTACAAGGTGATGCTAATCAAGATGACAACAAGCTAAATGGTTATGCACCAGCGGTTGGTATTACTCGTTTTACTCCACGTTTTGGAAGTGAACAAAGTATTTCTTTTGACGGCAATCCTATCCTAGGACAAACTCTTTATAGCATGTTCCCATCCTACTTTGGTACAAGTGCAGGTGCATCAATTAACGGCAAAGGAAGCATGGATAATCCAGGCTTTTGGATGTTAGGTGGTGGAGTTAAAGCAAGCTATGGAAAATGGTATTATAATACTCATATAATGGCTATGTGGTTCAACCAGAGCAAAGCAGTAGAAAATTATTTCAGATATTATAATTATGTAACTAATGCCCGTATACACTCCTTTATGGGAATTGAATGGAATAATGAACTTTGTTACAGAATTTATCAAAACGTAACCATAAAAGGTGGAGCAGCATTCTTATTCCCAGGCCATGGTGCAAAAGATATTACAAAGGCTCTTGATGCCTATGGTAGATATGGCGCAGGAGCTGACTTCAATAGTGGTAGGGCAGCAGATGACGTATCTATGAGATTTGCTGCAGAACTACTTTGGTTCTTCTAAAATTAAAAATTATATCCATTAATATAATCTGATTAAAGGCCCAAGTATAATGCTTGGGTCTTTTATTTTTTTAAGATAGGTAGTATGTTTGTAAATTAAAAATTTCTCTTTGGAGATTTTTATGGAAAAGAGAATATGTGTTTTTATATTATTTTTTTGTCTTATATTTTTTTTATTAGTATCTTGCTCCCCAAAAATAATTAAGAAACCATCTTCAAATGCCACAACTGCCAAGCAAAACTCCCAATTAAACAATGAAATCATTGAACATCCTCAACTAATAACTGCAGATTACTTTAAAAAAACCCAAGGAGAAGTCAAAACTATTTCTCTTTTTGGTGGCTCTTCTGAAAAGGAAAAGGAGCTTGAAAAAAGGGTAGAAAAACTAGAAGCAAAATTAAAAGGTCTTCCAGAGAGAAAATTTACAGCCAGTGGACTACCAATTTTACGTAGAAAGGTTGTGTTACTATCTCTTATGGGAAATCAGGGCTTAGATGTACTTACTCTTCTTCCTGAGGCATTAAGGAAAACAAATGGAGTTGTACCTGTTGATGCTGGCTATTTATCAAAGCTATTAAAAGATCAAGGATTAAGTGTTTCTGATCTAACATATTCTTCTGTGCGAAGAAAAATAGCAACTCAAGTTGGAATTCAGGCATATATCTTAGTTTACCATCCTCAAAATACTCCTAAGTTAAGAATAGATGTAATAGATGCTCAACAAAGTACATTAATAGGCTCTTATTGGGCAACTATAGATGATTTTAATAAGATTGCTCCTAAAATTTCAGCAGATATTGTTAGGGCAACACAGTGGTCTTGTAGGATAGTCAAGGTGGATGGCAGCAAAGTTTATCTAAATGCAGGTAGATTGTCTGGGATACGTCCTAAGGATGTATTTTTTGTATATGGTAAAGGAAAAGATATTATTGATCCTATAACAAAACAGTTTTTAGGCTATGCACCTGGCCCATTAAAGGGCCAAATAAAAGTTGAATTGTTATTTGGCACAGATGCTAGTGAAGCCACAATCATTAAAGGCCAAAATATCTCTGTTGGAGATATTGTAAGAGAAGAAACTCAATAAAATCTTTTAAAGAGGTATAAATATGGAACTTATATCACAAGAGGTAGGGAAAAAGTCCTTACTTTTAGGAAATGAGGCTATTGTTAGAGGTGCACTTGAGGCAGGAGTAGAAATATGTGCAGCCTATCCTGGCACACCTTCTTCAGAGATTGCTAATAATCTCTTTTTTATCTCAACAAAAGCACCAGAATTACTTTATTTTGAATTTTCTACTAATGAAAAGGTTGCTATGGAAGTAACTGCAGCTGCAGCTGCAGCAGGTAAGCGTTCTCTTACCTGTATGAAGCATGTCGGATTAAATGTTGCCTCAGATGTATTAAATACGCTTTCATATGTAGGTGTTAAGGCTGGCATGGTTATCGTTACAGCAGATGACCCATTTATGCATAGCAGCCAAAACGAACAAGATAATAGATACTATGCAAAAATGGCATCTCTTCCTATGTTTGAACCTACAAATCCTCAAGAAGCAAAGGATATGACAATAGCCGCCTTTGAATTATCAGAGCGTTTAGAAGTTCCTGTTATTATAAGAACTACAACTAGGACAAGTCATGTAAGAGGGCCTGTAATATTTGGGCCATTACCAGAGAAAAAGCCTTCAAAAGGAAGATTTCAAAGAGATAATAAACGTTGGGTACCTGTGCCAGCAGTAGCAAGAATTAGGCACAAAGTGCTTTTAGAAAAGTTAGAAAAAGCTGCAATGGAGGCAGAAAATACACCATTTAATACTGTAAAAGGTTCAGGTGATATTGGAGTTATAGCAACAGGTATAGCTGCCTGTTATGCAGAAGATGCTATAGATTTTTTAAATGCTTGGGATAAAGTTCGACTTTTGAAACTTGGACTTACATATCCTCAGCCAAGGCGAATGATATTCGAGTTTTTAAGAAAAGTAGGTAGAGTTTTGGTTGTTGAAGAGCTTGAACCATTTCAAGAAGAAATTATTAAAGGTATTGCACAAGATGCTGCAATGGATGTCCCTATATACGGAAAGGGAACTAAACATCTAAGCCGACTTTATGAAATTGATCCTTTAGAGGTAATAGAACTTATTGCAGAATTAATAGGAATAGATGCCCCTAAAGAACAAATACCAGATATTTCAAATATGCCAGAGATCCCTCAAAGGCCTCCATCTCTTTGTACAGGTTGTCCTCATAGAGAAACATATATGGCAGTAAAAGAGGCCTTAAAGGAATGTGGGATATCTGAAGAAGATGTTATATTCCCTACAGATATTGGTTGTTATACACTTGGCCTACTTCCTCCGTTTAATATGGCTGATTATCTATTATGTATGGGATCAAGTGTTGGCTCATCTGCAGGATTTTCTATAGCAACAGATCAAAAGATTATTGCATTTATAGGAGACTCTACATTCTTCCACTCTGGGATATCTCCTTTAGTAAATGCTGTTCACAATAACCATAAGTTCCTATTAGTAGTATTAGACAATTCCACTACTGCTATGACAGGACACCAGCCTAACCCAGGTATTGAACTAATGCCTCCTGGCTATGAAAATCATACTAGAGTATTGATAGAAGATATTGTAAGGGCTTGTGGTGTAAAACATATAAAGATTATTGATCCATATAAAAAGGATGAGGCAATAAAGGCATTTAAAGAAATGATAGAATTAGATGAGTTAGGAGTAATTATTTCTCGTGCACCTTGCATCTTATACAAACGAAAAGTTATTGGAGGAAAGAAATGAAAAAACGTATATGTTTTGTGGGAGTTGGTGGTCAGGGAACTCTTCTTGCCTCAAGACTTCTTGGTGAAGCAGTGATGAAAGCTGGTTATGATGTACGGGTAAGTGAAGTACATGGCATGGCACAAAGAGGTGGAGTCGTTGAATCAAGCGTAATGACAGGAGGGATAAAAGCGCCTGTTATCTCAAAAGGAATGGCAGATGTATTAATAAGTACAGAACCTGTAGAGACACTAAGAGCACTTGATCGTTGTAATATAAAGACAACAATTATTACTAATATTGCTCCTATTGAACCTATGACAGTAAAACTGGGCTTACAAAAATATCCTGAAGTTAGTGATATACTTGATTTTATAAAAGATAGATTCCAAAATACTTATGCCATAGATGCAACTTCACTTGCTAAAGAAGCAGGAACTTCTAAGGCGGCAAATATCGTATTATTAGGAGCATTAATCGGACTAAATATCTTAGATATTTCTAAAGAATTATTTATAGAAACAATTAAAGAACGAGTAAAGCCCAAGTTTATAGAAGCAAATCTTAAGGCATTTGAATTAGGGCTAAATAGTGTGGCTTAGTAAGGGGGGAAAATTCTATGAAAAAAGATAAAATTATTAAATATGTGCTCATATTAGTACTTATTATTGCCGCTTTTTCCCTAGGAAGTATGTGGGGCTGTACTCAAAATCAAAGAAAGAGTTTTAAGCATTTTGAATCAGGACTAATTGGGCTAAAACGAGAAGTTACATTATATGATGCAAATGGTCATATTATAAAAACTTGGAAAGGTCGTTTTAAAATAGAGATAAACGGTGCCTACATATCCTTTATTGATAATAATGGAAAGGAAGTTAAGGTAAGTGGTACTGTTGTAGTACAAGAGCTTTAATTGTTAAGGATGAAGTTAAAGGCTATAGTTGAAGCTATTATTTTTTCTTCTTCTGATCCTATTTCTGTTAAAGATATAGTAAATGCTATTCCAGAATATAATAAAGAAGAAATAGAACGGGCACTTATTGATCTTTCTAAAGAATATAAAACTCAAGATCGTGGAATTGAACTTATTGAGACTAAAAATGGATGGCGATTTCAAACTAAAAAGGAGCTAAAAGATTGGATTAAACGCTTTGTTGATGCTGAAGAGATAAAACTTAGTAATGCTGCATTAGAGGTAATAGCAATATTACTTTGTAAAGAACCTACAACAAGGGCACAAATAGAAGCGATTCGTGGCATAGACTCCAGTTATATATTAAGACAGTTATTAGAACTAGATATTGTAAAAATTGTTGGAAGAAAAGAGGTAATAGGACGCCCTCTTTTATATGCACTTTCACCTAAGTTTTGGGATCTTTTCTCTATTAAAGATAAAGAAGAATTTTTTCAAATCTTAAAGGAGAGTCTTTCTGAGGAAGAACTAGAGATATTAAATAGCCTGAGCAGCTAAGTGCTACTCAGGCTTATTTATTTTTATCTTTTTTACTTTTTGTTATTTTCTTTTAAGAGGATGTTCAAAACGAGCTGCCTTACCAAGTTCTCTTTCTATTTCAAGTAAGCGATTGTACTTAGCAAGTCTTTCACTTCTGCTTAAAGAACCTGTTTTTATTTGGCAACCATCCATTGCTACAGTAAAATCAGCTATGAATGGATCTTCTGTCTCCCCAGACCTATGTGATACAACAAATCCCCATCCTGCCTCTCTACACATACGAATAGCATCTATTGTTTCACTTACAGTACCTATCTGATTTAGTTTTATAAGAACTGCATTAGCTGTCTTTTCTTTAATACCTCTTGATATAAACTTTGTATTTGTAACAAATATATCATCTCCTACAATCTGTATCTTATCTCCTAATGCTTCAGTCATCAATTTAAAGCCTTCCCAGTCTTCTTCAGCATGGGCATCTTCAATAGATACAATAGGATATTTTTCTACCCACTGTTTAAACAGATCAACTAACTCTGCGCTTGTCTTTTCTCCACCACCAGATTTTGAAAGTACATATTTACCATTTTCATAAAAAGAGCTTGCTGCAGGATCTAAACAAATTGCAATATCTTCTCCTGGTTTATAGCCAGCCTTTTCAATTGCCTCTACTATCAACTCACAAGGCTCTTCATTACTCTTAAGATTTGGTGCAAAACCACCTTCATCACCTACTGAGGTAGCATAACCCTTAGATTTTAAGATCGCCTTTAGGGCATGAAATGTCTCAGATGCATATCTTAAAGCCTCAGCAAAATTAGGAGCACCTATTGGACAAATCATAAACTCTTGAAAGTCAACGCTGTTATCTGCATGTTTCCCGCCATTTAATACATTCATCATTGGAACTGGAATTCTATTTGCTTGAACCCCACCAAGATATGCATAAAGAGGAAGTCCACATGCTTTTGCTGCTGCACGGGCTGCTGCCATTGATACAGAAAGAATTGCATTTGCACCAAGCTTTTCTTTATTTTCTGTACCGTCTAATTCAATCATTATTTTATCAATTTCTGCCTGCTTAGTAACATCCATTCCAATAAGACGGGGAGCAATGATATCATTAACATTAGCTATAGCCTTTAATACACCCTTTCCACCATAGCGACTTTCATCTCCATCACGAAGCTCTAATGCCTCAAACTCACCAGTAGAAGCACCTGAAGGTACGGAAGCTACACCAACTGTACCATCATCTAATTCTAAAAATGTTCTAACTGTAGGATTACCTCTTGAGTCTAAAATTTCCATGGCCTTAATGGCCTTAATAGAACGAGCCATCACATCCTCCTTGTTTTTTACGTTTAATTTTTAACTTGACATAACACGTTTTTTAAATAAGTAATACTATCTTATAATTTATTTATGATTTTCTACTATCATTTTTTATCTTTAATGCTATTTTATAGTCAAAAAAATTTTTATTACTAGAACCTATGATTAAAATTATACGTCAAAAATTAAAAAATAGTTTAACTTTTTTAGAAAAAATTAAGGAGTTTATCATGTGCCAGTCAACCCTATTTCTAAAAAAAGAAGATAAAGAAGAAGAAATTATGCGTGATGTAATTTGGGTTGAGCCTTATGAAGATAAAATAAAAGTTCAGGCATTATTTGAAGCACCCAAAGAGCTAAAGGCAAGAATCTGTTATATTGATCTATTAAAACATAGAATTGTCCTGGAACCAATTTAAAAAGACTTCTAAGTTTTATGGAGGAAAAGATGAACTCAAAATTAACAACTAAAGAAAAACTGCGTCATTTACTGCCACATTGGATAGAACACAATCATTCTCATGGAGAGGAATTTAAAAGATGGGCAAATGATTTAGAAAAAGAAGGGGAAACCATACTTGCTAAACAGCTTTTTACAATTTATAACAAGGCAGAAGAAATCGAAAAATTATTAAAAGAACTTCTTGATAGTGCTGGTGGTGCCCTAGAACACTCAGATATTACCAATCATCATCACGAACATCACCACCACCATCACCATTAGTAAAATTAGAGGATAAAATGAAATATATAAGTACAAGAGGTGGTATTGAACCAATAAAGTTTACGCAAGCAGTTATGATGGGACTTGCTAGAGATGGTGGTTTACTACTTCCAGAAACACTTCCTGTAGTTGATGAAGATACACAAAATAAGTGGAAAGATCTTTGTTACCCTGATCTTGCCTTTGAAGTAATGAAACTCTTTATTTCTGATATCCCTGAAGAGACCCTTAAACATCTTATAAATATTTCTTATGCTGTATTTGATACTAAAGAGGTTACTCCTGTTATAGATCTAAAGGATTTCTATCTACTTGAGTTATTTCATGGCCCAACTCTGGCATTTAAAGATATAGCACTTCAACTTTTAGGTAATCTATTTGAATATCTATTGGCAAAACAAGATAAAAAGATGAACATTTTAGGAGCTACCTCTGGAGATACTGGAAGTGCTGCTATATATGGAGTAAAAGGACGAAAGAATATAAATATATTTATCTTACATCCTCATGGTAGAGTAAGCCCTATTCAAGCCCTTCAAATGACCACTGTTTCAGAAAATAATGTCTTTAATATTGCTATTGAAGGTACATTTGATGACTGCCAGGCTATTGTAAAGGCAATATTTTCTGATCTCAATTTTAAAGATAAATACCAACTTGGTGCAGTAAACTCTATAAACTGGGCACGTGTCTTAGCACAAGTAGTATATTATGTATATGCCTATTTTAGAGTTTTTGAACAAACAAGACAAAGTGTTATATTTTCTGTACCTACAGGAAATTTTGGCGATATTTTTGCTGGTTATGTAGCAAAGAATTTATTATCAAATAAGATACATAAATTAATACTAGCAACAAATGAAAACGATATATTAACTCGTTTTGTATGTAAGGGTGAATATAAATTAGGGACAGTTATTCCTACTATTAGTCCTTCAATGGATATACAAATTGCCAGCAACTTTGAGAGATATTTATACTATCTTTATGATCAGGATAGTAAAAAGGTTAAAGATACAATGTTAAATTTTAGCAAAACTGGATATATTACATTTAGTGAAGATGAACAAAGAAAGACAAAATTAGACTTTTTATCTGCATCAATTAATCAAACTGAGACAATAAACACTATTAAAGAGGTATATGATAAAACTGGATATATTGTAGACCCTCATACTGCTGTAGGTATATGTGCTGTAAAAAAATTAAAAAGTAATCTTGCAGATACACCAGTAATATGTCTTGCAACAGCACATCCTGCTAAATTCCCAGATGCTGTAAAAAAGGCTATTGGTAAAGACCCTGAAAGACCAAAGGCTTTAAAAGACTTAGATAAAAAAGAGCAAAGATTAAAGATACTTCCAGCAGATATTTCTAAGGTAAAGGATTATATATCTAAAAATGCCTTAATCTAATAGTGGGCCATTTTCATATATCTTTTTCCATAACCACCATGTGAGAGCGGCAAATAATATATTTGGAATCCAAAGACTAATCCAAGGAGAAAGCATACCAACTTCTGCCAAATTTTCACTTAATACAAGCAATATATAGTATATAATGAATGCACTTAAAGATAGGGCAACACCTCCTGAGATACCTGTTCGTCCAAATTTTATACCAAGAGGTGCCCCTAACATAGCTAAAATAAGAGCTCCTATTGGAAGCGCCAATCTTTTATTAAACTCTATCAATAATCTTTTTTTCTGTTTTGGGCTAGTGTTAGGATTTTGTGCATCTTGGATCAATTCTTTTAGCCCCATCTCCCCCCTACTTTTTCCTTTTGAAGGAAGCGTTACATAAAGTTTTAGGATATAAGAGTCAAATTTTATAATATTTGAACTATCTTGTGAAAAATCTATCTGATGTAATGTCCCATCTTTTAAAGACAGAATAATACAAGAACCATCTTTTGAGGTTAATATTTCCCCTTTTCTTGCAAATATTTCACTTATAGCTTTTGGGTTTCTTGCATCTTGTAAAAATACGCCCTTTAATCTCCTACCATGTGCTTTTGATACATTAACAAATAAAGTTAATCCTTTTATTGGTGAAACAAATGTTAAAGGAGGAATACCTCTAGTAAGGGTTTTAGTACTTATTTGATAGATAAATTTATGTGCAACTGTCTTTGCCTTTGGCAATAAAAATGCTCCTGTAATAAAAGTCAAAATCCAAATACAAACTCCAACAACAAATACTGGAGTAAAAATTTTTTTAGGGCTTATTCCTGCAGCAAAAATTGCAATTAGTTCATTATCCTTATTCAAACGTACCATTGCTAAACTTGTCCCTAATAAGCCAGAAAGAGGAAGGACAAATAATAAAAAGGTTGGTACCAATACCAGAATAAAATGCAATACTTGGCTAAAGCCTATACCTGATCTCAATAATAATCCTGTAAGAGGTAAAAGCCTACCTAACAACAAAATAGCAGATAGAACTATAAAACTGAAAATAAGGGGGAAAAATATTTCTTTATATATCAATCTTGACAATATAGTCATTCGCTAATTATCTATCTCCGTTTTTTATTAAAATAACAACCTAGGCTTTAAGGATAAAGTCTTTATCTATATTTTGAAACTAAAAAGATGTTGTTAAGTTTTTGTAAAAAATTTTACATTTTGGGTAGAAAATTTTGTCATTTGTGTTATAGAAAATCTTAATTTATTACGAGTAACAAAATAAAAAGGAGGATCTTTAGCA
>Ga0256834_1001853_pt1 | contig 13861 bp, 14 predicted proteins | sample 4281140metaG_FD_190536 | JGI IMG/M metagenome (GOLD analysis project Ga0256834, IMG submission 190536) | Hydrothermal vent microbial communities from East Pacific Rise, Pacific Ocean - 4281-140 | ecosystem: Environmental > Aquatic > Marine > Hydrothermal vents | place: Pacific Ocean: East...
CTGACGCTCTCCACGAGAGCCGTTTCCCCGGCCTCCCTAACTATGTCCTCAACGTTATAGCTCTGCGGATCGACCCATCTGCCTGCCTTGACGTAGCTTCCGCAGTTCCCGCAGATCGCAGTCTCCACCACGGCAGGCATCTTAAGCACTGGATTCTCCCTCACGAAGCACACCTGACAGAGACCGTCAATTAGGGGCCCTCCCTCTTCCTCGCTTATTCCACACCTGTAGCAGAACCTCATGATCATCACCACATCAACTTGGCTATTTGAGCGTGGGGGACGTCACCTATCCTGAGTATCCTTCTCTCGTCAACGTATCCAAGCTCCACAGCTCTTTCCACACACCTCTTGCCCACCAAATTTGCTATCGTCGCCTCTCTGAGAAGTCCGTCGAGGGCTTCCTCGTCCACCTTCTCTCCCCCGTAGAACTTCTCCCTGACTTCGAGCTTCAGTTCCCCCTCCCTGAACGTCCTTCCGAGCAGTTCCTCATCGCACGCTGCGAGGAGGACTTCGCCCTGAATTCTGTACACTTTAACGTATATCACCCGTTCCACCGTTTTTCGTTTTGAACCTTGGGTCTTAAACTTAATCCCACCGAAAGCCTTATTTTTTCTAACATATAGTTATTTAAGGGTGAGAGGGTGGAGCTCGATGATCTCCTGAACATTCTCGGCAGCGAGACGAGACGGAAAATCCTGCTGTTGTTAACTAGGAGACCCTACTTCGTCAGCGAGCTCAGTCAGGAGCTTGGAATAGGACAGAAAGCTGTCTTAGAGCACCTCCGGATACTCGAGAGTGCAGGTTTGATAGAGGGTAGACTAAAGAGAATACCCCGGGGCAGACCCAGAAAATACTACATGATAAAGAGAGGGTTCAGGCTGGAGATACTTCTGACACCCTACAGGTTCGGAACCGAATTTTACGAGACTAGACGGACTAGAAGGGGAAGAGAGTATAAGCAGGCTAAAGATATAATAAAGTCCACTGAACCTCCAGAGAGAAAGCTAAAGGAACTAGCAGACTTTTTGGAGGAACTGGAGGGTAGGATAAATGAGATATCGGAGATCAGAAAAGAACTAGAGGAGGTTAGATTGCTTACCGAGACTTACATGGAGAACCTCATCAGACGCATGGAAACGGAGAACGAGGAAGAGGTGAAAAAGATACTGAATGAGCTCCCCTCTGAGGTGGCCAAGAAGCTCAGGTCATCGTAACTCCCGCGGCACGTTTAGATCGTGTTCTCTTCTGCTATTCCGACAATGATGAAAATAACCAAAACCTTAATTAGACCCGATTTTTAACATGTGGTTTATCTGGTTTATCGAGGCTTAAGACCGTGCGATGGGGGTGTGCGCATGCCAGTGCTGAAGGAAGTTAGGGATATAGCCGATAAAATCAAGAACATGGAAATAAGGGGGGCAGGGAAGATAGCCCGCTACGCGGCTTACGCCCTCCAGCTTCAGGCGGAAGGGAGCAAATGCGGGAACGCCACCGAACTGTGGGAGGAGATGAAGGCAGCTGCAAAGCTTCTGTTTGAGACGAGACCGACCGCTGTTTCTTTACCGAACGCCCTCAGGTACGTGATGCACAGGGCCAAGGTGGCCTACTCTGGCGGAGCAGACGTTGAGCAGCTGAGGTTCGTCATAGTAACGGCCGCCAAGGAGTTCATACACAACTCCAAGAGCGCCGTCAAGAGGATAGGAGAGATAGGTGCCAAGAGGATAGAGGAGGGAGACGTCATAATGACCCACTGCCACAGCAAAGCTGCCATAAGTGTCATGAAGACCGCCCACGATCAGGGAAAGAACATAAAGGTAATAGTTACCGAAACGCGTCCGAGGTGGCAGGGAAAGATAACCGCGAGAGAGCTAGCCGACTACGGGATACCCGTCATATACGTGGTCGACTCCGCGGCGAGGCACTACATGAAGATGACCGACAAGGTCGTCATGGGGGCGGACTCGATAACCGCCAACGGGGCGGTTATAAACAAGGTGGGAACGGCACTGATAGCTCTGACGGCTAAGGAGCACCGGGTCTGGACGATGATAGCGGCTGAGACGTACAAGTTCCACCCAGAGACGATGCTCGGTCAGCTGGTTGAGATAGAGATGCGTGACCCGACCGAGGTCATACCTGAGGAGGAACTCAAGGAGTGGCCTGACAACATCGAGGTGTGGAATCCGGCGTTTGACGTCACCCCTCCCGAGTACGTTGATGTGATAATAACAGAGAGGGGCATAATACCGCCCTACGCGGCCATAGACATCCTGAGGGAGGAGTTCGGATGGGCCCTGAAGTACAAGGAGCCCTGGGAGGATTGAGCGGATAAAAATAGAAACGGGTATGCTGTTGCCCGTTTACCTCATTTTCCGGCTATCTTTACGTTCTCGAACTTCACGAACGGTGTTATCATGGTGTTCATGAAGGGTATAACGACCTGCTCCCTCGACGTCTCACTTGCCTGCTTGAGTAACTCATAAACGTTGCCCGCGATGAGGAAAACGCTCGAGCCAACGACCTCACCGTTCTCGATGAGGAAGGCGGGATTAGCAGTCACTGCGAAGTTTCCGTTGTCTGGGTTGCTTGAGTGTGCACCTTGAAAGCCGTCAACGAAGTAACCGTGCTCTATATCTGCTATCATGTCCTCCAGCGAGCGCCTGCCCTTCTCTATGACCACGTTGTGGAAGCCTATGCTGATTCCACCGCTTCTCAGGTCACGCTTACCGTTTCCAGTGCTCTCGGTTCCATAAACTTTGGCCCAGTAGTTGTCCCAGACGAAGCCTCTGAAGGTTCCGTCTTTTATGAGGACGTTCTTCCTCGTTGGGACACCTTCTCCGTCCGCTATGACCTGCTCTATTGCCAGCTCATGAAGGGGATCATCGTACAGGGTTATGGTTTCGCTGGCTATTTCCTCACCCACCCTACCTGCTAGAGGTGTCGTTTCCTTAATCAGACGTTCACCACTGAAAGCCGGTAATAATGCGTAACTGAAGAGGCCAGATATCGCCCATGGGCCGAGTATTATCGGTACCTCCTCATTCCTGCTCGACTTAACGTCGTAGGCCCATTTAACTTTCTGAACCGCGTTCTCAACGACACCCTCAAAGTTGAGGTTGAGGTCTCTGCGTGCATCGAAGTCAAAGATTCCAGGGGTTACGATGTTTCCCTTCCTGCCAACGAGTTCAACGAAGAAAAAGGCTGCACCGCCCTCCTGAAAGACGTCTATTCCATGGGAGTTAACCACATATCTCTCCTCCCAAGAGACTCCGCTCTCCCCACCGGCAACGATTACGTGCTCGTCCTTCTCACGGGCGAGCTTAATGGCACTCACGAGCATCCCAACTAGGGTGTCCGGCGAGGCCTCCTTGAGCTCGGAGTTGGGCTTGGGCTTCTCACGGTACTTCCCGGGCTCCGGGAGGGAGACCCACTTCTCGTCCTTGCTGTTGAGCCTTGCCATCTTTGCCGCTTGCTCTATCGCCTCATTAACACGCTTTTCCTCGTCGCTGTCCACCATGGCCAAGCCAAGGCGCTTGTCCTTTATTCCGCGGACTATCGTTACCGCCCCGCTTCTCGTCGATGCCATTGAAATCTCGTTGAGCTCGACGTTGGCGCTGATATCTCTCGAGCGGTAAACTGCTATCTCAACCTCGTCGAAAAGCTTCTCGGCATACCTCAGAAGGTTCTCCATCTCCATCACCTCACCCAATCAGAATTCCCCCATCGAACCTCATGTGCGGTCCACCCGAACTTACGAAAGCCGTCTGTCCCTTACCGCAGAAGCCGACCTCGAGGCCGAAGTCCTTTCCGACCGCACTTATCTTCTTCAGCGCTTCGATGGCAACTCCTGTGATCGAGGTGTCCCTTATCGGCTCCGCTATCTCGCCGTTCCTGATGACGTAGCCCTCCTGGATTCCGACCTGGAAGGCGGAGTTGAGCTGGGCCTGACCGCCGCGGAAGTCAACGACGTAGTACCCGAACTTGATGTCCTCGATGAGCTCCTCGAAGGAGTGGTCGCCGGGCTCGAAGACCGTGTTCCTCATCCTGATGATCGGCGGGTAGCGGTAGCTCTCAGCTCTGGCGTGGCCGTTCGGCTCCATGCCCCAGCGGTAGGCGTACTCGCGGTTGAGCATGAGCTCCTTCAGAACTCCGTCCTCGATTATGTGGATGTCCTTAACCGGAACGCCCTCGTCGTCGTACTTATCGTTTCCGAAGCCGCCCTCAACGTAGCGCTCGCTCATCGTGACGTACTCAGGAGCTATCTGCTTTCCGAGGAGGTCCTTGAAGGGTGAGTTTATCGTTAGGTCTGCCTCGGCGAGGTGACCTAAAGCTTCATGCGCGATGATTCCCACCACGATGGGGCCGGCAACGATGGGCCACTCACCGCGCTTTGGCGCTACACCCTTAAGCTGACTGTGCATTTTCCTCAGAATTCTCTCCGTAACCTTCTCGTTCGGCTCTATCTCGGTCATCAGCTCCCAGCCGTGGTCAACCGCCCCGACGCTGTCCCTTGCCATTGCGAGCTTTCCATCAGCCTTTCCTGTGACGTAGGTTCCTTGGTAGAGGTAGTTGTAGTCCCACTCTATCCTCGTGCCTTCGCTGGTCAGGAAAACCTTTCTTCCGCTGCCATCTTCGTATCTAATCTGAACGCTCTTTACGGCTTCGTCCTCTTTCAAGAGCTCCTCAAGCTCCCTGAGGTGGGTGACCTTCTCCTCTATGTCTACTTCCCTCGGTTTAACGCGCATCCTGCTCTTCACGAAGTCCTCGACTGGCTTCGTCTCCGCCAGCTGGATCTTCTCCTTCTTGGTTTGAGCCGCCGCCTTGGCCAGCTTGTAGGCTTCTTCAATCTTCTTCTCGAGTTTATCCAGTTCGCTCGTTGAGGCAAAACCCCACGCACCGTCCGCGAGGACTCTCACGGCGACACCGTGGTGAAGCCGGCCCGTGAAGCTCGTGAAGACACCGTCCTTGAGACCGAGTCTTGTTTTTTTCAGGTCCTCGTAGCGAAGCTCGATATACTCGGCCTTCAGATTCTCCTCAGCCCATTTCAAGGCTCTTTCAAGTTCCTCCATGCTCACCACCTCCACAGTCTGTTGAGTATACTCAGTGGTCTATAAAAGTATTTTGAACATTTCGATATGAGTCGAAAAGATAGAATACTACCATAGATACAACACAAATATCTAGCTTTATTATGAATTCCTTTTCTAAACGAAAGGTTTATATACGATAAGTGAAAAAAACTTAATACAAGAACCTAATTGGGGGGGGTCAATGCGGAGGCGTGCACTGCTGGTCGTATTTGTGGTGTCGCTGTTGATTGTAGCCTACGGTGCCTACGTGGTCAGTTACCCCAAATATCCTGAGGTTAAGGGATGCATCAACCCATTTTTAGCTGTAAAACCCTTGAGTAAGACCCAAGAGCGATGGTCAGAGATTCACGTGTTTTTCAAGCTTGTAACAACGAGGAACTTCTGGAAGATGACAAAGCCATGGGATGTTGACTATTCCCACGTAATGATTGCGAAACATATTGTGGAGTATCATGGGAAGAAGATAACCATGCTTGCCATAGGGGTTCCACTGAAGGATAAAAAACATATAATAGCTTTGTACGAGTTCTCAAAACCAGTCCAAGGGGTGAAACTGGTGACATACGAGTATCTAGTGGATGGTCCCATTCTTCATACAATAAAAGCGGGAATCAATGGGAAGATAAAAACAGTATCCTCCTCTTGTACCCAAGAATGCCAGAGTAATTCCGACTGCGGCGCCTTTGGAGAATGTAATTGGTACTGCTGTAGTATTGATTGGTCCAAGGTAATACCATGTTGTGGTGGATGTGTATTTGCAGGGGAGTTAAGTCCGGTATGTGCGTTAATATTCTGTCCGATGTGTGTGTACAATGCATGTAGCTGGGGTTCGTATTGTAGTGGGTGGACTCCAGGTCCCTGAGGTGTTCTAGTATGAACACATGGCTAGGAGTCCTACTGTTATTCTGTGTTTCCCTTTTTGTTTATTTTTACTGCATAAAAAATAGAATGGACATCCCCAAGGCAGGGCTTGTGGCAATTGCCGTCTACGTTCTTATCGGGCTTCTACTTGTAACCTTCGGCTGGAACGTAAGCCCATGGATAATACTCCTCCCTGGTCTCTTTGTGGCTGCCCTAGACATCCTCCAGCTCAGACAGCGCTCTTAGCAACCCTTTTATCTTTTGTCTCGAATTCTTACCTATGAAGGCCGAGATGAGGAACCTCATAGATAAGGGAACCTATCGAAAGCTCCCTCTCTTTGAGGGTGAGCTGCCCGAGGGTTCGTACGCTCAGATAGTTGAGGTTAAGCCGAGGGAGAGGGTGGGGAGGCACTACCATCTCCGTCAGTACGAGCTGTTCTGCGTGCTTGGCGGTGAGGCGAGGCTCGGCATCGGAAAGATAGAGTACCTTGCGAAGCCCGGCGACGTATTCCTAGTTAAGCCGAGGATCGTTCACTGGGTGATCAACGAGCGTGATGAGCCCTTCAGGCTCTTCGTGGTTAAGCTTAACTACGTTAGAGACGATACGGTATGGATGGAGGGATGGGAATGACGGATGAGGAGAAGGTAATCGGAATACTCGGCGGGATGGGCCCTCTCGCCACCGCCGAGCTCTTCAGAAGGATAGTAGAGAAGACGCCCGCCAAGAGGGATCAGGACCACCCGCGCATCATCATCTACAACGACCCCAAGATCCCGGACAGAACTGCCTACATCCTAGGGAAGGGCGAGGACCCGAGGCCCGAGCTCATAGACGGTGCGAAGAAGCTCGAGAGCTGGGGTGCGGACTTCATTATAATGCCGTGCAACACCGCCCACTTCTTCGCTGAGGACATTCAGAGGGCGATACGGATTCCCCTCGTCAGCATGGTCGAGAAGACCGCGGAGAAGATAGAGGGAATGGGGCTGAAGAAGGTGGGCCTGCTCGCCACCGACGGAACCATCAAGGGGCTCGTCTACCACCGCGCCCTCTTGGGGAGGGGGATAGAGGTGGCAACCCCTGACAGAACGGGCCAGAAGCTCGTCATGGAGGGCATATACGGTGGTGTGAAGGCCGGGGACCTGATTCGCGGCAGGGAGCTCCTCCTCAGGGTGGCGAGGGAGCTTGAGAAGAGGGTGGATGGCATCATAGCCGGCTGCACGGAGGTCAGCGTCGCGCTGAAGCCCGACGACCTTACAGTTCCCCTCATAGACCCGATGGACGTCATAGCCGAAACCGCGGTGAAGCTGGCGTTGGGTTAGAACTCAATGGTCATGCCTGAGTGAAGCTTGTGGAAGCGCTCACCGTATGCCTCCATGAACTTGGTCTCCGCTCTCAGCCCTGTGCAGTGTCCTGTGTAGACCTCCTTAACCCCCAGCTTTTTAAACTCTTGCACTGTCCTTGCTATTCTCTCATCGCTTGCGTCTATAAGGTGGAAGCCTCCTATAACCGCCATTACTTTCTCCTCTCCTGTGAGCCTCATGGCATGCTTTACTATGCTGACGATCCCGGCGTGACTGCAACCGCTTATAACCACAAGTCCCTCAGGGGTTTTCGCAACCAAGCTCATGTCATCTCTCATTTCATCCCTCACAAGGCGGCCGTCTTTCAGTGTGTAAAGCTCCAAGGCAACTCTTTCAAACCTCTCTCTCGTCTTGACTTCACCCGTGGAGTAAACGTCCTTCACGATTTCCATTGGCTCGGCACTTAAATAAAGCTCTGCCATTCTTTCGATTTCATCTCTTCTGAAGGAGACTCCCACGGCCCTTAGGTGATGTTTCATGGTAAAGTGCCTCCGGAATATTTCCGGATGTGCTATCACGGGAACACGTCTTCCAATCGCTTTCAGAATTTCAGGAAGCCCTCCGGTGTGGTCATAGTGGCAGTGGCTAAGGAAGACGTAGTCGATGCTCTCCGGTTTTATCCCAAGGAGTTTCATGTTATAGAGGATTGGCTCGGCGCTCTGGCTAGTGTCAAAGAGTATCTTCCAGTTTTTTGCTTCAATCAGGAAGCTTATCCCGTGCTGAGCCAGAAACGGACTCTCATAACCGGAGTAGTCCTCGACTAAGACGGTCACGTGCATGGTTGTCACCTGAGGAGATAGGCGGGTTGTAAGTTATAGTTTTCGGATGATTTATTAAACACCCTGACGAATTGTATCTAGGTGCGGATAAATGCGAGCTTGGGAGCACTACGAGCACACGGCTGACGTGGGAGTTCGGGGCTACGGTTCGACCCTCGAGGAAGCTTTTGAGGCCGTTGCTCTGGGGTTATTCGACGTGATGGTGAACGTCGAGCGCGTGGAGCCGCGGGAGTGCAGGGAGGTGGAGGTTGAGGAGGAAGACTTGGAGGCCCTCCTCTACTCATTCCTTGAGGAGCTCTTGGTGCTCTACGATACCGAGGGTATAGTCTTCGGCGAGGTTAAGGTCGAGATAGAGGAAAAGGGAGACGGCTACAGGCTTAGGGCCAAGGCTTGCGGCGAGCCCCTCGATCCGGGAAGGCACGAGCCCAAGGAGGAGGTCAAGGCGATAACCTACCACGACATGAGGATCGAGAGACTGCCCGACGGCAGGTGGATGGCGCAGTTCGTTCCAGACATATGATCCGGCGTGATTCTGCATGTTCGGGTGGTTCGTGAGGTGATTGAATGGGAGCAAGGGAGATCGTTAAGGAGGCGAATCCAGAGTTCTACGGGCGCTACTCGAACCTTGAGGACACCGACGAGTTCTGGGAGTTCATGGTCAGGCCCCTCAGGCAGAGCGTGAGGGTGAACACCCTTAAGGCCCCTCTTGACGTCATAGTCGGTAGGCTGAGGGAGGAGTTCGAGCTCGAAAGGATCCCTTGGGTTGAGGAGGGCTTCTTCATCGAAGCCGACAACCTCGCGGAGGTTCCGGAGCACAGCCTCGGCCTCATATTCGGTCAGGAAGCCAGTTCGATGATACCGCCCGTGGTTCTCGACCCAAAGCCCGGGGAGCTCGTCTTGGACATGGCCGCCGCTCCTGGCGCTAAGACAGGCCAGATAGCCCAGTATATGAGGAACGAGGGGTGTCTAATAGCCAACGATCCAAACAGGAACAGGGCTAACGTTCTCGTGGCGAACCTCAACAGGATGGGCGTTCTGATAGCCAGGGTAACCATGATGAACGGCGTGAAGTTTGGACGCTTTAGGAACACGTTCGACAGGGTTCTGATAGACGCCCCGTGCTCCTCAGTGGGCATGATAAGGAAGAGCTGGCGCTTCCTGAGGGACTGGAGCTTGATGGATGTGGTGACCTACATGAGGCTGCAGAAGAAGCTCATAATGGCAGGTTACGAAGCTCTGAAGCCGGGTGGGACCTTGGTCTACTCAACGTGCACGGTGGACCCTCTGGAGAACGAGGAGGTCGTCGATCACCTCCTGAGGAACACGGACGCGAGGCTTGAAAGGATAGACCTCCCCGTGAAGACGAGCGGGCCTATCCTCGAGTGGGAGGGGAAAACCTACTCGGAGGAGCTCAGGAAGGCCCTCCGCATTCATCCGGACGACAACGACACGGAGGCTTTCTTCGTGGCGAAGGTGATTAAGCCGGTGGTGGATGGGCATGAAGAGTGACGGAAGGGGGAACGACGGGGAGCTCGTCAGGCGGCTCCTGATGGAGGGCTACGGCTACGCCCCGGAGCTGATCTACAGGGTGAGGGGCAACCACAGAAAGGTCTACGCCTACAGACCCTGCCGGCTCAGGGTCAGCGACATCGGAAGGAGAGGGGTCTACTTCGGCAGGATAGAGAGCGACGGGATAAGGCTGACGGTGGAGGGCTCGTTCCTCGTCGGGCCCAAAGCGACGAAGAACGTGGTTGAGCTCGACGACGATAGGGCGAGGCGCTACCTGAGCGGAGAGGGCGTGGAGGTCGACCGTGACGCCGAGGGGTGGGTGATACTAAAGTGGCGCTCCTACTACCTCGGTTCATCCAAGGTCAAGAACGGCAGACTGCTCAACTACGTGCCCAAGGAGAGGAGGCTGAGGCTCACGAAAGTTTAAAATAACTTTGAACAATCTAAAGCTGGAGGTGAGGGTATGGTTCCCCTGAAGAGAGTTGATAAGATCCGCTGGGAGATCCCGAGGTTCGATAAACGAATGCGCGTCCCCGGGAGGGTTTACGCTGATGACAAGCTCATAGAGAAGATGAAGGGAGATCGAACCCTCGAACAGGCCACCAACGTGGCCATGCTCCCCGGCATCTACAGGTACTCCATCGTCATGCCCGACGGTCATCAGGGCTACGGCTTTCCGATCGGTGGTGTCGCCGCCTTCGACGCAAAGGAGGGTGTTATAAGCCCCGGAGGGGTCGGCTACGATGTGAACTGCCTTGCTCCTGGCTCGAAGGTCCTCACGGAGCATGGGTACTGGGTTAAAGTCGAGGAGATGCCCGAAAAGTTCAGGCTCCAAGGGCTGAGGGTCTACGACGTTGATGAGGGTCACAACGACTTCTCCAGCGTGGCCTTCGTTGCCGAGAGGGAGGTTGGGAAAGATGAGCGCGCGGTCAGGATCATCACCGAGTCCGGAAGGGTCATCGAGGGCAGCGAAGATCACCCCGTCCTAACCCCTCGGGGCTACGTCCACCTCGGCAACGTGAGGGAGGGTGACGAGGTTCTCGTCTATCCGTTTGAGGGCGTCGAGTTCGAGGAGAGGAGAGGTGTTCTCTTGGGTGATGAAACCTTCGCCGATGTCGATGGTCAGATCATGAAGTTCCTGCGCGAGAGGAAGCTACTACCCCTCCGCTGGGACGACCCGAAGATAGGAACCCTCGCGAGGATCCTCGGCTTCGCCTTCGGCGACGGCCACCTCGGCGAGATGGACGGCAGGCTCTACCTGAGCTTCTACGGAAAGGCGGAGACGCTGAAAGAACTCAAGAAGGACCTCGAAAGGCTCGGTGTAAACGCCAACCTCTACACCCGTGAGAGAACTTACCACATCGAAACGGTGAGCGGCGAGTACGAGGGCAGAAGCGTCTCGGCCGAACTGAGGGTCACCTCAAGGAGCTTCGCCCTGCTCATGGAGAAACTCGGAATGCCGAGGGGCAGAAAGGCGGAGAAGCCCTACCACGTTCCGGATTGGATTAAGAGCGCGCCCCTTTGGGTGAAGAGGAACTTCTTGGCCGGACTCTTCGCGGCCGATGGGAGCATCGTCGAGTTCAAGGGCAACACGCCCCTGCCGATAAACCTCACGCAGTCAAAGGCTGAGGAGCTTGAGGAAAACCTCAGGGAGTTCCTGAGTGAGATAGTAGAGCTCTTAGCCGAGTTCGGTGTCAGGACGACGGTCTACAGGGTTAAATCGAGGAAGGGCGTGACCTACAGATTAGCTCTCGTCGGTGAGGAGAGCATACGGAACTTCCTCGGGAGTATAAACTACGAGTACGACCTTGAGAAGAAGGCCAAGGGGTTAATCGCCTACGCCTACCTGAAGTTCAAGGAGCACGTTAAGGGGGAGAGAAGGAAGGCAGCCGAGATCGCGAGGGAGGTTTACGAGGAAACTGGGAGCGTTGAGCTTGCATACCTTAAGGTCAGGGGCAGTGTGAACAGGCGCTTCGTCGAGAGGGCGATCTACGAGGGTGAGAAAGAGCCGCGCGTTCCGAAGGACTTCCCAACGTTCGAGGAGTTTGCACGTGAGAGGGGCTACGAGGGAGGTTTCGTCGCCGAGAAGGTCGTCAAGGTCGAGAGGGTCAGGCCAACCTATGAGAGGTTCTACGACATCGGCGTTTACCATGATGCCCACAACTTCATAGCCAACGGCGTCGTCGTCCATAACTGCGGCGTCCGTCTGGTCAGGACGAACCTCACCGAGAAAGAGGTCAGACCCCGCATAAGGGAGCTCGTCGACACGCTCTTCAAGAACGTCCCGAGCGGGCTTGGAAGCAAGGGGCGCGTGAGGCTTCACTGGACCCAGCTCGACGACGTCCTGGCGGACGGAGCCAAGTGGGCCGTCGACAGCGGCTACGGCTGGAAGGAGGACCTTGAGCACCTTGAAGAGGGCGGAAGGATGGAGGGTGCTGACCCGGGAGCGGTCAGTCAGAGGGCCAAGCAGCGCGGGGCACCCCAGCTCGGCTCGCTCGGTTCGGGCAACCACTTCCTCGAGGTTCAGGTCGTGGACGAGGTCTACGACGAGGAGATAGCCAAAGCCTACGGTCTCTTCAGGGGGCAGGTGGTCGTTATGATACACACGGGCTCCCGCGGCCTCGGGCATCAGGTGGCGAGCGACTACCTCCGCGTGATGGAGAAGGCCAACAGGAAGTACAGGGTGCCTTGGCCTGACAGGGAGCTCGTCAGCGTTCCCTTCGAGAGCGAGGAGGGACAGCGCTACTTCTCGGCGATGAAGGCTGCTGCGAACTTCGCGTGGGCCAACAGACAGATGATAACCCACTGGGTCAGGGAGAGCTTTGAGGAGGTCTTCAAAAGGAAGGCGGAGGACATGGGGATGAGCATCGTCTACGACGTCGCCCACAACATAGCCAAGGTGGAGGAGCACGAGGTCGACGGGAAGAGGGTCAAGGTCGTCGTCCACAGGAAGGGAGCAACGAGGGCCTTCCCCGCAGGCCACCCGGACGTTCCTAAGGCTTACCGCGACGTCGGCCAGCCCGTCCTGATTCCGGGCTCGATGGGAACCGCGAGCTACATCTTAGCTGGAGCGGAGGGCTCGATGAGGGAGACCTTCGGCTCGACCTGCCACGGTGCCGGAAGGCTCCTCAGCAGGAAGGCCGCGACGAGGCAGTACCGCGGTGACAGGCTGAGAAACGAGCTCATGAGGCGCGGCATCTACGTCCGCGCGGCGTCGCTCCGCGTTGTTGCTGAGGAGGCTCCTGGTGCGTATAAGAGCGTTGACAACGTCGTCAGCGTCGTCCATCAGGCCGGGATAGCGAAGCTCGTGGCGAGAATGAGGCCCATGGGAGTCGCCAAGGGGTGAGGGGGCAACAACGTTTATAAACCTCCTCGAATTCTCCTTCATGGAGAGCGCCGGGGTAGCCTAGCCTGGGAAGGCGCGGGACTCGAGATCCCGTGGGCGTCGCCCACCAGGGTTCAAATCCCTGCCCCGGCGCCATCCTCCTTCTCATCTCGGGGGATCATGATGACGGTCCTTATAATCGCCGAGAAGCCAAACGTGGCGCGGAAGATAGCCTACGCTCTGGCCGATGGAAAACCGGTTCGACGGAGCATCGGGAAGGCGCCTCACTACGTTCTGACGAGGAACGGGGAACGGATAATAGTAGCCCCCGCCGTCGGACACCTCTTCTCCCTCACATCGTCTGATGATTCCAGAGGATACCCGGTCTTTGACGTCAGGTGGGTTCCGGCCTACGTCGCCGACAGGAGCAAGTCCTACGTGAGGGGCTACGTAAAGGCCCTCGCGACGCTCGCCAAGCAGGCCGACGAGTTCGTCGTCGCCTGCGACTACGACACCGAGGGGGAGGTCATAGGGTACACCGCCCTCAAGTACGCCTGCGGGGTCGACCCTTCGCGGGCGAAGAGGATGAAGTTCTCCGCCCTGACGCGGAAGGACCTCCTCAGGGCGTGGAGCAACCTCGAACCGACCATCAACTACGGGATGGCCGATGCGGGCATTACACGGCACGTCCTCGACTGGTACTGGGGGGTTAACCTCTCGCGGGCCCTCACCAGCGCGGTCAAGCGGGCCAGCGGGAAGTGGATGGTTCTCTCAACGGGCAGGGTTCAGGGCCCGACCCTCAAGTTTCTCGTCGACAGGGAGAAGGAGATAGCCAGCTTCAAGCCCGAGCCGTACTGGGTAGTCAGGATGGTCGTGGAGAAGGACGGGGAGAAGTACACAGCGAACTACGAGAAAGAGCGGATAAATGACGAG
>Ga0256834_1001854_pt1 | contig 13859 bp, 14 predicted proteins | sample 4281140metaG_FD_190536 | JGI IMG/M metagenome (GOLD analysis project Ga0256834, IMG submission 190536) | Hydrothermal vent microbial communities from East Pacific Rise, Pacific Ocean - 4281-140 | ecosystem: Environmental > Aquatic > Marine > Hydrothermal vents | place: Pacific Ocean: East...
TCATTTATGAGTTCCGTACTGTTTTCGGTTTTAGGCATCTATATCTTTATTGCCGTCGGTTTTATTGCCAAAATGAGTTTTAAACAGAAGATTGACGACCGTACAATCACGTTGCTCTCTGTCTATTTCTTACAGGTGTTTCTAACCTTTTGGGGACTGTTGAAGCGTCCTATTGATGCTACGTTATTGATGGCGCCCTCACTCTACCTGCTGATTGTCATGCTCGGTCTCATCATCTCATGGGTCTTAGCACGACGACTGTTTCATGATGCAAAAGAGCGCTCCATTGCCACCGTTGCCGCTTTGATTGGCAATACCGGAAACCTTGGCATTCCTCTGGGCATTGCCCTCTTTGGCGAGCAGAGTATTCCCTACACCACCCTTATCAATCTGGTTAATGTCTTTGTCGTCTATACCATAGGGGTTTACTTCTACTCACGTGGCGAGTTTACGGTGAAGAGCTCGCTTCTTAACATTGTTAAGCTTCCTATTTTATGGGCGGCATTAATGGCTATAGGGCTCAATCTCTACGGCTATATTCCGAACCAAACGGTTGAGACAACACTACAGATGGGTGCTTATGCTTCCATGGTACTGCAACTACTTCTTTTTGGCATCTACCTCTACGGTACAAAAATACATGTAATGAATCGCATCTTAATCTCATGGGTGGTGAGTGTCAAGTTTTTACTGCTGCCGCTTATTGCCTATATAGTGCTCATCTCTATTGATATTGACCCGATGATTAAGAGTATTTTATTGTTAGAGCTCATGGTTCCCTTAGCCGTTGCTAATGTCAATTTGGCATCCTTGTACAACTGTCGTCCTAAAGATACGACAGCACTGGTATTCATCACCTCATTACTCTTTTTAGCTATTATTTTCATAGCGATTCATATTATGCAGACGTTTTAGGGGGAACTTATGGCACTGGAACTGACCGATAAAAACTATGTGACAACCGTAGAAAATACCGATGTAGCACTGTTTATTGACTTCTATTCACCACATTGTGGGCCGTGTCATGAGGTGATGGCACTGCTTGATATTTTAGAGACCTACTTTGGTGAACGTGCCTGTATCTGCACGGTTGATATTACCCGCAACCCTAAACTGGCACAAAAATATGATATTAAAAGTGTTCCGTTTTGCGTCAGTATCGGTGAAGACAAAATGGTCAAAGATTACGAACTCGGTGCCGCTTCTGTTGAGCGTTATATCAGCATGATAGAAAAAGCCATTGGCGAGAAAGGGTTTTTTCGCCGACTGTTTGGTTAGTCATGCAACCTTTTGACTACAATAGCGCCGTAGAAATTGCTCCCCATATCTACTGGATCGGTATGTATCTTGAAAACGATCCGTTTCAGTGCCACCCCTACCTCATTGACAACGGTGATGAGTCCATTCTTATTGATCCCGGAAGTATGATTGAGTTTGATGCCATTGTCAACAAAGTACAAAGCATCACCGACATCGGCAATATCAAATATATTATTCTGCACCATCAAGACCCCGATCTCTGTGCTTCGGTTCCCGATTTGGAAAAGCTCATCAACCGTAGTGACCTGCGCATTATTACTCACAGCCGTATGACACCGCTTATTAAGCACTATTTAACGACCTCAGCATACTATGAGATTGACAAAGAGCAGCTGCAACTTCGTACCTCAAGTGGTCTGTGTTTGGAATTTCTCACCACCCCCTACTGCCACTCTCCGGGTGCTTTTGTCAGTTATGATCCCCACTCCAAGGTACTCTTCTCCGGTGATATCTTCGGCGGTATTGAGGAGTCATGGGAGTTTTTTGCCAAAGAGGACTATTTTGATCAGGCCAAACAGTTTCATGCCGAGTATATGCCCAGTAAAGATATCTTTAACTATGCTCTTAAAAAAATTGAGCAGCTCGACCTTGAACTCATAGCCCCGCAACACGGCTCCATTATTCAAAAGCCCTACATTGCCGACCTCATCCACAAAATGAAAAATCTTGACTGCGGTCTCTATATTGATGAAAAATACAACAGTGAACTGCTCGATACGATTGAGGCGCTACGGGCAAAAGATCGCGCCCTCAAAGAGCAGGAGAGCCTACTCTTTCAGCAGTCTAAAATGGCGGCAATGGGAGAGATGATCGGTAATATTGCGCATCAATGGCGCCAACCCCTTGCCATTGTCAATACCCTCATTGCCATTACCAAAGAGAAGAACAATTACGATATGCTCAACAAAGAAGATCTTACATGTAAATTGGCGGAGATGGAGAAAAATATCGCCTATATGTCCAGTACCATCGAAGATTTTATGAGCTTTTTTAAACCCAATAAACAGAAACAGCCCTTTAGTATTCGCAAGGCGGTCACGCTGGCACTGGAAGTGCTTCATCCCAATATTAAAAAACACGGCATTGCCGTCACTATTGACGGTGATCACTCTCTTGTTGTTAACGGCTACATCAATGAGTATGTCCAAGCGATTATGGCGATTGTTAATAATGCCCAAGATGCTCTGTTACAAAACGGCATTGCCCATCCGCACATCAACATCACCTTTTTTGGTCATAATACGCAGTCTCGTCTGGAGATATCCGATAATGCCGGCGGTATTGATGCCGAAATACTGGAGCGTATTTTTGAACCCTACTTTACAACCAAGCACCCCTCCATGGGCACCGGTCTGGGGCTGTACATTACAAAGATGATTATAGAGCGCAGCATGAACGGGGTGCTAGAGGTTCACAATAATCCCAACGGTACCACATTTAGTATAGGAGTCACCCATGCATAAAAAAATAGAACATATCTCCGTCCTTATTGCCGAAGATGAAAAAGAGTTACGCGAGTACTTTGTAGAGTATCTTCAAATCTTCTTTACGACCGTCTATCAGGCTTCATGCGGTCGTGAAGCACTCGAAATTTATAAAGTAAAAAAACCCGATATTATTGTTGCTGACATTAACATGCCCAATCTTGACGGCTTAAGCATGATTGAGACAATCCGCGAGCACGATAAACTGACCAAAGTCATTATTGCCACCGCACATTCAGAAAAAGAGAAGCTGCTCAAAGCCATTGAGCTGCATCTGGTACGTTACCTTATTAAACCCATTAATAGTGACACACTTAAAGAGCTGCTCTTCTCTCTTGTAGAAGAGATTGAGAGTGAGAAGAGCAGCGTACTCCTCAAAGAGGGCTTTATATGGGACAAAAAACATCAAACATTACAGCATAACGGAGAGAACGTCCACCTCACCAAACGCGAGCAGCGTCTCTTAAACCTAATGCTTAATAAACCCAACCGTAGCATCTCCAATGAAGATATCTACTATACCGTCTATGAAGATCAGCCCGAAAAAGAGTTTAGTATTCACGCACTTACGTCACTCATTAAACGTCTGCGTACCAAGCTTCCCAATAATACCATTTCGAGTAATTACGGTGTCGGTTACATTATGCACACGAAGTAGAAGAGAAATTTATAAATTTTATCAAAAACTTTGATTTTTGACAACATGTGACAAACTCTTACTCTATAATTCTCCTGTGTGTGTTATGTCGAACTCAGTTAACGCACTTTAGACAACGAGGTCTTATAGATTCAAAGCGTCCATTTTTCATTCGGAGGTCTAAAGCCGTTAACTGTGTTATCAGGAAAACTTTAAAACAACCCTGCAAGGTCTGATGCAGGGTTGTTTTAAAGTTACCCTTGATTCTTTCCCCCCCCATAACCTCACATTGACATAACATCGTACTTTACCACTTTTGGAGAGACTATGTTAGAAACCATACTAAAACGAGACGGCACATCTCAACCTTTTACCCCTTATAAAATTGAAGATGCGATTAAAAAAGCATTTCAGAGTGAATCAACCCCGTTTGATAACAGTATCTATGTTGATGTCATTACGGCACTGACACAAAAACGTATTATTGCGGTTGAAGATGTTCAAGATATGATTGAACACGTGCTGTTTAAAGCTCGCTATTTTGACGTAATGAAATCGTTTATACTCTACCGCCATACGCATAAAATGCAACGTGAACATCAATTGGGTCTGAATGAAGATACCACCTACATTAACGCCACGCAAACGATTGAAGAGTACATTAGCGGCAGTGATTGGCGTATTAAAGCCAACTCCAATACCGGGTATTCACATGCCGGCTTAATTAACAATACCGCCGGAAAAGTGATTGCCAACTACTGGCTCGATAAGATCTACTCTAAAGAGGAAGGGTATGCCCATCGTAACGGAGATTACCACATTCACGATCTCGATGCATTAAGCGGTTATTGTGCCGGCTGGAGCTTACGCGTACTCTTAGATGAAGGCTTTAACGGGGTACGTGGCAGGGTGGAGTCGCGCGCTCCTAACCACTTTCGAGAAGCCCTCGGTCAAATGGCAAACTTTTTAGGTATTTTACAGAGCGAATGGGCAGGGGCACAGGCATTTAGCTCGTTTGACACCTATCTAGCCCCCTACCTTTTCAAAGATGAACTCAGCTACAGTGACGTTAAAAAAGCGATTCGCAGTTTTATCTATAACCTCAATGTTCCGGCACGCTGGGGGCAGAGCCCCTTTACTAACATTACCATTGACTGGACGGTTCCTGAGGATCTACGTGAGCAGATTCCCACACGTCATCAACGCCATCTCTTTCAAGGACTCAACAGTGAGTCCTTACAACATAAAGCTACTTTACGCGGTGCCGCGTCACTTGAGAGCATGAGCTACCAACATTTTCAAGAGGAGATGCACACCATTAACCGAGCCTTTTACGAGGTAATGACCGAAGGCGATCAGAGCGGACAGCCTTTTACCTTTCCCATTCCTACCGTTAACATCACGGAAGATTTTGATTGGTATGGTGAAAATACTGACATCCTTTTTGAGAATACGGCAAAAATCGGCTCCTCCTACTTTCAGAACTTTATCGGCTCACAGTACATACGCAACAGTGAAGGCGCACTTGTAGCCAACCCCCATGCGTATAAACCCGGTCATGTACGCAGTATGTGCTGTCGGCTCCAGTTAGATCTACGAGAGCTTCTCAAACGCGGAGGCGGACTCTTCGGCAGTGCCGAAATGACGGGAAGTATTGGCGTTGTCACCATCAATATGGCACGACTGGGTTATCTGCATGCAGGCAATAAGGAAGCGCTCTTTAGTGCGTTAGATCGACTGATGCTCTTAGCGCAATCCACACTGGAGAAGAAACGCCGCTTTATTGAGGAGTTGTATGAACGCGGTCTCTTCCCCTATACCCAACGCTACCTGCACCACTTTAATAACCACTTCGCTACCATTGGTGTTAACGGCATCAATGAGATGATTCGCAACTTTACAAACGATAACGCAACTATTGTACAAAGTGAGGGCATGGCACTGGCAACAGAGGTACTGGAGTATATGCGTGAGCGTATGGTACGTTTTCAAGAAGAGACAGGTAATCTGTACAATCTTGAAGCTACCCCTGCTGAAGGAACTACCTACCGCTTTGCCAAAGAGGACAGAAAACGCTACCCCAATATTTTACAAGCAGGTTTTGGTGAGAATATCTACTACACCAACTCATCACAACTGCCCGCTAACTACACCGATGATCCGTTTGAAGCACTGCAACTCCAAGACACGCTCCAGTGCCTCTATACCGGAGGCACGGTACTGCATCTCTACATGAAAGAGCGTCTCAGCTCGACGGAGGCGTGCCGCAAACTGGTCAAAAATATTATTACGAACTTCAGGCTCCCGTACATTACCATTACTCCGCTCTTTTCAAGCTGTCCGAAACATGGGTATCTTGCCGGAGAGCATGAGTTTTGTCCCCAATGTGATGCGGAGCTTGTTACATCTTATACGAAGGAGGAGGCAGATGTCTCATGAAACTATTTTAAAAAAATTGCACGCACAGCGTCGTCGCTGTATTGTTTATACTCGGGTAATGGGGTACCATCGTCCTGTTGAGAGTTTTAATATCGGTAAAAAGGGTGAACATTACGAACGCAAACAGTTTACAGAGCATACACGCTCATAAAGCACTCTACGATATCACCCCCTTTACGACGCTGGATTATCCGCACCATCTTGCTGCCGTATTATGGTTTGCAGGATGCAATATGCGGTGTGACTACTGTTATAATCGTGATATTGTATTCGGGAGAGGAGAGCTCTCACTTCAAGATGCTTTAGCATGGCTAACACAACGCCAAGGGCTGCTTGATGGGGTTGTTCTCTCCGGTGGAGAAGCAACACGCTACCCCCATTTGGCCACCTTTGCTCACGCTATTAAAACACTCGGTTTTAAAATAAAACTCGATACTAACGGTACAAATCCTGATGCTATTGCCACTCTTATTGAGCGAGAACTCATTGACTACGTAGCTCTGGATTACAAAGCTCCGGAGTATAAATACAAAACCATTACCCACCATAACACTATGCTACCCTTTTATCAAAGCTTAGAACTTCTCATACGTGCTAACGTTTCGTTTGAAGTACGCACCACACTACATGCCGATCTGTTAGATGAAGATGATATCAATATGATGATTCAAGATTTACATGTAAAAGGGTATCGCGGTACCTACTATCTGCAACATTTTCTCTATGATGAGAATACTATCGGTAAGCTCACACATCCCAAACATCTGTTTGATACCAGCCGAGTGCATCAGCTCTTACCCATTCAGTACCGTAACTAAAATGCTGATGCAATCAGAAGATACCGCCCAATACGAAACAGTGCGACAATAAGAAGAAACCAGATAAATTTCAGACGCAGTATCCCTGCGACAATCGTAAGCGGATCACCAATAACAGGCAGTACGCTTAAGGGCAGCATCACATAACCGTAACGATGCCCTAAAGAGAGGGCTTTGGCTCCGGTTGATGATGCTTCAAGTTTGCTCTGCATGGTGGCATATAACCAATACCCTAACGCATAATTGAGCACAACGGCCAAAACATTACCCAGTGAGGCGACACTCACAGCGAGCGTCCTGTCCATACCCGAGACCAAAGCGGCAATCAATGCGGCTTCGGAACTAAAAGGCAGAATTGTTGCCGCGGCAAATGCCGCTAGAAACAATACTGCGGCTTCAGCCATCTATGAAGGTTTGAATATTTTCAACAATCTTACGTACTAACAGATCGCGTGATTCTATTGATGTCCATGCAATATGCGGTGTGATATAGAGTGCATCGCTCCTTTTTACATGTAAAAGCGGGTGATTCTCCTGCATCGGCTCATGCTCCAATACATCCAGTCCTACTTTAATATCTTTAACATCAATAATACGTGCAAGTGCTGCCTCATCAACAATACCGCCGCGCCCGAGATTGAGCAGTATAGCACCTTCTTTAAGCTGCAGCAGTTCTGATTGGGAGATCAGCCCTTTGGTATTGGCATTAAGCGGTGCATGAATGGAGATAATATCACACGTCTCCAGCAGGGTGCTTAACCCGACTTTAGGATAGGTCGCATTATCATTTTTATATGATGTAGAGTAGTAGCAGACCTCCGCGCCAAAAGCCGTAGCCACACCAGCCACTCCCTGTCCAATGGCACCCAGACCGATAATACCCCACTTCTTTCCGGCTATCTCGGCAAAAGGACGATCTAAATGAGTAAAAATAGGACTTCTACACCATGACCCCTCTTTGACATAACGGTCATAATAACACGAACTCCCCATAAGGTACAACAACATGGAGAGGGTGTGTTGCACGACGGAGTGTGTCGAGTAGCCGGCAACATTTTTTACTTCAATGTTATACTTGAGTGCGGCTTCAAGATCAACATTATTCATCCCCGTCGCTGCGACACAGATGAGTTTGAGCTGTTTAGACGCTGCCATCATATGCTCGGTAATAACCACCTTGTTAGTAATGACGACATCAGCATTTTTAATGCGCTCTCGTGTCTCCCCCGAAAGGGTGGTCTCATACACCTTCAGCGTACCGAACCGTTTGAAGTCACTCAAATCGGTCTGCCCCAGTGTAGCGGCATCTAAAAAGACAATATTCATGTGACATCCTTGATACGTTCAATCAACTGCTTTGCTTGTGACAAGGCCCGCTCTGCCTCATCAAAGACCAACGCTACTGCCAAGCGTCGTCCTTGATGCGCTTCGGGTTTGGAGAAGATTCTTACAAAGCTGTTGGCACTAAAGAGGCTCTCATCTACCTCAATAACCGGCGCATGTGATTCAACCTCTGATTTAAAGGCAGCACTGGCTCCCGCACCGTAAAAAGTAAAATCAAGCGGCAATCCTAAAATAGCGCGAATATGCAGTGCAAACTCACTTTGACTCTGAGTGATCAGTGTCACCATTCCGGTATCGTGCGGGCGAGGACTGAGCTCTGAAAAATAGACCTCATCACCGCAAACAAACATCTCCACACCAAACAGACCGCGACCACCCAAACCGTCGGTCACCGTTTTTGCCATAACTTGGGCTTTCTCTTTGGCAATCGCACTCATCTGCATCGGCTGCCAACTAAAGACATAATCGCCATCACGCTGAATATGCCCAATCGGTTCACAAAAAAGCGTCTCTTTTCCATTACAAACCGTCAGCAGTGTAATTTCGTAATCAAATGTAATAAACGCTTCTACAATCAGTTCACTGGCATCACCACGTGCCTCTTTGGCTATCTCCCAAGAGGTACTCAAATCATCGGCACTTTTAGCGACACTTTGTCCATGACCGGAACTGCTCATGACCGGCTTAATCACACACGGAAAACCTAATGCATTCGCTGCACTGCAAAGCTCTTCATACGTAGAAACAAATTGGTAACCTCCCGTTTGAACACCCAACTCCTCGGCAGCAAAACGACGAATATTTTTACGATTCATTGTTTTATTGACCGCTTCGGCATTGGGAATAACACAAAACCCTTCGGCCTCCGCCTTAAAAAGTGCGTCAATACTAATCGCCTCAATCTCAGGCAGAATAAAATCAGGCTGCTCACGACGAATGATCTCTAAAATTGCCTCGCTATCTTGCATATTAACAACATGTGCGCGATGGGCTACGTGATGGGCAGGAGCATGCTCATAACGATCAACAGCGATGACCTCCAAACCCAAACGTTGTGCTTCAATAGCCACCTCTTTACCCAACTCTCCCGAACCCAATAGCATGACACGCTGGGAATTGCTTTTTAACGGTGCAGCAAACTGCATGAACACTCCTTGATCTAATGTACGGTATTATATCGAGGAAATAATAAAGTTATATGCTAACGTAAAATCTTTTGTATATGATGTTTAATCGAATAAAGAAACGTACCTAAATACTGTACTATTGGATCATATAAACCTAATGGTTTTAATATACCATATGCAATATAATTCGTTGGTAACTTAAGCATTTCTGCAGCAACATATATCAAAGCTTGTTTATTATTATAATAATGTTTTGCATTCCACCATTGAGGCTTACTACTGACTACACAAGCTGTCAATCCATCATGTTGATATCCAGCAATCTTATCCGCTAAAAACATAATTCTACGTGAATGAGGAGGATCAGATATAAACATTACACTTTTTAAATGATGTTGTCGTAAATACTTTTGTAACGCCCATACTTCCTTCATCGTATTTGAAGTTGCTTCAAGAAAAATTATATTTTCTCTAAGAACACCATGTTCTATCAGGTAATGAATTTTATTACATAGTTTCTGACCAATATAAACTTTTTTGCTTCCTGTTAAAATAATTTTTTGAGAACGAGAATATCCTTGTAAATAATATTCTAAAGACTTCTGTATCCGTTCTCCACTCCCGCCACCGAGGCAAACGATCACATCACTCTTTTGTGGAATCTGAGACACATCAAAAAATTTTCCTAAATTTATAAAAATAATAAACAACAAAGAAAGAATTACCAAACTATAGACTGTACAACTTAATAGTATTTTTTTCACTCAACCCTCAATCCAATGTACCTAATAAACATTACATAACTGTATCAAAAAAATATAAATATCAAAGCAACAAAAAAGAATAAAAACGATAGAATACACAAAATAATTTCTATACTATTCAACCCCATTAATAATTGTAATGTTACAATACTATTAAAAATGAGTGGTAGATAAAAGTATTCATAAACTACCCTTTGCAAGGAATTTAATGTTGAATCAAGAACGCTTGACCCATCTTAAACAGCTCGAAGCCGAGTCAATCCACATATTACGCGAAGTTGCTGCTGAGTTTACCAACCCTGTAATGATGTACTCGGTTGGAAAAGACTCTTCAGTTATGCTCCATCTGGCTATGAAGGCATTTGCCCCGAGTAAACTCCCTTTTCCTCTTTTACATGTAGATACATTGTGGAAATTTAAAGAGATGATTACTTTTCGGGATCAACGTGCTAAAGATTTAGGGTTTGATCTCATTGTTCACTCCAATCCTGAGGGAATTGATATGAATATTTCTCCCTTTGAGCACGGCAGTAAAGTCCATACTGATATTATGAAAACTCAAGCACTAAAGCAAGCACTAAATTCCGGTGGCTATGATGCCGTTATTGGCGGAGCACGTCGTGATGAAGAGAAGTCCCGAGCCAAAGAGCGAATATTCTCGTTTCGAGATAAGCACCACCGCTGGGACCCTAAAAATCAACGCCCTGAACTGTGGAATGTCTACAATACTGCCATCCAAAAAGGGGAAAGTGTTCGTGTCTTTCCTATCTCTAACTGGACCGAACTTGACGTATGGCAATATATCTATTTAGAAGACATTCCCATTCCGTCACTCTATTTTGCCAAAGAGCATGATGTCGTTGAGTACGAAGGGACTAAAATCATGGTAGATGATGAGCGTATGCCTGAAGAGCTGCGTAAAACAGCAAAAAAAGAGATGGTACGCTTTCGAACGCTAGGATGCTACCCGTTAACCGGCGCCATTAGCTCAACCGCTACAACGCTTCCGGAGATCATTAAAGAGATGTTACTCTCAACCAGTAGTGAGCGTGAAGGTCGTCTAATTGATAAAGATCAAGAAGGAGCCATGGAGCTTAAGAAAATTGAAGGGTATTTTTAATGGATATTATTGATTATTTAAAAAAACATGAGAACAAAGATATGCTCCGCTTCTTAACCTGCGGTAGTGTCGATGACGGTAAAAGTACGCTCATCGGTCGTATGCTTTATGATTCAAAGATGATTTTTGACGACCAGCTGGCTGCAGCTGAGAGTGAAAGTAAAAAGTATGGAACTACCGGCGAAAAAATCGATATGGCACTTCTTGTTGATGGTCTACAGAGTGAGCGTGAACAGGGTATTACTATTGATGTAGCCTATCGCTTTTTTGCAACAGAGAAACGTAAGTTTATTATTGCTGATACTCCAGGGCATGAGCAGTATACACGGAACATGGTTACCGGTGCTTCTACTGCTGATGTTGCCATTATTCTTATTGATGCACGTAAAGGGATTTTAACCCAGACACGACGTCATAGTTTCATTGTTTCACTTTTGGGCATTGAGCATGTTATTGTCGCTATTAATAAAATGGACTTAGTCGATTTTAGTGAAAGCGTTTATAATGAGATATCACAGGCTTACGGTGAACTGGCTAAAGAACTGGGTATTAAAAATACCTATTATATCCCTGTTAGTGCCCTTGACGGTGATAATGTGGTCGATAAAAGTGCACACACCCCTTGGTTTAACGGAATGCCTCTTCTTGGACTTCTTGATACTATGGATATCTCCAAAGAGCAAAAAGCAGAGAATTTTAGATTTCCGGTACAATATGTCAACCGTCCTCATCTTAACTTTAGAGGTTTTTGCGGTACTATTGCCGCGGGTAGCGTCAAAGTTGGTGATGCCATTACGGTACTGCCTTCAGGGAAAAGTACGACTGTTAAAAGTATTATTAACGCAGGTGATATTACCGAAGCCAATCGAGAAGCGACAACAGAAGAAGCCTACGCACCGATGGCTGTCACCATTACAACCGAAGATGAGGTTGATATTAGCCGTGGCGATATGATTGTACATACCCATAACCTTCCACGGGTCTCCAACAGTCTTAAAGTGATGCTGGTTTGGATGGATGAAAAACCAATGACACTAGGGCGTACGTATGATATTAAACGAGCTACTTCCGTAGTTTCAGGAAACTTTGAGCACATTAACTACAAAATAGATGTTAATACCTATGAGCGTACACAAATCGATACACTTGAACTCAATGACATTGCCTCATGTCGCATGGTACTTACCCGTCCCATCGCGTCAGATTCCTATAAAGACAATCGACTTACCGGTAGTTTTATTGTTGTTGACCGTATTACTAATAATACTGTAGGAGCAGGCATGATTGTCGGTGTCAGTCGGCGTGATGAAGATGTCATTAAACGTGGTGATAAACACTATAGTGATGCCGAAAAGGCACTCAATCAGTATATTCGTGAGCACTTCCCTGAGTGGGAGTGTAAAGCAGTCTAATGTATACAGAAACTAACCAACGCTCCATTGTCAAAGGGATCAGCTGGCGTGTTGTTGCCACATCTACAACCATTATTATTGTTTACGTTTTTTTTGGAAGACTGGATTTGGCTATTGCTGCCGGAATGATTGAAACGGTACTCAAAGTGGGTCTCTACTGGGCACATGAGCGTATCTGGTTTAAAGTACGCTGGGGAAGGAAAAAAATCGAACCTTTTAACCTCTGGTTTACAGGTTTGCCTCTCTCAGGAAAAACGACCATTGCCGATAAGGTTTATGAAGAACTTGAGAAACTGCATCTTCCTTTAGAGCGTATTGATGCCAAAGATATTCGTGATCTGATTCCAGATATCGGCTTTACACGAGAAGACCGAAATCGTCATATGCATCGGGTTGGTTTTCTCATTCAAAAACTTCAAAAAAACTCTATCTCAACGGTTGCTTCATTTGTCTCACCCTATAAAGAATCTCGTAAAGCTATTCGTGATATGGTAAACAACAATATTGTTGTACATATTAAAGCAGATATTGAGACCTGTAAACAACGTGACTATAAAGGGGTATATGAAAAAGCCTTAAAAGGTGAACTGCAGAATTTCTCAGGCATTAACGATGTCTATGAAGAGCCGCAACATGCCGAAATAACTATCGATACCGATGTTACCAGTGCTGATGAAGCAGCTAAAATCATTGTCAAATATATAAAGAAGCACTATGTCAAGTAATATCGTATGGCACGACCATCATGTCAGTAAAGAAGCGCGCTCGCAACTCAAGCAACAACGTCCTTGTATCTTATGGTTTACCGGCTTAAGCGGTAGTGGAAAATCCACTGTTGCCAATGCTGTTGAAGCTAAACTAAACGAGAGAGGTTTTCATACCTATCTGCTTGATGGGGATAATATTCGCCGTGGATTAAATGCCAAACTAGGCTTTTCGGATGAAGATCGTATTGAAAATATTCGTCGTATTGGAGAGGTAGCTAAACTCTTTGTCGATGCCGGAACTATTGTACTTTCTGCTTTTATCTCTCCCTTCCAAGAAGATAGAGATCGCGTAAGAGAATTGGTTGAAGAGAGAGAGTTCATTGAAGTCTATATTGATACACCTATTGAAGTATGTGAGAGCAGAGACCCCAAAGGACTTTACAAAAAAGCGCGCAATGGTGAAATCCCTGACTTCACAGGGATTTCATCACCCTATGAGGCACCGACACAGGCAGAAATACATGTAAAAAACAGTGAGCTCAGCATTGATGCCTGTGCTGATACTATAATTGATTATCTCCAAACTAAAGGTTATTTAAATGCTTGATTCCATTATACTAAAAGACATTGTCGCCGTTGCCAAAGAAGCTGGTGATGCTATTATGAAAATTTATCATAGAGACTTTA
>Ga0256834_1001856_pt1 | contig 13847 bp, 21 predicted proteins | sample 4281140metaG_FD_190536 | JGI IMG/M metagenome (GOLD analysis project Ga0256834, IMG submission 190536) | Hydrothermal vent microbial communities from East Pacific Rise, Pacific Ocean - 4281-140 | ecosystem: Environmental > Aquatic > Marine > Hydrothermal vents | place: Pacific Ocean: East...
AAGCGATATATCACAGAATTATACAAAATATGTTCCTTAACATTGCTACAGAAGCAATATATTTAGGTTTAAATGGATACAATCCATTAACTTTCGAAATTTATGATAATTATGGCGGGGACAAATCTACTAAAAACTCAGGCACAGCATCCATAACGGGCGATGGAGTAACCACCACATTCACCATACCACATGGATTAGTTTCAACACCCAGCTATGTAAATGTACAGCCGAAGGCGGGAGCTCCTGCACCGACATCAATCGACTGGAACGACAAAGACATTATCTTGACGTTTTCAACAGCACCAACGGCAGGAACCTACTATTATGCATGGGAAGCAAGAGTCTAGTTAGGCAAATTTTTTGTTAAGTAAACAAGAGTGTTGTTTGATGAATCTCCTAGACTTTGCTTGTTCAGAAAAGGCTGGTCATATTGTTGACAGACTTATATGCAGAAAAGATCTTATTGGAGTAGATAGATTTTTTAAGTATGCAGACAGAAGAGATTCAAGCATTGTTTTAAGAGATTGCAAGATTCAGACTGCAGATCTTGATTCGCTAGTTGCTGTAAAATGCATTCTTAACGTTCTAAATACTTACGGAATCTATGTAGTTATAGACAAAGAAAGTAGACTTGCATTTGTTGAATGCTACTATGAAGACAAAGTTCTTGCTGGAGTTATAGATGTAGATCTTCTTTCTTTGATTGACATTTCTGGAAGTTTAAGTTTTAAGAGGTCTCTAGAGGGATTCATATGCAGGTTGCAACAGTAGTTACAGCAGAAGGAGCGAAAGAATTTAGTTTTACTATTCCAGAAGAGCTAGTAAATAGATTCAGATATCAGAGATGCATAATTTTCTTCGGATGCAGTCTTCTAGAACTAAAGGGAGTCTTTCTAGAGTATAGTCTCTACTATCAGTTCTTGAATAATGGAGTTGAAGAGCTGTTAGATTCTTCAATGCTTGCAGACTTTCTAGATTTCTTTTATTATGAATTCTGGAGTCGAGGAATAGTAGTTGCAGAAATAGAAGATTACTCTGTTTTGTTTTGGGTCTAGGTGATACTATGATGTTGCTTCTTGGATTTTCAGAAGGTTTTCCTGAAGCAATTAAGTTGAAAAGACCTACAGTATCTGCAATAGTCAAAAAGATTGTCTTGTCTGGTTATCATGTAGCATTTCTTGTTCAGTGTTACGACGAATTGACTTTAGTCAAAGTAGCAAGAGCAGTAAGAAAAAGAAGCTTCAAGCAGATACTAGATAAACTTATGGAAGAAGGAAAGTTAACGTATATCAAATTTACAAGATATCGAGAAGGAGTAGAGCTTCCATATTCATTCTTAGTTCTCTGCAGAAAAGAATGGGAAATTAATCAATTATACAGAATAAATAAAGTCAACGCATTTCTTGGAAGTTGTAGAGATCAGTATTTCTTCTATCGATTCATTCTTACTAGAGAATTTGTAGAAGTTTTTGCTTTTAGTGAAGAGTTGATGGAATCTAGAGTTAGATCTACAGATTCTTTGCATTCGAAAGTAGATTCAATTGAAGACTTCATACAGGCTGCGTTTGGTTCAAGTTAATTTTTTATCTCCCCGTTGCTTGCAAGACTCATGCGTAAGCGTGGGGATACGCAAGGAGAGGTGGGCGGGCAAACCTTAAATAACCCACTATCAAACACACAATAAATGCAAACATTGTACGACTTTATTGTATCAGAGATACCAAGAATTTCTGCTTCAGGTCTTTCTGTTTCTAGAAGCGTGCCTCTTCCTGCAAATTCTTTTATCCGACTTCTTGCAGATGAAGAATCTATTGAGTTAAGAGATGCGATAGTAGACAGGTATGACGATTCTATTTTAAAGGATCTGCATTTTGTTAGTGTTTCTATAGAAGATAGTATCTATGCTTCTATAGTTGCTGACTTCAAGAAAGAAGTTGCAGTAATTTCTGTTACTACGTCTGAGGATGTATATCTTCAATATTGCGATCTTCAAAAACTGAAAACCATTCAAATTTCAAATTCAAAGGCTTTTGAAGAGTCGATCGGGAGGTTGTTAAATCTATGATTGCTGCAGTGGTGACAGACAAATTTGTTGCAACATTAGAATTTTCTTCTATAAAAGAAGCAATAGAAGACGCAAAGAAGTATCGAAGAGCAGTAGTATTTCTTGGTTGTAGAGTAGAAGACGTAGAAGGAGTTTTAAAAGAAACTGGTGTTGTCGTAGATTCAATCTATGAAATTCTAGATTTTCAAAGATTCAAAATGATAGACTACTACTGCTTCAGCATCTTTGGTTCGAGAGCAGTAAACTATTTCTATGTAAAAGATTATTCATTGTATGCAATTACAACTGGTTCCTGGACTAAACTGGTGGTAGAATGATGATACTTGCAAGTGCAAATGTAGATCCAAGAAGCAATGAAGTTTATGTTTCTTCAGTCAAGTCTGTAGAAAGAGCAAGCATAGGTTCTCTGTTGAAATATTGTTCGATGTCTGATTCTGATTACATTTATATCATAGACGTAGAATCAAAGAAAGATCTAATTCTTCTGCATTCAAAGATTGCAAGAACTAGAAGAATCCCTAAAGACGTAGAGTCGTTCATTATTGGAACAGACTATGCTGAAAACTCTTGGGAATTCAGTACAATTATTTTGTTTCAAAAGATGAAGAAGAATGTAACTTACAGAGTTTCTTACGAAGATGCGTTATTTAGGTTGAAATTCTTTCCAGTTTTCTCTTCAGAATTTCGTGTGTTTCTCTTGCTTTCTCCAGTCGCGGTATATTTTACAGTAACGAAAAGCAATCTTGAATGTAAAGTTGGAATTAAGACTTATTCTTCTTTAAGACAAAAAGTTTCAACGTTTCGAGAAGTAATATACTACTTCATCAGAGAAGCGGGATTCAAGTAATATTTTTTACTAAGGAGAAAATAGATAGCTTGTTAAGGAGGTGATTTGATGAATCTTTTAGACATTAAGGTAGAAGTAGATAAGAGTAAAGATTTGCTGAAGCAAGTATACGAAAAACAATTAGAATTGTGCAAAGAGGTAGATCCAGAATCTATTGATGCAGGAGTCTACACACGAAAAGGGCAGGAAAGAGTAAAGAAGTACATCTTTTACGCAGTCGAAGAACTGATGGAGCTTTCTAACAAGATGAAACTGAGACCATGGGTTCAGACAGAGTATATTCCAGACATCAATGAAATCTATGACGAGCTTGCAGACTCTTACTTGATGTTTTTGCTTGTATGCATTTCTCTTGGTGTCTCTCCAGAAAAGTTGACAGAAATTGCATTGAAGAAGATTGAAGTCAATAGATTTAGAAGAGAGACAAAATATTAGCTTGTTTCATACTCAAGTTTAACCTTTTTTATTTTCTATTCTGAAAGTTTATTATGCCAACGCTAGAAGAACTCTTCGGCACAGGACTTGAAAACATATCTAACTTTCCTCCACCTACTGCTGATGTAGTCGTTTATAAGAATTATAGTCGACAAAGAGTAATTGCAAAGAAGTTTAACTATGAAGAAGAAACGTGGGAAAGAATTGCAGATGGAAAGGCAGGAGTAAGTTTGGATGAACCAAGAGACGATGCTAAAGTAATGCAAGCAGCAATAGATTCTCTTCAAGAGACTGGAGGAAAGGTCAAGATTACAGGAAATTACTTCGTTACTCAACCTATACAGATTACTTATCCTAATGCAGACAATCCAAACGTTAATCTCAGAGTTACTGGAGAATTCTGTAATATTGTTCATTCTGGAGACTTGTTTGTTTTCGATAAGTGCAGACAATGTCTCGGATTTCCGATATTCGAAGGGTTTCAGATCTTTGGAAATAAGGATGGAAGTGCATTTCATATAATAGACAGCTATCATGTAGAGATTCGAGATTGTCAAATTCAGTTTGAAGATGTTGGTGTGCTTCTGGAAATACATGAATATTGGACTGAGTCTACTTTAATTGAAAACTGCAAAATACATTACAACAAAAGTGCTGCAATAAAGTTCTTGAACAGTGGAAGTCCGCATAATTCGTTTGACCAAACAAGAATTATTGCAGTAGATTCAGAAATAGCAGATTCTACATGCATATACATAGGAGAAAATTGCAGCGTCTACAGAAGCATTATTGAATTAATCTGCTGGGCAAATGGAGGTACTGTACTTAAAGTTGATGGAGCAATGCCTGCATGTCTTACACATATCAAGGCAGACGGACAAGGAACTCTGCTAAGCATAGGAGAAAATGCAGGAGAAATCAGATTCTTTGCTACTTATTCTCCAAGCTTGTTCGCTATTGATAATCCTTACAATAAGTCTTATGTTATAGAATACAAGTCAATGCATTTCAAAATTCCTAATACGTATACAGAAGTAATTAGAATTGACGACGACGACGGAGAATTTCTTGCAATTAACAAAAGCTCTTCTGGAGATCCAGTAATTGGTACTTACGGAAGAGCTCTGAGTTTTTGGGATTACAAAGAAGGAAAGTCTTCTGCAGTTAATCTTGGATCGACAATAGTGTCAAGTCTTGTCTGCAATGCAAATCTAGTTTGCAAAGAAATATACGTCGGCGACTATGGGGGTTCATTTGCAAGCTTTACTCCTCCGGCTCCAGTAAAAGGAAAAGTTTTCTTCGCTCAAGATACAAATGCTACTGCTCCAGGAAAGAGACTTTACATATGTCTTGATGGAAGTACATGGAGTTACGTCAGCTTGACATGATTTCTCTTCTTCTTTCTGAAAAACTAAATCTGCAATTTAGCAGTAGCAGAGAGTTATTTGGAATTCTGTATGGAAGACTTGCAGACGGAATCTATATTGTAGAAGACATCTACTACTGCAGTTCTAGAGAATTTAAGGAAGAAGTTGAAATTTCTGAATCATGCATCGAAGTCTTAGAATCTCTACAATCTTTAGGAATTCCGTGTTCTCTTTATCATACTCATCCAGAAGACAGATATCCAAGTTATGACGATATTCTAACTCAGAAGTCGTTAAGACTTGCATTTCCAAGCGTTATACAAACTCCAAACTATTTTGTTTTCTACTCTTTGTATCCATTCGTCTACAATAATCAAACTTCAAGAAAAATAAAAATCGACGGAATTAGCTACTACATTATTGTAAGCTGCAAGTTCTCTTTGTAGTAGCTTCCTCTGTACTCTTCTGCACCAATAGTTGAGAAGAAGACCAGCTGCGCAAATCTTGCATTTCTTTCAATTTTCAATCCATTTTTTCCTACGATCAGAAGAAGATATCCCTTTCCTTCATAACCGGGATCCCAAAGTGCAGAAGAAATAGTGCTTCCCATTCGCATCAAACTGCTTCTTGGTAATGCAATTGCTGCTACGTCCTTTGGAAGCCTTACAGTTTCGTTCAACTTTACAAGATAATGTCCTTCTTGAAGAGTAATTACTTGTATTTCGTCTTCCCAAGAAGAAAGTTCGTCTGTAATGTCTTCTTTCTCTGGAAGTTTTCTATGAGTGTTGTCGAAAGCTAATGTGCCAGTGTCTTTGAATCTGTAGATTCGATCTACTGTTACATCAAATCCACAACTCTGCAGCTGCTGCTCAAGATCAATGTAGTCTTCGATCATTTTCTTTTCTACTATCAGTTTCAGAATTTCTTCTTTTCCAAGTATCATATGCATAATGGTTAGAAAGACTTAAAAATCTTAGTCAGATTTCTTCGAATCGCAGTAGAAAGATTTAAGATTGCGTAATCGAATCTAATTAAAGGCTGAACATTTGGGTGAAATGATGTATCTAATCTTGTTGTCTGTAGATGACAGAAGAGTCTGCAGAAGAGTATATTCAATAGAAAATCTTACTCTCTCTAAGCTTCTTCATTTGTTTGAAACGCTGCACTATGACTACTTTATCGAATTTTGTCTTGTTCCTTCTAGAAGAGAAGCGCTACTGAGAAGATGCTCAAACGTCATAGTAGGTGGTTCTTGGGTTTTCTTAACTTTTGACTTTTCAGATCTCGAGAAAGCAATTTCTTTTGCAGTAGAGAAAGATTCAATCGTTTGCTATGTAGAAGGGCAGAAGTCTTCAGAGACTAAAAAATTCATTCTGAGGCGATCTATTCTTTCTTGCAGTCTAGAAGGTTGTAGTCTTAAAAATTTTTCTTTATGTCTGTATGATAAGCTAATTTCTTCGATTCTAGAGAATGAGATTAAGTGACTTCTTCTCTGCAGCAGACTTGCTCTTAGAGATATCATACATGCCGTATAAGAAATTGCAGTATATAAATGAAGAGAAAGATGATAGTTATCTATTGTTTGCAGTCTCCGAGTAAAATTCGAATTCATAGTATTTCTAAGTAACTTTAAGCTTGTTTCGACACAGAGTTCTACTATGGCATATATACCGAATATTGATCTGCCTGTAGTACCTTGTGACTATATAATAATTAAGCAAGAAACTGCAGAAGGAACAAAAATAGTTGCGTATGGCTGCAAAAGAGGTCTTGTAGACTTTGTTTCTAATGATGTAGAATCAGTTGTCAATTTTGCAATAAATCAATTGCAAAAAAAAAGGAGGAGGAACAATACATCTACATAATATAGATCCTCTCGAATTAAAAGACATAGATCCTCCGTCAAACGTAACTTTGCAGTACAACAACAAAGGAGATACTTACTGTGCAGTAGGTCCCGATTATGTTGTAGACGTAAGAAAAAACCAATATGTCGCAATAGACGCAAAGAAGATGAGCATTATTAAGTCAGACGAAAAATTCTGCAGACTGCTAAGATGGCTAATTAAGCAAAAAGACAAAGTCTACATCGAACTATCTTCTGGAGAATACGTCATAGATCCAGACGACTTTGTAACTTTGGAGTTTGAAGTAGAAACTCAGACTCCGTATGGATCATTCACTAACACTGCACTCTATAATGTTTATGTACCAATAACAAAAAGCGTATCTATCGTAGGAAGAAAATCGAAGATCATTCTGCAAGAACAGCCAGATGTCAATTCTGGAACTACTACAATCTTTGGCATGTTTCCAGCAGATACAAACGAGAAAATCACTCTTGTCTGCAGCGACAGCAGTGAGAGTCTTAAAAATCCAAATAAAAAATTCGAATTTTCTCTCTGCGGACTTTTGACAAAAGAAGATCTGCAAATCGAAGTCAACTATCAGATCGAAACTCCAACATTCTTCGCTAGCAAAGTAGTAAGTATAGTAAACTGTGACTTACCAGTAGTTTGCGATGTAGAATTGAAGAATCTGACTGCAGACTTACATATTACAACTCCAACTCCAACAAAAGATCAAGGGAATCTTGTTAATTCGATGTACAACTGTGGAAAGCTTAGACTTTCAGGAGTTTCTGCAAATGCAGCTGCAGGTCTTATAGTAGATGGAGAGTCTGCAGAAGATATCTTGGTTTTCGATGTAGACTCTACTGGTGGCATAAATGTCTATACTCCAAGATTCTGCTTGTTCTTCTGCAACATCGAAGGTCAAATAGATGCAGGTTTTCCTTCAGGAGAATGCGATATCATTGCTTCTTCGATTTCTTCGCTAAAAGCAGCAGTAGATACAATCAAAATTTTAGACTGCAACATAGAAGAACTTATTGCAGGTTATCCTGACTCAAAAATCTGGATTGTCAACTCTTCTGTAACAAAAGTCTTTCAAACTTATGGCAAGATATTTGCAAGAAACTGCAATGGTATAGACAAGGAAGTTATTACTTCTGACGTCGAAATTCAAGGTTATCTTAAAGCTGCAGAGCTATATTTCCCAGGAGCATCTTGGAGTTTCAAGAAAGTTGGATCGTCTGCAAAGACTGTTACAATGCCTCTTGCAGGAGGAATAGTAACAACTTCTGTCAATGCAGCAGATCTTGGAATGGCAAAGATTAACTTTGTGCTAAACGTACAAGTTGTTAAGACTGATCCAGAGATTTCTGATGTTTACTACCCGCAGTATGGAATAAATGCTACTGGAGATGCAGTCGGAATTACGCTTGCAACAGGAACTGGTACAACTCTTACTTATTCAGTAACTGCGTTCGGAATTTAAGTAAGCTTTATTATTTTTAAGCTTTAATTCTTTTTGATGAAGGCGTGGATTTATGAAAGTGCATCCAGGTTTCTTTGCATCGACTGTTTGATTGTAAATCCTGGTAGTCAAATAGAAGTCTTTATAGACGACGGAATTATTGCATTAAGAGAGTCTTGCTCAAAGTACGCATATTCGACATACCAATTCAGAAATTTGCTGACTATCTCTTGCCATAAAGCAATAACTTTGGCTAATTTAAAACCTGGAGACGTTGCAGAAGAAATTTTTAGAGACGGAGATCTTTGGGTTTTCAAGTTTCACGGAAAATATTCTAGAAGAAAGCTGAAACTTGTCAAGAAAAAACAAAGAAATCCGAATCTTGTATATGTTGAATGCAACAAGAAAGGAATGTCTCTTAGAATAAAGAAAGAAGTTCTCAACAGAATAGGAAATCCAAAGAATGTAAGAATTCTTGCAAGCAAAGGACTGATTGTTTTGATTCCGGCTGTCGAAGGCTTTACTATTTTTGGTGGGTGTCTCTATTGCACAAAAGCAATTAAAGCTGCTGAGCTAAAAGACGGAGACTCTGCACAGAAGATAGATATTCTAGAAGACGGAACGGCAATGTTTTATTTCAGTAATTACGACAAAGACGAAAAGCCTGTCGAAATCAAGAATTACAGATGCAACGAAATTGCAAGACTATATATCAAGTACGCTGGAATACTGTATCTTGGAAAGGCTTTTAAGAAAATTCCTGGAAAGTTTAAGGCAGAAGTTCATGATGGAAGAATAGACTTGATTCTTATAGGAGAACAAAGAAATTCTGACTTTGTTTTAGTCAGCAAAAAAGAGTTACTGAAACATGGATATCAAGATGGTCAAACTGCAAAAGACTACTACAAGTCTGCAGACAAAATTTCATTATTCTTCTAACTTAATACGGCTTATGCTTCTGCTGATTCATATGTGCAAAGGATTAAATGAAGTCTATAAGATTGTCAAAGTAAACAAGCCGTTTGACGTCGGAAAGCTTCTTAAGTCTTTTCATTCTAAATTTAAAATCAGAGCATTTCATCAGCTAGTGCTTGTAGAGGTTTCAGACGAAGAAGCATTCAAATTAGCGTTACAGCTAAGAAAAAGAACGTTTCAGCCTCGAATCTTCTACGACTCTGTAGAGTATCGAAAAGCAATTGGAAAAGTTTATTTGTCGTCTTCTCTCTTTTATAGAAGACAGTATGAGATTGGAAAAGTCTACAAACTTTATGACAACTTAGCAGTGTCTTTTGCAGAGCAATTTATGAAAAGAAGGTTTGATGTCATTGTATATCCAGAAATTGTTGAATTCTGTTCAGGACTAAGAATAGCTTCTCTGAAAAAGATAGAAGACCTCTACGGATTGCAAGCAGAAAGTATATCAGATTTGTTTTATAAGTTACAGAAAGCTGCGAAGAACGAACTCTAGTTGTTTCGGATTCATCTCTAGAAGATTTCTTGTTTGCAGAAAGATAATTTCTTCTCCGTATTCTAATACAGCGATATCTTCAGAGAGTAGAAGTCTTACTTCATTCAATAAACAATTAGAAGCAATCTTATATGCTTTCCATTCTCGTTCTACTGGAGTTCCGACAAAGACAATCTTATTTCCTTCAAGTCTATAGAAGGCAAGCTCAGAAGTAGTTGCATCAGCAAACATGATTACGTCTTTAAAGAGAATGCTGTTGCCAAAGAGAACTTGAAAGTTGTAATTCAGTCTCTCTAATGCATTCTTCAAAGTTTCTTCACCATTCATGTAGAGTCACCTCATAGTTGTCTATCAGAATGTAGTCTGACTTGTCTTTACACCAGCATCCAGTATTTGCAGATTTTGACGAAACGTATGCATGATGAGTATGACCGTAGACTGTGTATTCGTACGAATTTTCTGTAGATTCTACTCTGTCTTTTATTTCTTGCCATCTTCTTCCTGCCGCTCCAGGATTTGCGACATACTCAATAGTACTTAGAGCCCAAGGAGGAATTCTTGGATAGTTCGGATTATTTAGCAGATGAAACTTTGCTTCTTCCATTGCTGCTCCAGTAAGATGTGCCTTGTACCATGCTTCGCTCATTGCTTTTCCTGCATTATCGTTGCTGTGGCATAAGCTTTCATTTACTCCTTCATTGCTGCATTTTGGATCGAATTGGTGACCATGCAAGAATTTGTATTCTCTTTCTGGAAGAATTACTTTTACAACTTCATACCACTGATATGGTTCTGGATAGCTGTAGACGTCTCCTTTAGTATATTTCCCAGGAATCAAATGCCAGTCGTGATTTCCTGCAATCAGAATAACTTTGATTTTTTCGTTGATTTTTTTCAATTCTGCAACTACGTCAGAAAATTGTACAATAACTCCTGCAAGATCTCTTCTCCAGAGATCTAAAAAATCTCCAAGTATAAAGAAGTAGTCAACGTCAAAAGACGTCGTAATTTCTTTGATGAATTCTAAGAATCTCGGATTTGCTTCATCAAACCCAAGATGTGTATCGCTGACTGCAAGTATTTTTACATGTTCTCTTCTTATGACAAGTTCTCTTTGAGGCTTTGGCTCTAGATTTTCTAACATAGTCAAAATAAGAAAAGAAGAAATTAAAATTATTCTAGAAGATAAGTCTAGAAGAAGTTGCAGATTCAGGATATGGTACAAAATATTGTCGATAGAAGATTTCAGTTATTGTGAAGTCTACTTTCGTGTTCTCGTCTAACTTCTTGGTTCCTAGTATTCTGTAAGTTCTTCCGAATGTCGTAGAGTCTACAAAGAATTCAAGCAGTTCTCTTTTGTAGTCGTAGTCTCTCAATATTTCACCTATGCTGACGTCAGACTCTTTAAGTCTAGTTGTAAGATCTCTGTTCAATCCTGCAGGAATGACAGAAATTGCTCTTCCAATTGTGATTTCTTGAAGTTTGAATTCTACATGTCTAAAAAGAATTCTGTCTTTTTCATACTGTTCTACTACTCTTACTTCTATCGGCTCTCTAAAAATTGCAGAAAGCATTGATTGTACTGTTCCATAGTTAGAGACTACTGCTCTCTCTGTAGCATTCATTGCTTTTGGAATTTTCTGAGACAGCTTTTCAAGATCTAACTCTTCCATAGAGTCTATAGTCTAGAAGAGACATTAAAATTTTCTTCAGACAAGTCTTAAATACTAGAATTTTAATATTTGTCAAAAAGTCGGAGGTGGTCAAGTGAGTGAGAAGACAGCAACTTTTAAGGCTAGAGTTCAAAAATTGAGAAGAGTCGTAGTCAAGAAGCAAATTGCAGAAGAATTGGGAATTAATCAAGGAGATTTAGTTGAAATTACTGTCAGAAAGGTGGATCCTTCTGAGCTGATGAAAGACTAATTTTTTATTTTTCTTTTTCAACTTCTTTAAGGTGAGAAAATGATACTAATAACTGGAGTGTCTGGACTTTTAGGAAGTGCAATAGCAAAGTTTGCTGCAGAGAAAGGAGAAGAAGTCATTGGTATTTGCAGAAACAAGTCAAGAAAGAGCTCTCTTCGGATTCTTGAAGACTCTATACCAGTAGTTGAATGCGATATAACTAATAGAAATAAGATCAGATCAATCATCTGCAGCTATGAGCCAGAGATAGTAATTCATCTTGCTGCACAGCCAATTGTTTCTAAAGCATACAGCTTTCCACAAGAGACATTTGACGTAAACTTCAATGGTACTGTAAATGTACTAGAGGCTTCAATTGATGCAGGAGTAAAGCACTTCATTTTTGGATCTTCTGATAAAGTCTATGGTAACTGCGATAGAGCAGACGAATCATTTAAGACATGTCCAGAAGATCTGTATGCAATATCTAAACTTGCTGCAGACTTCTATGTAAGAAGTAAGGCAGACAAAATTCAAGTTACTATAACTAGACCTTGCAACATCTATGGGTTTGATGTTAATCTTACTAGAATTATACCACATTGTATTGTTTCTTGTATGTCTGGGCGACAGCCAGAAATAAGAAATCCAAGGGCATCAAGACAGTTCTTATATGCAGAAGACTATGCAAGAGCAATCTGGACTCTAATCGAGCAATCTGCAACTGGAATTTACAACATCGGAAGCTTTGACATTCTAGAAATTTCTCTAGTAGCTTCAGAAATATGCGAACATTTTGGAATCAGACCTAAATTGCTGTGTCAACAGAAGTTCAAAGAGGCAGACTATCAGTCTGTTAGATGTACAAAGCTGCTAGACCTTGGATGGCATCAAAAATATATGTTTGCATCTGGAATAGAAAAGACTATTGAGCTTTACAAGAAGTACTGGTGATGTCATGAAGGCAGTAGTTCTTGCAGGCGGAGAAGCAACAAGGATGCAGCCAGTAGCAAAATGGCTTCCGAAGTGTCTTCTTCCAGTCAATGGGATTCCATTTCTTGTACGGTCGTTGAAGAAAATTTCTAACGTAGTAGACGACATCATCGTAGTAACAGAAAAAGATAAATCAAAAGCAATACTGTATCAGCTTAATGTTGCTGGAATTGATGCAACTGTACTTACAACAGAGCATATCATAAGTCAGAGAGACAAAATTCTCCTTGCTACTACAGAAGATAAAGAAAGATTCTTACTTTTGTTTGCAGACAGCTTCTGCGACGCAGACATAAGAAACGCAATGAAGATAGATGCTGATGCAGTAATTTTTGTCTGCAAGAAGCTTCCAGTTGAATATGGAGTAGTTAAGATAGAGAATAATCAAGTAGTTTCTTTTTCTGAAAAGAAGTATGTCGAAGTTCCGTTCTGGACTGGCATTGGAATTTTTAGAAGAAGACTGTTTACAAAGTATCCATTTCCTGAAGTCTCTCAAGTATTAGAACATGCTGCTAAAAAAGAAAAAATAGTCGCTGTAGAATGTCAAGACTTTTATGATGTTGGAAGTATCTCTGCATATAAAAGAACTCTGGAGGAGATATAATGAAGAAGTTCTACTGTCAGATATCCAGAAGCCAAGATTTTGAAGGAACTGTAGACTGTATGATGAGAGCAAAAGACTACGTCGACTACTGTGTAGTGGTAGAGCATGACTACACAAAAGAACAAGAAGAAGCACTGAAGAAGTTTGCAGACAACTTAATATTGGTAAGAACAGTAGTAGTTGACAACTTTCCAGAGAAAAGAAATAGATACATGAAAGTTGTCGAAGAAAGAGCAGACGACGATACATGGGTTATAGTAAGTGATGCTGACGAATTCTTCTGCAAGCAATTCTTTGAAGATCTAGATCAGATAATTGAAAATCTTAAAGCGAATGGATACGACATGGCTTGCATCAACTGTAGAGAAGTTTTTGAGTGCGTCGAATGGCTTGACGAATTAGATCTTTTGAAAGAATGTCCAGGAGGATACAGAGAAAGTGACTACTACAAATGCTTGCTGTTCAAATTCTATAAAGGGCTAAGATACGTAGGAATTGGCACTTCTAAGAATGTTCATGAGACGTTTAACAAGCAAGACTGGAAGGCAATTTATCTTGATAAAGACAAATACTGGTATGAACACAGAAAAAGTGCACTAAAGATTTGGCAGAGAGCTGGAGAAAACTTCTTCATTGGAGGAGGCGGCGATTGCGTTGCAAGTATGAATCCATATTGGATACCATTTAGAGAAGCCTGCAAGAAGTACGGAATTACGACTTCTGATGAATTGATAAGAAGAATCAGAAACAAAGAAGTTCCAGAAGAGATTGAGAAGTTTTTCAGAGAATTTATCTCGAATAAGCCAATCTTTGCAACTGACTACGGAAGAGAAATGAGAGAACTT
>Ga0256834_1001857_pt1 | contig 13839 bp, 11 predicted proteins | sample 4281140metaG_FD_190536 | JGI IMG/M metagenome (GOLD analysis project Ga0256834, IMG submission 190536) | Hydrothermal vent microbial communities from East Pacific Rise, Pacific Ocean - 4281-140 | ecosystem: Environmental > Aquatic > Marine > Hydrothermal vents | place: Pacific Ocean: East...
GGGTGGACCTGTCGTATCAGGAGCTATCGCACTTCGTGGAGGTCATCAACTCGATTCACGGCGGGGAGCAGAGGGTGTTCAGCCTTGAATACTCGCACAAGAACAGGGAACACTACCTGCGCGCCCACGGAAGCGTGGGATTCGCGTACTGCCTGAAGGGAAGAAAGAGGATAACCTTCCAGGTCCTCCCAAAACCCTTCAGAACCGACCCCGACGACAGGCGTTCCGTCCAGTTCTTCCTTCAGCTCCTCAACCTCGCCGGGGGAATGAGGATAGGGTTCGAAGAAATCAGTACCCTCGCCGAGGAGTACAGCAGGAGCGGGGACATAGACGAGCTCTTCAAGAGCATGTACGTTCTCCTCCTCGCCAGAGCCCTGGGGGAGGGGCCGTACCTCGAGTACGGGGAGATTGAGGAGAACTCGAAGGTGCTGAGGGGCAGAATCCTGATGAGCAGAATGGCCAGGAAGCCCCCCTGGAAGCAGGAAGTCCCGGTCAGGTACTCGGTGATGCTCGAGGACAACCCCCTCAACAGAATCCTGAAGAGGGCCCTTGAGATAGTTGTGACGACCTCCCGCTGGAAGACAACCCGAAAAATCGGCGGAGTCCTGATGGGAGCCTTCGAGGGCGTCAGTCTCCCCATGTGCGGGGACAGCTCGAGGGTGACGTTCAACCACCTGAACGAGAGGTTTAGAACGGTCTTCAACCTCGCCGAGGCGATAATATCTGGATTCCAGGGAATAGGCACATTCACGAAGGTTCTCCCCGGAATATTCATAAGCATGGACATGCTCTTCGAGAGTCTGGTGTATCACACCATAAGAACCGCCCTAGCAGGGGAGGCCGAGGTTAGGGCTCAGGAGAGCCTTCCACACCTGATAAGGAACGCCAGAGACTACGAAATGAAGAGGGGCGCAATATTCATGGTCGGAAACCCTCTCCCGGACGTGGTCGTGAGGACGGCAAAGGGCGTATGCGCGGTGGACGCCAAGTACCGCAACCTCTACGTCTACCTCCACAACGAGGGCCGGTCGGTCAGGAAGCTCGTCCGCAAAAGCTCAGAGCTTTATCAGGCCTACGCCTACGCCAAACTCATCAACGGGGGTGTCATACTCGTCTATCCCCGGCTGGAAGGCAGGTACAACAGCTGGATTCCCGACCTCTTCGAGGCCGACAGGAGGGACGTGCTGAGGTTCTTTGACGGCACTAAATTCGCCGTACTGGGCTATGAGCTATCCAGAATCGGGAAGGACGTGGAGATAACCCTCGGGGCGGTGAGACTAGGCGATGATGTGAGGGAGGGATTGAGAGATTTCCTGCTCGGCTTCTGCGGTGAGCTTTAAAAGGGAACCGGCTAAAGCCTCACGGGTGAGAGACATGACGATTGAAACTCAGGAGGAAGTCCCCGAAATCAGGGAGCCCCTAAGGCGCGTCGGCATAACCAACCTCAGGAGCGTAGCGAAAATCAACTGGAAGGGGAAGGTCTACACGTTCCTCCCGCTCTTTGAAGTCACGATAGACGTTCCGGCAGAGAAAAAGGGAATCCACATGAGCCGTCTCGTGGAGAGCATAACCGAGGCAATGAGCGAAGCGGTGGAAGAGGAGGTCATGGAAGCCCACAGCTCGCTTGAGGAGCTTGGAAGGGCCGTCATAAGGCGTCTTGAGAGCAAGCACCCGCACAGGCGCGCTGAGGTCTGGATTAGGACCCATCTGATAATCCCCAGGGAAACGCCGGCGAGCGGAAAAACGAGCTACGAACCCTACGACGTAGAGGTCGGCGTCATAAAGAACGAGGACGGCACCTTTGAGAAGGTTCTCCGCGTCAGGGTTATTGGAAACACAGCCTGTCCGCACGCGATGGCAAACAACAACGGAAAGACCCACATACAGCGCGCCATCGGTGAGCTTGAAGTTAGAACGGCCTTCGACGAGGAGATAGCGCTGGAGGACATGATTGACGTCGTTGAAAGCTCGTTCAGTCATCCAACCTACACGCTCCTGAAGACGGTTGACGAGAACGCCGTCGTGCAGGGGATGTACAGAAACCCGAAGTTCGTGGAGGACGTTGCCAGGGAAATATTTGCAAAGGCGAGGGAGAGGTTCAAGGGGAAAATTCACGTGCGCGTAATCAGCAACGAGAGCATACACAAGCACGACGTCATAGCCGAGACGTGGAGCTAAGGCGATTAATATGAAGCTCGTCCACGACCCGGTGCACGGTGGAATAGAGCTGGACGACTTCGCGGTAAAGCTGGTTGACACGCCGGAGTTCCAGAGGCTCAGGAGGATTACCCAGCTCGGCTTGGCTTTCCTCGTTTACCCCTCGGCCAGACACACGCGCTTCGAGCACTCCCTCGGAACCTTTCACATAGCGAGGCTCATTCGGGGGAGGAATCCTGAGATAGATGAGGGGGTCGTTTACGCGGCCCTGCTCCACGACCTCGGGCACTACCCGTTCAGCCACACCCTGGAGTGCCTTTTCCCGAGGCACGAAGAAAACACTCGGTGGCTGATACGACACGGCGAAATCGGCGACGTTCTGAAGGAGAGGTTCTCACTCAGTGAATTGCGCAGGCTCCTCAGTCATCCCCTCGTCAGCGGGGACATAGACTCGGACAGGATGGACTACCTCGTGCGCGATGCCTACTACACCGGCGTCGCCTACGGAATAGTTGACCTTGAGAGGCTCGTCAGAAACCTTCGCTGGGACGGGGAGAGACTGGTGCTCGAGGAGAAGGGGATAATGGCGGGCCAGAACCTTCTCCTTGCGAGGAGCATGATGTACCCGACGGTTTATCAGCACCACACCGTTAGAATAGCGAGCGCGATGCTCTGCAAGGCCGCTGAACTTGAGGGAATTTCTCCGAGGGACGTTCGTCTCATGGACGAGGTTGACCTGATTGCAAGGCTGAGGGGGAGTGAAAAGCCTGAGGTTCGGGAGCTAATCGGTGCAATCGAGACCAGAAGGCTGTACAAGCGCGTCATCTGGAGCGGTGAGGAGCTGGACGGTGAAGAGCTTGAGGAGCTGAAGATTGAGCTTGAAAACGAGTTCGGCCACCTCGCGCTCCTCGACTATCCTTCAAAGCCCCGCTTTGAAGAGAGGAACGCCTTCGTCAGGCTTGGGGGAGAAGTTAAAAGACTCAGCGAAGTTTCTCCCCTTGTAGAAGCCCTTGTAAAGGTCAAGGAAAGCTACTGGTGGTGGGGGGTCTACGCGAGAGGGGACGTCCTCAATGAGGTCAGGGCGTTCGTATCCAAAAACCTTAAGTAGTTTAAGGACTGAAGAACGCGGCCATTTTCCAACCGGGAAAAGCTTTATAACCGGACCTTTTAAGTTAAGCCGACAAGCTCATCCAAAGGTGGTGCGTTATGGGAAGAAGGGAAGAGATGATTGCGAAGATTAAGGAGCTTATGACCCAGCCTGAGAGAATCAGGAACATGGGTATCGCCGCTCACATTGACCATGGTAAGACAACGCTCAGCGATAATCTGCTCGCTGGTGCCGGAATGATTAGCGAGGAGCTGGCAGGAAAGCAGCTCGTCCTCGACTTCGACGAGCAGGAGCAGGCGAGGGGAATCACAATCAACGCGGCGAACGTTTCGATGGTTCACGAGTACGAGGGGCAGGAGTACCTTATCAACTTGATTGACACGCCGGGTCACGTTGACTTCGGCGGTGACGTTACGAGGGCAATGCGTGCAATTGACGGTGCGATTATCGTTGTGGACGCCGTCGAGGGAGTTATGCCCCAGACCGAAACGGTTCTCAGACAGGCCCTTCGCGAGTACGTTAAACCAGTTCTCTTCATCAACAAGGTTGACCGTCTCATCAAGGAGCTCAAGCTTGGCCCGAACGAGATACTCAACCGCTTTGCCAAAATAATAACCGACGTCAACAGGCTCATCAAGCGCTATGCTCCTGAAGAGTTCAAGAACCAGTGGCTAGTTAAGGTCGAGGACGGTAGCGTTGCCTTCGGTTCGGCTTACTACAACTGGGCTCTCAGCGTTCCGTACATGAAGAAAACAGGCGTTACATTCAAGGACATCGTTGAGCTTACCAACAGCGGGGACCTCAAGACCCTCAAGAAGAAGGCACCGCTCCACGTCGTCGTCCTCGATATGGTCGTCAGGCACCTCCCGAACCCGCTCGAGGCTCAGAAGTACAGGATTCCTCACCTCTGGCAGGGCGATATCAACAGCGAGATTGGCCAGGCCATGCTCAAGTGTGACCCGAAGGGCAAGATGGTCATGGTCGTCACCAAGATAATCATCGACAAGCACGCTGGAGAGGTCGCCACCGGCCGTGTCTGGAGCGGAACGGTCAAGAGCGGCAAGGAGGTCTACCTCATCAACAGCAAGAGAAAAGCGAGAATCCAGCAGGTGGGCATCTACATGGGTCCCGAGAGGATTAACATGGACGCCGTTCCCGCTGGAAACATCGTTGCCGTCACGGGTCTGCGCGACGCTATGGCCGGTGAGACCGTTGCTGAAGAACCCATCGAGCCGTTTGAGGCACTCCACTACGTCAGCGAGCCGGTCGTTACCGTTGCCATTGAGGCCAAGAACGTCAAGGACCTCCCGAGGCTCATCGAGGCTTTGAGACAGCTCGCCAAGGAGGACCCAACGCTCCACGTCAAGATTGACGAGGAGACCGGCCAGCACCTCCTCAGCGGTATGGGTGAGCTCCACCTTGAGGTCAAGCTCGTCAAGCTCAAGGAGGACTGGAAGATTGACGTCGACGTTTCCCCGCCGATAGTCGTCTACCGCGAGAGCATAAGCAAGCCCAGTCCGATAGTCGAAGGAAAGTCGCCGAACAAGCACAACAGGTTCTACATCACCGTCGAGCCGATGCCCGATGAGATTTACCAGGCTATTAAGGAGGGTATCATCCCAGAGGGCAGACCGAAGGACCCGAAGGAGGTCGCCAAGAAGTTGGCGGAGCTCGGCATGGACTACGAGATGGCCAAGGGCATCGTCGACGTCTACAACGGCAACATGTTCTTCGACAACACCAAGGGTATCCAGTACCTCAACGAGGTTATGGACCTCCTGGTTGACGGATTCCACATGGCGATGGACGAGGGACCGCTGGCTAAGGAGCCCGTCATGAAGGTCATCGTCAGGCTCCACGATGCCAAGATACACGAGGACAACGTCCACCGCGGTCCGGCCCAGATTTACCCGGCCATAAGGACGGCCATCCACTGCGCCATGATGAAGGCCGGCCCGGTCCTCTACGAGCCCTACCAGAAGGTCATCATCAACGTTCCCTACGAGTATATGGGTGCCGTCAGCAGGGAAATCAACCAGAGGCGCGGTCAGCTCATCGACATGCGCCAGGAAGGCGAGGTCATGATTATCATCGCCGAGGCGCCGGTTGCAGAGATGTTCGGATTCGCCGGAGCCATCCGTGGAGCCACCAGCGGCAGAGCGCTGTGGAGCACCGAGCATGCAGGATTCAAGAAGGTTCCGAACGAGCTGGCCCAGCAGATAATCAGGCAGATACGCCAGAGGAAGGGCCTCGACCCGAACCCGCCAACCGAGAAGGACGTCTGCCCGCAGCAGTGATTTTTGAATTTTTCTTCTACCTCTCTTCGATTTGCCAGCCTTTTGATGTGGACCTTCTTTTTTAACGGATTTCCGTTCGTAAGCCATTAGTTAACTTTTTAAACCCGCCCCGCAAGTTAGGGTCGGAACTCATGAGGTCCCCTTGTCCAAGGCGGGTTTCCCGCCCGAGGGGGCCGAGGTTCGAAAGATTTAAAAAGCCGTCCTAGTCAATGGGACTAGACCAAAATATGGAGGTGTTAGAAAATGCCAAAGGAGAAGCCGCACGTTAACATCGTCTTTATAGGCCACGTAGACCACGGAAAGAGCACCACCATCGGAAGGCTGCTCTTCGACACCCAGAACATTCCGGAGCAGATTATCAAGAAGTTCGAGGAGATGGGTGAGAAGGGTAAGTCCTTCAAGTTCGCCTGGGTCATGGACAGGCTCAAGGAGGAGCGTGAGAGGGGTATTACCATCGACGTCGCCCACACCAAGTTTGAGACCCCGCACAGGTACATCACCATCATCGACGCTCCGGGACACAGGGACTTCGTTAAGAACATGATTACCGGTGCCAGCCAGGCCGACGCGGCGGTTCTCGTCGTCGCCGCCACCGACGGTGTCATGCCCCAGACCAAGGAGCACGCATTCCTTGCTAGGACCCTCGGTATCAACCACATAATCGTCGCCATCAACAAGATGGACATGGTCAACTACGACCAGAAGGTCTTCGAGAAGGTTAAGGCCCAGGTTGAGAAGCTCCTCAAGATGCTCGGCTACAAGAACTTCCCGGTCATCCCGATCAGCGCTTGGAACGGTGACAACGTCGTCAAGAGGAGCGACAAGATGCCCTGGTACAACGGCCCGACCCTCATCGAGGCCCTCGACCAGATACCCGAGCCGCCGAAGCCGGTTGACAAGCCGCTCAGGATACCGATTCAGGACGTCTACTCAATCAAGGGTGTCGGTACCGTTCCGGTCGGCCGTGTCGAGACCGGTGTGCTCAGAGTCGGTGACGTCGTCATCTTCGAGCCGGCTTCAACAATCTTCCACAAGCCCATTCAGGGTGAGGTCAAGTCCATCGAGATGCACCACGAGCCCCTCCAGGAGGCATATCCGGGCGACAACATCGGATTCAACGTCCGTGGCGTTGGTAAGAACGACATAAAGCGCGGTGACGTTGCCGGACACACCGACAAGCCGCCGACCGTCGTCAGGCCGAAGGACACCTTCAAGGCCCAGATAATCGTCCTCAACCACCCGACCGCAATAACCGTTGGCTACACCCCGGTCCTTCACGCCCACACCACCCAGGTCGCCGTCAGGTTCGAGCAGATACTCGCCAAGCTCGACCCGAGGACAGGTAACGTAATTGAGGAGAACCCGCAGTTCATCAAGACCGGTGACTCAGCAATCGTCATCCTCAGGCCGACCAAGGCCATGGTCATCGAGCCGGTCAAGGAGATTCCGCAGCTCGGCAGGTTCGCTATCCGTGACATGGGTCAGACCGTCGCCGCCGGTATGGTTATCTCCATCCAGAAGGCCGAGTGAAGGCCTTCCTTCTTTCCTTAACCTTTAGGAGGGAAGAAAATGCAGAAGGCAAGGATTAAGCTTGCGAGCACCAACATCAAGGCCCTCAACGAAGTTACAGAGCAGATTAAGCAGATTGCCGAAAGGACTGGCGTTAGAATGAGCGGTCCAATACCGCTTCCGACCAAGAGGATAAGGATAACCACCAGGAAGAGCCCCGACGGGGAAGGCTCGGCTACCTTTGACCGCTGGGAGCTTCGCGTTCACAAGAGGCTCGTTGACATCGAGGCCGATGAGAGGGCCATGCGCCAGATTATGCGCATCCGCGTTCCTGAAGACGTTACCATCGAAATTGAGCTAATCTCTTGATTCCTCTCATTTATGCGCCGGGGTAGCCTAGCCTGGGAAGGCGCGGGCCTGGAGAGTCCGTGGGCGCTTGCCCGCCAGGGTTCAAATCCCTGCCCCGGCGCCAAACAAACTTTTGTGCAGAACTGTTTTACCGCTCCACGTTTAGAATTTAAAAGTAGAAAAGGCATGTGAAGCACTCAGTAGCGCCTCCGTCTCTGTCTCGGCCGTTGTTTGCTCCACCTTCTCCTGTATTCGCTTTCGAGCGTTTCCCTTCTCATCATCTCCCTGTACTCCCTGGGAAGCTCTTCACTGAGCTCAGACCTTCTGACCTTGACCCCTGTTCTCCTCACGATGCTCCTGAAGCGGCCCACCTCGTCCGGTGCCAGAAGCGTTACGGCCTTACCCTTTCTTCCCATTCTCCCCGTCCTTCCAATCCTGTGGATGTACTGTTCGGTGTTCATTGGAATTGAGTAGTTGACAACGTGGCTTATCTCGGGGACGTCGATGCCCCTGGCGGCAACGTCAGTGGCCACGAGAACTTCAGTTTTTCCGCGCTTGAACCTTCCAAAAGTTCTCTCGCGCGCCGGCTGGCTCATGTCCCCGTTCAGGGCTTCGGCCCTAAAACCGTCCCTCCTGAGCCTCTCCGCCAGCTCCCGCGTTTCCACCTTCGTCTGGCAGAAGACTATCCCGTAGAAACCGCCATTCAGAATTCTCTTCAGGACCTCATACCTCCTCGCGGGGGAGACCTCCACGAACTCCTGCTCGACTTCCCCAGGAACTATCTCATCCCTGCTCACTATGACGACCTCGGGCTTCTTCATGTACTTCTTGGCGAGCAACAGAACGTCCATCGGCATCGTCGCCGAGAACATCATCACGCGCTTTTCCCTCGGAGTGGCCCTAAAGATGGCCTCGATGTCCTCCTGAAAGCCCATGTCAAGCATTCTGTCGGCCTCGTCGAGGACGAAGAAGCGGAGCGAGTCGAGCCTGAGCGTTCCGCGTCCTATGTGGTCGAGCACCCTGCCGGGCGTTCCAACTACGATTTGGGCTTTCTTAAGCGCCCTTATTTGGGGTCCTATCGGCTGGCCCCCGTAGATTGCGTAGATGTCTATCTTCCTCCTTCCGCGCAGTGAGCGAAGCTCCTCGCTTACCTGTATCGCCAGCTCCCTGGTGGGCGTTAGAACGAGCGTCTGAACTTCTTTCCTGCTTTCGTCAATCAGGTCGAGGATTGGCAGGCCGAAAGCGGCAGTCTTTCCGCTTCCGGTTTTGGACTGTCCTATCACGTCGCTCCTTCCGTCGAGGATGAGGGGTATTACCTCCCTCTGAACGTCTGTGGGTTCCGAGAAACCCTTCCTTTCAACGGCCTCTACTGAGGCCTTCGATAATCCAAGCTCCCTAAAACTCATTTTCAAAGTCTCCTTAAGCTGAAATCTCAAACGCGCTCCTTCTCAGAACGCGCCGAGGAGAAACGCGTTTTGGCGGGCCGGGGGGGATTTGAACCCCCGACCTGCGGATTAAGAGTCCGCCGCTCTAACCAGGCTAAGCTACCGGCCCACAACCCGAAACCATAGAGGCGGGGTTGGTTTATAAGCTTTTCGGTAAATTCCCCTTCGGAAACCACAGAAAAATTTATAAAGTGTGCCTCTGCCCTATATTTGGCGGCGCGGGGGTTGCCGAGCCTGGTCAAAGGCGCGGGATTGAGGGTCCCGTCCCGTAGGGGTTCCGGGGTTCAAATCCCCGCCCCCGCACCAGAGAACTACGGCGTTGGTTTCTTCTCCTCCTCGGGAAACTTCCAATCCCGCGTTATTCTCGTAACGTTTCTCACGAGCGCCCTTTCTTCTGGGTTCTTCTCGACTAGTCTTTCGAGGAAGGAAATCAGCTCATCGTACGTTTTCCTCTCAACGGGAAAAGGCACCCTGTCCTTTCCGCCGACGGCGTAGCTGAACTTAAAGGGGTCTATCCTGTGGGTAACGGGGTCCTTCCAGCTTGGGTGAACGTCGTAAACGAGCTCCAGGACGAGTGAGAGCGCCCTCAGGGTTCCGGGTCCAAGTCCCTTTATCAGCAGAAACTCCTCGTAGTTGGAGACCCTGACTTCTCTGGCGAACTCAAGGGCCTTTCTGTTCAGCTCCAGCCTACCCAGGCTCTCGTATTTTCTGAGGAGGGCCCTCTCGTTGATGTCCCGCGGCTTGTAGTAAACGAGGGGCCTGTAGCCAAGCGAAACCGCCTTGAGTGTTTTCAGCTCCCTCTCTATGGAACTCGGGCTGTCGAGAACAACGTCGATTAGGGTTTTCTGGTACTCCAGAGACTCCTTTGAAACGGTGTTGAGAGCCAGCCCCTCCCTGAAGCCCGAGATTGCCTTGTGCGGCTCAACGGTGAAGTCGTCGGGGTTGAACCAGTGGTACCTCCTCGCGACCCTTTTCACCTCGTTCATCCCCTGCTGAACAACCGCCCAGTTTCCCTCCTCGTCCACAAAAAAGACGTGGTGGTAGAGTTTGTAGCCGCTCTGGAGGGCAACGCTGTCAACCTTCGCAACGAGCCGGGAAGCCCTGATGTACTCTTCGGCATCAAGGTCGTAGAGCTTTGTGATTTCCCGAAGCTCTTCGGGGGTCTTCCTGCTTCTCCGGCCTTTCCCTCCCGCGGCTTTGACTCCAAGCTCTTCCCTCCAGAGGACCTCCTTGATGATTCCAGTTGTAACGGTGGTTGAGCCAGAGGAGTCCCAGTCCATTCCTATTACGTTGTTGAGGGCCTGGAACCAGACCGGGTCGGAGAGCCTCTCGAGGAGGCCAATCGTTCCGTACTCCTCGACGAGGAGCTTGAGGACTAGGGTGCTCAGTTTCTTCATCCTCACCGCCAGCCATGGGGGAACGCGTCCACCGTGAAGGGGAAGCTCGGCAACGTTGCGCATCATGGTTCCGTTGGAGTTCCAAGTATTAACGCTTTTTCCTTAAAACTTTCAAAAAAAGGACTCAAAAGCCGGTGGATTCTCGAAAAGGTCTTGCCCTGTGAATGGAAAGCCTTTTTATCCCCCGATTCGATATCCGTCTGCAGGTTTTAGGCTCATGGAGGGTTAAAGATGGGAGTTGAAAAGGTGCCGAAGTACGATATACCGACCGTTAAGGTTGACTACGTTTTTATCGAGCTTGACAAGATGAAGCCCCACGAACAGCTCGTTCAGAAGGAGCTTGAGGACTTCATCGAGAGCGTTACGGGCTCGGGTATATTCTGGAAGCCGATGCTCCTTGCGAAGATTCCGGGAACGGACGAGTACCTAATCGTTGACGGCCACCACCGCTGGGCCGGCCTTCAGAAGCTCGGTGCCAAGCGCGCTCCCTCGGTTATACTCGACTACTTCAGCGACGACGTCAAGGTCTACACCTGGTATCCGGCCTTCAAGGGCGACCTCAACGAGGTCATCGAGAGGCTCAAGAAGGAGGGTCTGGAAGTCATCGAAGACCCCGAGGCCGAGGAGAAGGCCGAGCGCGGTGAGGTTGCCTTTGCCATAGTCGGCGAGAAGAGCTTTATAATCCCCGGCTCGCTGGAGGAGCAGAAGATAGTCAGCAGGGTCCTCGACGAGATGAACCAGGAGGGCAGGATAGAGCTAATCTACTACGGCCTCAAGGAGGACGCGAGGGAGGACATGGCCAAGGGCGAGATTGACTACGTCTTCATCAGGAAGGCCCCGACCAAGGAGGACGTCATGGAGCTCGTCAAGCGCGGAGAGGTATTCTCACCGAAGACGACTAGGCACGTCCTTCCCTTCAACCCGGACAAGATTGACGTCAAGCTCGAGGAGCTGTTCTAAAGCTTTTTAAGCTCCTTTTCGATTTTTATGTGCCCGATGACGAAGGATCAACCGGCTGATGCGTGATGACATCGGTCTTGGCAGAGGGATGCACCTACACACCCATATGCAAAAAAAGAATATAAACGATGTCACCCTAAATTAGAGATGATGGGCATGGTGTTCGGGGCAATAATTCCACTGTTCGCAACTCAGACGCTTGAGCGCGAGCGTCAGAAGCACTTTCGGATAGTTCGCTCTTTAGACGAGATTCAGGAGAGGAAGGCAATCGTAATAGGCCGTGCCGGAACGCTCGTAAAACCCGGCTGGAAGCTGGTCATCGTGAGCACCGTTAAGGGGTTCTTCGGCCCAAGGGAGCTGCACAGGATAATAGACGGTATAGTCCGGGTTCTCAAAAACGACCCGGACACCGCGATAGTAATAGCCTGCCCCGAATACCTGGCCCTTCACAACGGCTTCAGGGCGCTTCTCAAGTTCCTCCACAACGTTAGGGACTACGCTATTTTAACGGGTGGGAGGGTTTATCTCGTTACCGACCCCCTCGCGTGGGACCCCCGCGAGTTCGCCCTCCTTAAAAGGCTCGAAGACTAAACGTTTTATATCCTCTTCATGTATCTTCTCCGGTGACGGCTGAATGCTCAAAGGTATTCTTTTCGACGTCGACGAGACGCTCGTTTACTACGAGGGCTACGACCACAGGAAGTGGTTTGAGGAGTGGGTTAGACCGGCGCTCGAAAAGGCGGGAATTAACATCGACTACGAAACCTACAGGAAAACTGTGAGCGGGGAACTCCCGAGAAGCTACGTGCGGAAGCTCGGTATAGACCCTGTTGAGATGTGGAAGATAATCGACAGGGTAAACCACGAATACCGGAAGAAGCTCGCTGAGGGAGGGAAAATTAAGGCGTTCAGCGACGTCGAGGTCCTTAGAGCGCTTAAGGAGATGGGCCTAAAGCTGGGGGCCGTCAGCAACGCCTCCCAGGAGAACACGGAGTTCGTTTTAAATCTCTTCAACCTGCTCGATTACTTCGACGTTGTCGTTGGTAAGGACTACTCAAACATAGACGGGGTGAAGCCGAGTCCCTATCTGATAAAGAAGGCCCTTAAGGCGCTCAACCTGAAGCCCGATGAAGTTCTCGTCGTGGGGGACAGCGCTCACGATGTTCTCGCCGGTCATCGAGCCGGGGCCAAGGTCGTCAACGTCATCCGCTTCGGCAGGGTTGAAGGGGCGGACTACTACGTCGAGAACCTGTGGGAGTTGCTTGAGCTTGTAAAAAAGCTGAGGGTTCAGTCCCCGTAGAATTCCTTTTCAAAGGCGTCAATTCCAACCTCAAGCGAATCGAGCCAGTCAAGGAACCTGCCAACGTCCTCGTCCCTGAATATCGCCCCGTGCTGCGACGCTATCATCTTGGGTTTAAGCTTTCTCACAGAACGGACCCATGCCCTAAGGGCCTTCGTTGAGCTCATATACCTCTTGTGGAAGCCCTCCATGTGCTTTGTGTGCTCGTCGAAGTCCTCAACGAAGAGGTACCACTCATCCTTCGAGAAAGCCGCCGCTCCAATGTCCGAGCTGAACAGGATTCCGCTCTTCTCGTCGTAGAAGGCGAAGTTACCAGGGCTGTGGAGGTAGTGGGCTGGAACTGCCCTTATGGTCGAGTTTCCAAGTTTGAACTCGGCACCCTTATCAGGGATTCCGACGGTTCTGCCAGCGCTCATTACTGCCAGATGCGGAATGAAGCGCACCCACAGCTCCGAGATAACGACCTTCGCCAGCGGTGCGTACTCGAACCAGAGGTTTAGGCCCGCAACTACGTCGGGGTCCTGGTGCGAATACATGAGGTACTTAATCTGCGTTGGGGGAATCAGGGAGGAGACGTTCTTGAGCACGCGGGAGAACACGAAGAACCCGCCTGGCTCTATAAGCGCGCCCTCGTTTCCGTCAATGACGAGGTACTGATTGGTCAGTATTCCCTTCTCGTCCTCGCTTTCCTCAATCCCAAGCCAGTAAACCTTGTGGCTACCGTCGTCGTAGAGCGGATAGCTGTTCATGTTCCTAATCATCTCAAGCACCTCCAGCCGGAACCCACGCATTCACCATGTAGGCCCCGGAAACTCTTGAAAGAAGCTCAACGACCTCCCTAACACCATCCTCTCCCTCGACCTTGAGGGTCTTAACATCACTTCCGTTCCTTAACTCAACGGCCAGAACCTGACTGCCCCTGACGAGCACCTTGAAACCGCTGGTTCCATCGGACGTTATTCCCGAGAGGTAGAGAACCTCACTGTCCGCCTTTTCAAGAATCTCGTTGAGAACGTTGAAGAAGCTTCCCTCCGGGATGACGTGTAAACCGCTGTGAACCATCTTGGCCTTTGCCAGGAAGTTGGCGACGCTCATGGGGTCGGAGAAGTCCACTTCGAGTATGGCCTTTTCGGTCTTCTTGCCGACCTCGATTGGCTTGGATGCCTCCGCCAGCTCCTTGAGGTTCCTGGCTATCCCCTCGACGAGTATCTCCAGGGTTTTCCCGAGGAAGAACTCGCCCCTACCGGAGTAAGAAAGTCTAACGTCTGCTGAAACATGTTTCTGCCATTCCCTGAGGGTTATCACAACCGTCAGGTTG
>Ga0256834_1001860_pt1 | contig 13831 bp, 16 predicted proteins | sample 4281140metaG_FD_190536 | JGI IMG/M metagenome (GOLD analysis project Ga0256834, IMG submission 190536) | Hydrothermal vent microbial communities from East Pacific Rise, Pacific Ocean - 4281-140 | ecosystem: Environmental > Aquatic > Marine > Hydrothermal vents | place: Pacific Ocean: East...
GAAACAAAAAACTCTCAGCCAAATCAAGGGCTGCAATCCCTACTGGTTCTACATGGGCAAATCTTAAACGAATTTTTTCAAACTCATTAAAATCAATCCCCTCTTTTTCACAAAAATCTTCTGTATCTCCTTCATAATATCCATTTTCATCTAAATTAGATATAACATACTCAGCAACTAATTGAGATATTGGCGTTGGAAAAAGTGGAGCCTGCATCTGCTCATCAAGAACATCATGTAAAGAACGGTAAGCAATTGTTAAAGCTTCTATTTGCTCTGTTCTTGAGTTACTTACAGCTCCGCTAATAATTTTTCTAGGAATTCTTTTTTCAAAGTTTTCTTCATATCCAGATTCTATTTCAATCACTGGATTTACATCAATAAAAGGACTCATAGCCTCACCCAAGTCACTAAGGCTTGAATGAAGTATTGGCAACCAATTTCTTAATGTATTAGAGAGTTTATGTTTATTCTCAACTGAGTGTGTTTGCCTTAATGCTGCCATATTTAAAGTTTATAATCCTCACCAAGATAATGTGTGCGCACATCAGCATTATTAGCAATCTCATCACTCGTTCCACTCGCTAGTAGTTCCCCAGCCTTAATAACATAAGCCCTATCACAAACATCAAGGGTCTCTCTAACATTATGATCAGTTATTAACACACCAATATCATAAGAGACAAGCTGTTTTATAACATTTTGAATATCCATTACCGCAATTGGGTCAACTCCAGCAAATGGCTCATCTAAAAGTAAGAATTTTGGTTTATTTACAAGGGCTCTAGCTATCTCAACACGACGACGCTCACCACCACTTAAGCTAATACCTTTTCTATATCTAATTGGCTCAATATTAAACATATCAAGTAACTCTAAAATTCTATCATCACGCTCTTTTTTATCTTTTATGCCGATTTCCGCTGCTACCATTAAATTATCTTCAACACTTAAATCTTTAAAAACAGATGCTTCTTGAGGAAGATATCCAATCCCTTTTAGTGCGCGTTCATGAAGTGGTTGACCAGATAAATTTTCATCATCAAAAAAAACTTCACCATCACTAGCTTCAACAAGTCCACAAATCATATAAAAAGTTGTTGTTTTACCAGCTCCATTTGGTCCAAGAAGTCCAACAACCTCTCCACTAGAAACCTCTAAAGAGATCCCTCGTACTATCTCTAAATCTTTAATTCTTTTTTTTAAATTTATCGCTTTTAGTGTGTGCATATTTTATATTCTCTTTTATTATTTTGTTTCTTTTTTATATTTATCTCTAAAATATCAAAACCAGCTGATAATAAGATATTTTTTAGTTTTTCATCGCCCCACTCCACTAAGTGAAGTCCCTCTTTTTCTAACTCTTCTAACATCCCTAAAGATATAAAGTGCTCAATCCCTTTGTTATAAATATCATAATGAAAAATTTTATCTCCATAACATTGTTGAAGTGAAAAAGTGGGTGATGTGACTTGGGTTTTAATACCCAATGATTTCACTATATACTGAGTTAGAGTTGTTTTTCCAGATGCTAAATCACCATTTAAGATAATAACACCGCTTGAGAAATCTTTTAGTATTTCATCTGCTAATGCTGGTAATTCATTTAAGTCTAACTCATATATTTTCATAATTTATTTGATATCTCTATAATTTGAGCTAATTTATTTTTTGCTTTTTTGGCTCTAATAGCATAATTAGCCATCTCCAAACCATCTTGAATATCACGAGCCAACCCATCAACTACAAGTGCACAAGCTGTGTTTATATAAACAATATCTCTTTGTGCATCTGTAGCACATCCATCAAAAATATTTTGTAATATTTGAGCATTTTCCTTAGAGTCTCCCCCAACTATAGCTTTAATTGGTACTCTTTTTATCCCATACTCTTGTGGATCTATCTCAAACTCATGAATAACACCATCTTTAAGTTGCGATGCATAAGTTATATCACTAATACTAACTTCATCCATACCCTCACCAGAGCTAACCACCATTGTTGACTTTACACCATTGATTTTTAAAGCTTCTGCCATTTTTGGAACAAATATTTTATCAAATACGCCAAGTAAAGATTTTTTTACATCTGCTGGATTTGTAAGCGGTCCTAAAATATTAAAAATAGTCTTATCGGGAATTGTTTTTCTCACTGGGACTATAAAACTCATACACGGATGATGGTTTGCTGCAAACATAAAGCAAAAACCACTTTCCTCTAAGAGTTGAGCATTTTGTTTTATGTTTAGGTCTAGTCTTACTCCAAGAGATTCAAACATATCAGCACTACCAGATTTTGAAGTGATTGAACGACTTCCATGCTTTGCCACACTAGAGCCACATGCTGAACTTAAAATTGCTACAGTTGATGAGATATTAAAACTACCAATTTTATCACCACCTGTTCCAACTACATCTAAAGATTTATCTCTTAACTCTTGGCTAATTGGTAAAGCGATAGCATGTGAGCGCATAACCTCTGCTGCTGCAGCTATTGACTCAACAGAGGTATATTTATCAAGCTTCATGTTAAGTAAAAATTCACGCATAATATCATCATTCATTTCATGATTAAACAGACTCTCAAATTTTTCTTTTGTTTCATCATAAGTCATCTAAAGCTCCTTAATATATTCGTGTTGAAGAGATTTTGGTGTAGATTTAGTTGTTGGAATTTGTAAGACTTGATAGTTTTTAGATCCATTTAGATAATTAATAGTAATCTTATTGCCTACATCAACATTTTTAGAAGATTTAACAACTATACCATTTATGAGCACCACTTTAGAAGCAATCATATCTTGAGCAACCGAGCGTCTTTTTGTAATATTTACAGAATTAAGAAATTTATCTATTCGCATTATTTAACTTTTTAAATTTTTTATTTATATTAAGATAATAAAACTAAAAACAATGTAAAAGTTGGAACAATTATTGCATGTTTATGTGGTTTTTTTAATTTTCCCCACTTAAACCTTTACCTTAAGTATCATAAGGAGTGGTTGATGCTTTTTGAGAATAAGACTGTATCTGTTCCTTTTTAGTGCAAAGTATTTTTTCTTCATTTGTTAATATCTCTTCTAATTCTTGATGCTTGTCTTGAAGAATGCCTTCAAAGTCTTCGTGTGTAGTTGGTTTATCATCATGAAATTTATCTAATAAAATATTAGATGTCCCCATAACTACAAGATAACTATGCTCCATAAAATCAAGCATAACTACACTATTTTTTTCATTTATATCTTTTTGAAATCTAATTGATACACTGTTATCACTCGATTGATTAGTTTGAGTTTGCTCAATTTTATCTTTTTTATTAAATAACCAATATTTTTCACTTGTTGATCTGATTTTGTTTTTTAAATTTTGATTAGGAGAGACTTTTTTTCTAATTATAAATAATATTATTATTCCTATTATTAGTAATGAGACAACTATAATATAACGATCACTTACTGTTTCATCTTTTTTAGTTGGAAGGGAAGATATAAAGGACTGATTTGTTTGTTGTGTTTGGGCAGTTTGTTTTTTAATCATTTCAGATTTATTTTGAAACCTAAGCCTTAAGCCGTATGCATCGGAAGTTTTGGAAACTTTTAAACCAACTCCATCTGGTATTGAAGCTACAATTTTAACATAGTTTGACATAGGGGTTATAGATAATTTATTTAGATACTTAGATTTTAGTTTTTTTAATTTAGATGACTCAATAGATGTATTTTGAAGTTTGATTATAATTTTAGATTCTGTAGTTTTTTTTTTAATTTGATCTGTATATGGAGTATCAAATGTAATCATCACATCAACTCTATCTGTTCTATCATAGATGTTATAACTTAAAATTTTTGAGCCAAAAAGAGTTAAAGGCAATAAAAAAAGTAAAAATATTTTAATCATAGACGCTCTTTGGATAGATGATATATCACAGCATTGGAATCTAAAATTTCATTTATACGAATTGCTAGATTTTTTTCATAAACCATAACTTCACCTTTACCAAGAATACGCCCATTTACATACGCTTCTACAGATTCTCCTGCTGGCTTTTCCAAATCTATAATAGAGCCTTTTTGTAGGTCTAAAATTTCAGCTACTGTTTGTTCTGTTTCGCCTAAATCAGAGACAAATTCAACCTCCATATCTAAAAGACCTGAATAGTTCATCCATGATAATTCTTCTTCGTTATACTGAGTTTCTTCTTCACTGAAATTTTGTTTTTTCATTTGTTAGTTATATCCTTAATGGCTATAGATAATCTAGCACCTTCTATTTGCAAAGTTTTAATCTCATTATATTCAAAATCAAATTTACCATTTTTTTCAAAGTTCGGAGTAGAAATACTATAAGGATTATCGGATTTTTCAGCTAGAACTTTAGCACTACCAATAATTAGATTTGCAGTTTCTAAAAGCATATCAATAAGTGTTTCTTCATCACTTTTTTCCTCTTCTAAAAATATAGAAGATACTTTTTGAATAAAGTCCTCATCCGCAGATAAGTAAACTCTATATTTCTCATTGTTTAGTGTATTAATATCTATGTAAGCAATAAGTGTTCTAGTTTTATTGACATCATTATGAATACTATATGGTAATCTAATTTGATGTATACAAAAATTTTCAGCAGCTTGAATTATAGTACTTATCATCTTTATCCCTTAATCTATTAAACTAATTATACTCGTAAATCCCTACTAGTTTTCTTATAAACATCTCTCTAAGTCTAATTATACCAATCCCCATTAAAAAGTAGGTATTTAATTGGGATTAGTATTAGGTTTATTCTCCCTTAGGTATCTATCTTTTAATAATTTTTTTATTACTTTTATTTGTGTATATTTTAATTCATAAGATTCATCCATCATTTTGTTTATGTGAAAAACTTCTGTTACAGTAATTCCAAAAGGATCTTTTTTTTCTACAACTTGCTTATTATTCTCAGTAAAAGAGTAATAATAAAGATTTTTGCGTGTGTATTGAATATAATAAGTTATTACTATCTCATCTGTATATTTTTTTTCAATTGCTACTACTACTCTTTGATCTTCTTTGTAGTTACCATCTAATGTTAATGTTTTTTTAGCCTCTTGTATAGAGATAAAACCAATATAAAATTTATTATATAAACCATGATACCTTTGAGTACTCATATTCATTAAAAAACTAATATCTAATACATACTTTTTATGTGCACGTAAAGTTTTAGTAATCCATGACATAGTATTATAGTATCTAAAATAGTGTAATTTTAGTGTATTTGCTTCAATCATTTTCTTAGATTTAGATTTTTGCTTTGGAGCTATTTTTTTTATATTTGGATTTTTTATATATTCTAATATATTCATTGAAGAATATTCTTTAGTAAACCAAACTGTACAATAGGCCGGAAACTGCTTTGTTCCAGTAGCTCCATCGTTTAATATGATAAGTGCTTTTATCTCATAATTTGGAAATATAATCTCTAATAGTGCTTTTTTCTTTCTAAGTCTTTTTCTAAGTTTTAATACATTTTTAACAAGTGTCATCTCTACAAAGTAAAGCTCATTATTACGAGTTATAAACATAGCATCAAACTCACTTATTTCACGACTTTTTGTGCGGTAGACTATTTGTTGTTTTTCACTAATGGAAAGTGTATTTGGAAAAGATTTATCTTTATTTTGATGAAATCCTTTTAAAATAAACTTTTCTATTTCATCATTTTCTTCAGCATATCTAATAAGTTTTTCATATAGATAATTTTCATAAACTTCACCCTCAAAAGAGCGATATGAACTTAAATATTGTGGATCATCTTCTTCAATACCTTTGGCAATTAAAGACATAAGATGTTTTACATTGTAATCATAATGAAGTAAATTATCAGATATATTACCCTCATCTAAGTTTCTAATATCTTGGCTTATTTTTAACATTAAACCATCTCACTATTTTTAAAAAATTGATCAATTATATCGCGATACTCTTTAATATCACTAATATGATTTACTAACTCACGAAGAGCTGAAGCGCCACGATAACCTTTTGAATATGTATGTGTATGTTTTCTAAACATTGCTACACCATGCAATCCATAAAAATCTATCATCTTATCAAAATGTTCTAAAATTATCTCATGCTTAAGAGAAGAAGATATATTTGATGAACCTGTTTTAAGCTGATGAAATATCCAAGGAGCACCAACAGCACCACGACCAATCATCACCCCATCTGTATCAGTATGTTCTAAAACCCATTTAGCCTTCTCGTAAGAGTCTATATCACCATTTGCAATTACAGGGATAGATACAGTTTTTTTTATCTCAGCTATTGCATCATAATCAACTGCTGCTTTAAACTTTCCTGCCCTAGTCCTGCCATGAACAGCCAAAAAATCAGCCCCACTATCTTCAGCCATTTTAGCTATATCTACATGATTTTTTTTTTCAAAACCAAGTCTTATTTTAACACTAGTTTGTTTTTTATTTGATGTTTCTTTTATAGTTTTTATAAGAGAACCCATAAGGGGAAGATTTAAAAGCAAAGAACTACCACTTCCATGTCCAACAACTTTTGGAACAGGACATCCACAATTTAGATCTATTATGTCAATGCCATCGTATTTATTTAATACTTCTACTGCACCACGAACAACATCGACATCAGAGCCAGATATTTGAACAGAGTAAGGATCTTCTAATGGTGATTTTTTTAACATATGTAAAGTTTTTTTGGAGTTGTGAATAAGAGCATTGGAGCTTAACATCTCGCTTACAGTAAGATCAGCTCCAAATTTTTTAACAACACTTCTAAATGGTAAATCTGTAAATCCAGCGAGTGGTGCTAATATATATACAGGCTTATCAAATGTCATAAAGTTTATACAAATAGATCTATATTAAAATTTTTACCACACTCTTTAAGTGCCCGATAAGATTTAAAGTTTAAATACTCATCTTGCTGTGTATTGTTTAATAACTCTTCTGCAGGAGACAACATCTCTAAATCAAAAAGAGTATATAGATAAGCTCCTAACATCTCTTCAGAACTTTCACTTAAACGCTCAAATAATTTAATTCTTTGTTCAGGAACCATATTTAAAGATACTGCCCTTGATATAGCTATATAATCATCTGAATTTAACTCTAAGTGTGAAAATAAAGACATTAATTCATCATTTGTTATCTCTAAAGTATTTTCATCTGCATTTATTCTGCCTAATATTATAAATAAAGCTTCTTGTGTTAAATTTTCTTTGTATTTGTCAATTGCATATAATGGTGATTCTTTTACAAAATCTATATATACTTCTTCTAAAAAACTTTTAGTATATTTATCTCTTGCATTTAAAATATTCTCAGCTGATAAATCACCATTTTTATACATATTTCTTTGGTTGATAATTGTGAGTTGATTTGAAACTTCTAGTGAGTACTTTTTTAAATTTACTATTTTTCCATTTTTTAACTCTTCAATTATCTCTAAAACATTATTGATTTTCTCATTTGGAGTATCGGGCTTTAAAGTTGAAGTTGCCATTAAGTTTGAGTTATCAATAACTTTACCCAATAGTTTATACCTATCTGTTTTATAAACACGAGAACGATCTTGTTTACCCAAATACGCGTCTACTATTGAATCAATAAATTTTTCATTATCTTTTTCATATTTTTTATTGTTTAATCCATTTAAAAATGAATAAAATCCCATATGAAACAAACTACCAATATATAATATAATCAATGGAATTGATATTAATACCGCTATTGATATAGATGGTAACTGAACTCCAAATAAATTTATTGCGTAGCTATCTTGTGTTACAAATGCATAAACATACCACCCAACTATAACTATCAACAAAAACGATGCTGTTGTATATCTTTTTAAGTACATACTACGTCCTTAACTTGATTTTTCTACTATCTCTCTACAATCGATACAGTATATAGCATGTGGCTTTACCTTTAAACGCTGAAAGCCTATTGGGTCTTCACACATTTCACAAACTCCATACTCACCATTTGCTATTTTACCCAATGTTACATTAATCTCTTGTAACTCTCTATTTTGTTGAGATACTATTGCACTCTCTACCATAGAACTATTACTATTTGAAGCATAATCTGCTTCATCATTTAACTCTTGCGTACTTAATTGATTTAATTCATCATTTACATCATCTATATTTTTATTTATCTGCTCTTGTCTACTCTTTAAAATCTCTTTAAAATATTTTAATTCACTATCTTGCAACTGTTATCCTTGTCTTGACTTTCATTTATGATATGGGTGATTGCTTAAAATTGAAAAACCTCTGTAGATTTGCTCTAAAAGTACAGCTTTAACAATTTTATGACTCATAGTTATTTTGCCTAGACTAATAATTTTATCACTTTTATTTAAAAAAGCATCTTCAAAACCATAAGCTCCACCAATGAAAAATTTAATCGCAAGTTTATCATTTAATAGCTTACTAAATTCATAAGAATCAATTATTTCTCCATCTGGGTGTAAAGAGATGCTATAACCTTTACCTATATATGAATCTAGCACCTTTGTGTATGCCTGCTGTGAAGCTTTTTGGGAGATAGTGTGTGCTTTTGTTACATCTTTATTAAAAATTTCAATATCTTCCACTTTTGCGAAACGACTTATCATTTTTGTTAACTCTTTATATAAAGAACTATAGGTTGAATGCTCTTTTCTTGCGATACTTATAATATCTATTTTCATTTTAAGAGGTCACTTCCAATAACTTTATAGATAATATTTACAAAATTGTCTTCTAATTTAACACCACCAATAACACCAACTGGATGTTTTGAAATTGAAGCGATATTTTCTATTTCATCACCAAGTATATTTAATATATTGTCTTTAGTATTTGTATCTCTGTATGCACCTAACCCAATATAGTTTAAGTCCATCTTGTTAGCCTCAAGTACTTCTTTTTCATTATGGGTAGATATACCCAATAGTTTATCATCTTTAATAATATCTCTTAATATATTAACTGCTTTAAAAATATCTTCATCAATCTGCTTTAAATCCTCTTGCCCTAAATGGACGCCATCACAATACTCTATTAACTCATATTTATCATTAACAATTAAAAATCCATCAAACAACTGTCTAATAATGATTAGTTGTTGTTTTATAAATGTTATATCTGAGGTTTTATTTCTGTATTGCAAGATTTTAGCATCGTTTTTATTTGCGATACTAACAAACTCTTCCACGCTCATAGCATGTGAATCGAGTAGAGCTTGGTCACATAAAGCATAAAGTTGCATATTGTTTAACTATTGTCAAACATTGTCAATAGGTCACTTAGCGTCTTCTTTAGCTCATTTCTATTTACAACCATATCAACTGCACCTTTTTCAAGTAAAAACTCTGCTCTTTGAAATCCATCAGGAAGAGCAGAACCAATAGTTTGCTCAATCACCCTTTGTCCAGCAAAACCAATAAGAGCGCCTGGCTCTGCGATAATTATATCTCCTAGTGTTGCAAATGAAGCAGATACACCACCCATAGTTGGATCTGTTAATACTGATATATATGGCAAATTATTTTTAGCTAATTTTGCTAATGCTGCTGAAGTTTTACTCATTTGCAATAAGGAAAATGTCGACTCTTGCATCCTTGCTCCACCAGAAGCACTAAGTATAATTACACCCTGTTTTTTCTCAATAGCTCTTGTAACTGCACGAACTATTTTTTCACCCTCTACAGAACCTAACGATCCACCCATAAATGAAAAATCAAATATAACTACCTGAGCATCTACACCATTAATCCTCATCTCTCCACTAACAACAGAAGAGTAACGATCAGTTTTTTTATACCCCTCTTCTATACGAGTTTTATATGCTTTTTTATCTGAAAAATTTAGTGGATCTATTGGTTTCAAATTAGCATCAAACTCAACAAATGAGCCTTCATCAGCTAAAAGTTTAATACGCTCTTTCACACCTATGCGTAAATGAAAACCACATTTAGGACATACATAATTTTGATTTTCAACTTCTTTGTAGTACATTAAAGAGTGACAAGATTTACACTTAACCCAGTGAGTTGAAGCTTCGCTTTTAGTAGGTTGTTTTTTAGATATATTTCTAGAAAAGATATTAAGTAAGTTCAAAAAAAGTCCTTAAATTTATATAATTATGGCGATTATACCTTAATTTATCTAAATAATAAGAATTCTACATAAACGATTTTATTTTAGTTTTTTACATTTTCCAAAACTTCTTTTATTACAAATACTTCCATCTATCCATGTAGCGTGACTAAATCTAGTTCTATGAATCTTTGCATTATCAAAATTAGCACCATTTAATTTTGCCCATCTAAAATCAGTCCCACTAAGATTTGCTCCAGAAAAATTAGCATTTTGAAGTTTTGCACTTTTAAAAATAGCTCCTTTTAAATTAGCACCGCTAAAATCAACATTTTTAAGAGATGTTTTTATAAATTTGGTCCCTCTTAAATCAGCATTTTTAAAGCTTATGCCATCCATAACCTTTCCAGAAAGATGTTTTCCCTTAAAATTAACAGCAGTATTGATTTTTCTTTTTTTCTTTTTATATATATAACGACAATTTCCCACACTATTTTCTTTACATTCTAAACCATTTTTCCATATAGCTCCACCAAGTTTTGCATTATAAAATATGGCATTTTTAATATTGGCACCCTTAAAATTAGCTCCTCTAAGATTAGCAGAACTAAAGTTTGCATATTGAAGATTTGCATTTTTAAGGTTAGTGCCTGTTAAGTTAGCACCTTGAAAATAGGAGCCATAAAGATCAGCATTTGAAAGATTTGCATCTGTAAGATTTGCACCGTGAAATTGAGAAAAAGAGAGATTTGCATCTGAGAGTTTTGCTTTTGTCAGATTAGCTTCTGGAGCTATTGTATACTCTCCAATAATAACTTTTGCAGATAATATATATGGAAGTATTATTGGTAACATATATATAAAAAGAAATTTCATAAGATAAACCTTTTGTTTTTTATTTAAGAATTATATCTAAAAAAAAATTAATAAGTTTATTTTATTTTAAAAAAAGTTGCCTTTTATAAGTGTTAAGTAAGATGGCATAAAAAAATTCTTTTTATTTCAAAAGTGATTTTATAATACTCCTAGCAGCTTCACGACCATCATATACAGCTGTTACAACTAAATCAGCACCACGGTAACAATCTCCACCAGCATATATACCAGAAGTTGAAGTCTCGTGTGTATCTTCATCTATAATAATCTCACCCCATTTATTTATCTCTATACCATTTTCAGCCAAAAATGATGGGACTTCTGTATTAAATCCTAAAGACATAATTATTATATCTGCACTTATTCTATGCTCACTACTTTTTAACTCTTCTACACTTTGACGATCTGATTCATCTTTAGGGCCTAGATGCATCTTAATCACCTCTATAGCTATAGCTTTTTCATCATTTAATATAATCTCTTTAGGAGATACAAGAAATGAAAAATCAACACCCTCCTCCATAGCATTTTTATACTCTTTTTTAGATCCAGGCATATTTTTTTCATCACGGCGATAAAGACAAGTTACAGATCTAGCACCCTCTCGTTTTGCTGTACGAAGACAATCCATTGCAGTATCTCCACCACCAATTACTACTACATTTAAATCTTTAAAATCAAATTTTTTATCATAAGTATTATTGAAATTTTTCTTTTGAATAGCAGTTAAATAATCCATAGCGTCATAAACATTAGACGCATTTCCACCATTCATTAAAGTTCTTTTAGCTTTTGTAGCACCAACTCCAATAAATATAGCATCATGATTATTTGCAATATCTTCAAAAGCAATATCTTTGCCAACTTCACAATTTAGTATTAATTCTAAGCCAGCTTCTTGAAGTAATTTTATACGGCGTTCTACTATTTTTTTATCTAGTTTAAAATTTGGAATACCATAAGTTAAAAGTCCACCAGCTTTATCGCTTCTCTCATACATTGTTACAGCAATACCAGAGCGTAAAAGATATGTAGCAGCAGATAATCCAGCTGGTCCACTACCAATTATAGCTACCTTTTTATTAGTATTAATTTCAGGAAATTCAGGTTTAAGACCAGCTTTAAACCCAGATTCTGTTATATGTGTTTCAATTGAACCAATTGTTATAGCACCATGACCATCATTTAAAGTACAATCGCCTTCACAAAGTCTATCATGAGGACATACTCGACCCATTATTTCAGGAAATGGAGATGGTTCATTTGATAGTTTAAAAGCAAACTCTAAATCAGTTTCACTTACTGCTTTTAACCATTGTGGAATGTAATTGTGAAGTGGACATTTTGTTAAGCAAAATGGATCTCCACATTGGATACATCTATCGCTTTGTGAAGCTGCATCTTTTTTGTCAAACACTTCATAAATTTCATTAAAATCTCTTGTTCGCTCTACAGCTAATCTTTTTTTTTGCTCTAGTCTTTCAATATTTAAATATTCTCTCATGGTTAATCTCCCTTCTCTACATTTAATGGTAATTTTGTTAAATTTTTAGGTTTAATTAACCAAAAGTTTCTAACCTCTACTCTAAAGTTTTCAAGTAACTCTTTGGCTTTTTTACTACCTGTCTCAGCTACATAATTTTTTAGTAATTTTTTTAGATAGTGTCTAGCTTCATCTCCATCATCTGTATCAATTCTACCAGCTTCAACAAGTTCACGGTTTACATTTTCAACAAAAGTATGATCTTTATCATATACAAAACTAATACCACCAGTCATTCCTGCACCAAAATTTATACCTGTTCGACCAAGGATAACTACTACACCACCAGTCATATACTCACAAGCATTATCTCCAGTGCCCTCAACTACAGCTAAAGCACCAGAGTTACGAACAGCAAAACGCTCCCCTACACTTCCAGATATATAAAGCTTACCTCCAGTGGCACCATAAAGACATGTATTTCCACCAGCAGCATATACCTCACCCTCATTTTTAGATTTTATAATAACCTTACCACCATGCATCCCTTTACAAATGTAATCATTTGCTACGCCATCTAAGTAAATTGATACACCGTGAATCAAAAATGCTCCTAATGCTTGACCAGCAGTTCCAGATAGATTAATCTCTATAGTGTTCGCTTTTAGCCCCTCATCACCGTAATATTGAGCGATTTCACCAGACACTAAAGCTCCAAAGCTTCTATTTACATTAGTAATTTGGCGCTCAATTTTTATGGGATGCTCAGGGTACTTAATAGCGGTCATTGCTTCTTTTAAGACACCTTTTTCAAAAACATTATCATCAAATGGATGGTTATATTTTTGTTGATGTGTATTAATCCCATCTTCTTGATGCAAAATTGAAGAAAAATTAAATTTTTTAGCAAATTCATCATCTTTTACTTTAAGAATATCATTTTGACCTATCATCTCCTCCATAGTCTTATAACCTAATTCTGCCATTATAGAGCGAATATCTTCAGCAATAAATGTAAAGTAATTTATAATTTGATCTACATGTCCTTTAAAGAAATCCTCACGAAGTTTCTCATTTTGTGTAGCAATTCCAACTGAACATTTATTTACATGACAAATTCTAAGCATTTTACAACCAACAATCGTAAGGACGCTAGTACCAAAGGCATAAGATTCTGCACCTAAAAGTGCGGCTTTTACAACATCTAATCCAGTTTTTAATCCACCATCAGTTTGAAGCTCAACAAGACCACGAAGGTTGTTTGCTTTTAAAGCATTATGAGCTTCACTAAGACCGAGTTCCCAAGGATTTCCTGCAAACTTTATAGATGTAAGTGGAGCAGCACCAGTACCACCATCACCACCAGAGA
>Ga0256834_1001861_pt1 | contig 13826 bp, 13 predicted proteins | sample 4281140metaG_FD_190536 | JGI IMG/M metagenome (GOLD analysis project Ga0256834, IMG submission 190536) | Hydrothermal vent microbial communities from East Pacific Rise, Pacific Ocean - 4281-140 | ecosystem: Environmental > Aquatic > Marine > Hydrothermal vents | place: Pacific Ocean: East...
AACATTAAGAAATACCAAGAGTACAGGCTGAAACGGCTTGAAAACAAGCTAATATGACAAATTATCCTTCATCTGGGCTATAAAATAGGAAATTTATTATTAGTCGCTAGTTATGCTGAGGTCTCAATACATAAGTTAAAGTAATATCCAGTTTTAAAGTGTTTTTACTCATTCCTTTATAATAGGGAAGTTTTCCTGAGGAACGTTTTATTGCTTGAACTGCCGCCATATCTAAAGTTCGACTATTTGAACTCTTTATAATTCGGATATTTTGAATCATCCCACTATAGATTACAGTAAATGCCACTGTAATCTTCCCTTGCTGACCTCGTCTTTTTGCTCGCTTTGGATAGTTTTTTTGGGAATAACCTGAAATTATTTTTTGTAAGTGAGATTTATATTGTCTATTTAAATTAGTTATTCCTATAGAGCTTCTTATGCTCTCTTTACGAGCTGTAGAGTGTGTATTCTCTCTAAAATTCTGTTTTACGTCCTTAATAATAGGTTGCTCACCAACGCTTTTAAGTGGCTTTGAAACAATACGGTGTAATTGTGGTTCCCCTCTTCTTACCAAAACTTTTTTTGGTTTTATAAGTAACTTCTTTTTAACAATACTTTTATGTATAGATGGTTTTGATTTCTTCTTCTTTAACTTTGGTTTGATCACCTTTTTAAGAACTATTTTTTTCTTAATATTTTTTCGTAGTTGTTTTTTTATTAGTTTCTTTTTTATCTTTATTTTAGCCTTCTTGACTGGTTTTTGTTTGACCATAACAGGGAGTAAAACAGACCTAGACTCTATATAAGCACCTAACAATTTTGGACTGAAACTAGCAAGTTTGCTGGAAGGTATTACTTTTTTATTAGTAACTATGTTTGTAGGTTGAATTTTTTGAGAATCATATTCGATTTTTGGCAGTTTCTCAGCCACTTGGGTATCAATCTTATCAATATTTTTAATGACTGGTAAACTTGGGGAAATAGGAGCAGATAGTAAACCTTCTTGGACTGGTATTTTTACAGTTGGCTCTATTTCTTCTTTGAAAATACCAACCATTAAGGTTACTTTTCTTTCTAGTGGTTTCTCCTTTATCTCTTTCTTGTTAAGATAGATAGCACCGCTAAGTAAACCTGTATGAACCAAGGCAGAAATAATAAAACCAGAAAAAAGATTCTTCATCTTTTCAACTATTTTTCAACAGTAATAATGGAAAACTTTTCAAGCTTATTGGCCTTGAGTAAATCAATCACTTGAATAAAATCATTAAAAATTACTTGCTTATCTATGCGTAGAATAATCCGTGTTTTTTTATTTATATTTTCTAGATTTTCGGATAGTTCTTCCTTCTCAATAAGCTTATTATCTAAATAAATCTCACTTTTTTTATTAATAGAAATTGTTAGGTTTTTATCAACTTGCTTTTGTAAAGGAGCTGCACTATTAGCTTCGGGTAATTTAATCTCAATCTGCCCCTGTGAAATAAAGGTCGCTGTTGTTAAAACAATAGCAAGCAGTACTAACATAATATCAATAAATGGTATGACGTTGATTTGATCAAACTGCTTCATTTCTTACTAGTTATCCTATCTTGATATTCTCGCCACTTTGCATTAACAACATCAACTTTTCTTAAAAGTGCGTTGTAAAAAATGATTGATGGAATCGCCACAAATAAGCCAGCAGCTGTTGCTTTGAGTGCAAGTGATAAGCCCGTCATAATAGTTTGTACATCAACATTTCCACCTTGCCCCATATCATAAAAAGTCAGCATGATACCAATTACCGTACCCAGTAACCCGACATAGGGAGCATTTGCGCCAATGGTTGATATAACAGTCAAATGATTAGTTAATGCGATATTAATACTATCTGCATGATCAAACTTTTCTATTTTTATACGCAAATAATAAAAATATCTCTCAAATACAAACCAAAGCATGACGAAACTCATAAAACCAAGTACACCAAAAATCATGTAATCCAAGTAATGTCGTAAAAAAATCATGCATTAATATTCCCTAGTATAATATTTTAGAAGTTATCATTATTTATGCAATGGATAAACGGAATGAAGTAGACCTGTGTTATTTGACCCATAACTGTGTGAAATGACATATTTAAAATAATTATTATGTTGCTACTAATCATATTCTTTTACACTTTGATTTTTACAAAGATCTTCTATATTAATTTTTATATATCAAGGTAATTTAAATGAAAAATAAACTACTACTACCTATACTTTCTGTTTCTGTTTTACTTATGGCAAGTGTCTGGGGTGAAACACTGGATGATATTATTGTACAAGATACAATTAATATTAACCCTAACGCATCAGAGCCAGAAAATATTTACCGCGTGAAACCCACAAGCTCAGATGGTGGTGACTTTCTTTCACAGATAAATGGTGTTTCAATGAGTCGCTTTGGTGGCAGAGGAATTGAACCCATTGTCAGAGGGCAAAGCCAAACACGCTTAAATGTACTACTTGATGGGGCATATATTCATGGTGGATGTCCTAATAGAATGGATCCTCCTTCTAGCTGGGCGGCATTAGAAACCTATGAAAGCGTAACAGTATTAAAAGGTGTACAAACTTTAGCCTACGGCGGCGGTGGTAGCGGTGGAACTGTATTATTTGAACGTGACACCCGAGACTTAGCACAAGAAAAAGGCGTGCATGGTCGTGTAGGCATCATGGCAAGTGATAATGCAATAGAAAGCGATGTATTGGTTGATGTTGTTGCTGCAGGGGAAAAAGTTTACTTGCGTGGTATCGGTGAAATAAAGAAAGCGGTTAACTATGAAGACGGTGATGGTCAAAAAGTACGTTCTTCTTATAATCATGAGCAAGAAGGCTTTATTCTTGGCTTCACTCCCACAGAAGACCGCCTATTTGAGTTCAGTTATGAGCATAACTCATTCTCTGATGCACTCTATCCTGGTGCAAGTATGGATAGCCCAAAAGAAGATGGTGATATTTTTAGACTGCGCTACCTTGATAAACCCGCTACAGATAAAATTGATAGTATTAAAGCAGAAGTCTATTTAAGTGATGTAGATCATCTAATGGATAACTACAGCCTACGCACACCAATGAACCCTATGATGTTAATGGCTACACCAACTACCTCAAAAACAACGGGAGGACGCATAATTCTTGACTCTACAGTAGGTAAAACCCAGTGGAAATATGGTATCGATATGCAAAGAAATGAGCGTAATGCGGTATCTAACAATATGGCATCAGGAACTGCAGTAGAAATGGGGATTTTATGGCCAGACGTTGATATTAAGCAACTTGGTATTTTTTCTGAAGGCTCGACAAATATAGCTGAAAAGAAAAAACTAAAATATGGTCTACGTGTAGATCAAGTAGATGTCTCTGCAGATAAAGCAGCAACTTCCGTTAAGATGCACTCACCAAACGACTCCTATATGACATATTACGGTGTAATAGCAGAAGATAAAACAGAAACAAATGTTGGTGGCTTACTACGTTATGAACAAGATCTTGGTAAAGGAGTAGCATTTTTTACAGGTCTGAGTAGAAGTGTAAGAACAGCAGATGCAACAGAGAGAGGGATGAATAAATGGACCCCAGCAGGAAAAGAAACATCTCGCTGGATTGGTAATCCAAATATAAAACCAGAGAAACATCATCAGTTTGATGTTGGTCTAAGCAAAAATACAGACAAACTAGCACTAAGTGGGGTCATGTTCTATGACAAAGTATCTGATTATATTTTACGTGACACTGCTCGTGGACAAGATGGAATTTTGCTCTCTGATGGTGCTGAGATATACCGTAATATTGATGCCGAGTTATACGGCATTGAACTTGATGCAAAATACAAGTTTTCAAAAAAATTAAGTGTAACTGGGAGTCTAGCATATGTAAGAGCAACCAATACTACGGATGATCGACCTATTGCACAAACACCACCGTTAAATGGAAAATTACAGCTAGATTATGCCCAAGGAAAATGGGGGATAGGTACACGTATAAATTTTGTAGGAAATCAAAGTCGTATTGATAATTTAAGTAGACAGGAAGTAGGGGAAACAGCAGGTCATGGAACTTTAGATATGTATGGTAACTATCAGTTAAATAAAACCTTTAGCTTGCAAGCAGGCGTAGATAATATTTTTGATAAAAACTATGCAAACCATGCAAGTCGCTCAAACATAATGGATACAACAGCTATTAAAGTGAATGAACCTGGGAGAACTGCTTGGATTAAGGTTGTCGCTGAATTTTAGTTGTAAAACAACAGAGTCTACCTCTTTTTAATATAAATTAAGTAATAATTAAATCTTTATTGTTATCCTGAGATTTCTTATTTATTTTTTTGTGTACAGGTTAGGTAAATGTGAAAAAAGTGCTTTTAAAAGAATTGGTGTTAATAATAAGTTTAATCACTTGGGGTTTTATTCCTCACCCCTTGGGGCGTAATATGCTTAGATGATCAAATATATTCATAAAAGCCACAATGTAACAGTCTTACTCTATCATCTAGTATTCCCAGCAAAATATCGAAAGGTTGTATTTGATAAAGGGGTCGATAGGGCACTATCAGATATTTGTCTAGAAATAGAGGAGCGTTATCAAATACATTTTTTGGAAATAGGAACAGATGATGATCATGTACACTTTCTTGTTCAGTCAGTGCCTATGTATAGCGTCACAAAGTTAGTTACTCTTATAAAGAGTTTAAGTGCTCGTGAGATTTTCAAGAAATACCCCTATGTAAAAAAACAATTATGGGGTGGAGAGTTTTGGACAGATGGATTTTATGCTAGTACGGTAGGAAAGCACAGTAATGAGAAGATGATAAGCACTTATGTCAAGGATCAAGGGCAAGAGTATACAAAGCTACATAAGAACTACCAACTAACAGTATTCTAACAATACCCCGCTTTTGAGGTACGAGAAAGTCGAGCGATAGCGATAGGGCTTGCCCCGTGGGTTTTTTATTGCTACTACTTTAGGAGCATCTGCAAATACAGCCCCAGTTGTAATAAACTACTGCTAGTAGTGAAGCCACACCAATTTTTTCATTTCAATTTCCTGTTAATATCTTATTAATTTTCATCGTGAACGCACGATAAATCATAAGACGAGAAAAGAATGAGGTTATTCCATTTATTATTTTTTATAATAAAACAAATAAGATTCGTGTTTTAATAATCACTTATTTTTATTATCTATTACTTTTTACTCCTTAACATACTCAAAATACTAGATGCAACAAGCCCAAGAAACCCTACGAAAGACCTTTGGTTACAGTGATTTTCGCCATAACCAAAAAGACATTATCCAGCAATTACTCGGTGGCGGTGATGCATTTGTTTTAATGCCTACGGGTGGCGGTAAATCACTGTGTTATCAAATCCCATCTATGGTTCGTGATGGCGTTGGTATCATCGTTTCGCCTTTGATAGCGCTTATGCAAGATCAGGTTGATGCGCTTACTCAGCTAGGAATTAAAGCGGCATTTTTGAACTCAACTATGACAGGCTTTGAGCAACAAGAAGTTGAAGAGATGTTGTTACGTGGTGAGCTACAAATGCTTTATGTCGCGCCCGAACGAGTTCTTAGTCCGCAAACTTTGAATCTACTCAAGCAATGCAAAATAGCACTGTTTGCGATTGATGAAGCCCACTGTGTATCGCAATGGGGACATGATTTCCGTCCAGAATATCAGCGCCTTTCTGCTTTGCCAGAACAATTCCCAAATGTGCCGCGTATTGCTTTAACTGCAACGGCAGATAATCGTACTCGTGCTGAAATTATCCATCAATTGAAACTAGATAATGCGGGCGTTTACGTTAATAGTTTTGATCGGCCCAATATCACCTACACAATTGCTGAAGGGCAAAATGCGCGTGATAAATTACTCAAATTCATTACAAATAAGCATGATGGTAAGGCAGGTATTGTCTATTGCTTATCGCGTAAAAAAGTAGAATCAACCGCAGAATGGTTGAGCGATAAAGGCTTAACCGCCTTGCCATACCATGCAGGTTTACCCGTTGAAGTGCGCGCAAATAATCAAAAACGTTTTTTGCGCGAAGAGGGCATAATCATCGTTGCCACCATCGCCTTCGGTATGGGAATTGATAAACCAAACGTGCGTTTTGTAGCCCATTTAAGTTTGCCAAAAAATATCGAAGCCTATTATCAAGAAACAGGTAGAGCAGGGCGTGATGGCGACTCTGCCGATGCTTGGATGAGCTATGGCTTGCAAGATGTTATCTTCTTGCGACAAATGATGATGGACAGCAATGGCAGTGAAGAATATAAACGTCTAAGCAATCAAAAACTGGATGCAATGTTGGGCTTGTGCGAGATGGCAAGTTGTCGTCGCCAAGCGATATTGAGCTATTTTGATGAAGAGATGAAAGAGCCTTGTGGTAATTGCGATAACTGTCTAAATCCACCTGAAACTTGGGACGCAACTGAAGACGCGCAAAAGGCATTATCAACCGTTTACCGAACAGGTCAGCGCTTTGGTGTAGCTTATCTTATCAAGGTGTTATTGGGTAAAAGTGATGATCGTATTGTGCAATTTGGCCACGATAAAGTTAGCACGTGGGGCATTGGTGAAAACCTTAAAAATAACGAGTGGAGCAGTTTGTTTCGCCAGTTAATATCACAAGGTTTTCTTAATACAAATTCAGAATATGGTGGTGTAGAACTCACCGAAAAATCCCGCCCATTATTGCGTGGCGAAGAAACATTAATCGCGCGTAAATACCGTAAGCCAGAAAAGTCTACATCAACAAGTAGAAGTGGCAAAGGCAGAAAGCTCAAAGCCGAGCTACGAACCGTTGATGAAGAACTCTTCGAAGCGCTACGCGAATGCAGAACAGAACTCGCCAACGAACAAGGTGTACCTTCGTTTGTAATTTTCAGCGATGCATCACTAATAGAAATGGCAAAAAAGCGTCCGCACACCGATGAAACCTTCAAATTTATCAACGGTGTAGGTGATATGAAGCTAGAGCGATATGGTGATCAATTCATGGAGGTGATCCGTGAATATCCTTTGCCAGAACTTCTCAATAACAATTTTTCTGATACGATTAATGAAACCTTAGCTCTCTACAATGAAGGCATAATACTAGAAACCATTGCCGAAAAGCGCGCGCTATCAATGGGTACAATTTACACGCATTTAGCAGACGTGATAGAAGCAGGAATGTTAAGCGCCGCCGATGTACTAGATATTGATGATGCTGATATTACAACGATAGAAAACACCGCAGAACTATTAAAAAGCAAAGAAGAGAATGCCTTAAAGCCATTGTTTGATGAATTAGAAGGCGAGTTTGAATATGGGGTTTTACGTTGCGTGATTAGTGGCATGTAGAATTGTGATACTTGTTATTTAGGTCGTAGGGCGTATAAATCTTAATTTAATGGTATTAAGTAATTTTTAAAAAAAGTATGTCACCAACGATTAGGAAGCTGTTTCTTTATAATAATCTGTTTCTTTTCAACCTCAATATACCCGCCTACTTTTAATTCTTTAAAAATTCTGCTCACCATTTCTCTTGATGAACCGACCATTTCGGCTAGGTCTTGATGAGTGAGGCGTTGGGTGATGAGTGTTCCATCTGCTTGCTCTTTTGCTGCGTTATAAAGAGTTTGTACTAATCGCCCATAAATATCTCGTGAAGTTAATGTGCAGATGGTGTCGTCCATCTGGCGAATGCGTGTTGTGAGTGCTTTGAATAGAGCGGGGCAGATCTCGGGGTGATTAGATAAGAAGTTATTGAAATGTTGATGGCTAAGGTTAAGTACTTTTGAGTCTTCAACAGCGACGACTGAAGCAGAACGGGGAGCATCATCCAATAGGCTGAGCTCTCCAAAAAAACTGCCAGCCTCTAAGAACGTGAAGATGGTTTGGCTGCCTTCCTCATCATTGGCAAATATTTTCATTCTACCCGAGGTAATAATAAATAAGCTTCGAGAGTGATCACCTTGGCTAATCACAGTACTATTTTTTTTAAAGTTCAGCTCTTTCATTAAGCTAGTAATTTCTGCTAAGGCCGTTTTAGATAGACCAGAAAATAGCTCTACTTTTTCAAGTAGTTTTGTGTGTTTGTTAGTAATTGTAATATTTGATGGATTGATAGCGGTCTTTCCGTAAAATTGAGATGATTAGATATTCCTTAATTATAGAAAGAGATTTACCAAATGTGTCAAATTAATATTATTAAGGAAGCTCTGAATAAGTCCCATAAAATTCTGTAAGTCTCTAAGGCATCATATCCTAGGCGCGCTTTGAAATGAATGCTTATTGCCTTCATGAAAAGTGCAACAACGGAGATGATGCCTTAGAGGCTTACCCTACGGGGCTTAGCCAAATTATCAATTTCTTCGTTATCGGTTTGAACCATAGAATGACTATGCTTAAAACCGATGCCTCGAACTTGAAAATTTGGCGTTGCCAGAATTTATTGGACTTAATCAGAGCTTCCTTAAGGGAATTACCCAAACTATGAACTTATTTCTTAAATAAGCCATAGCTTAATAATGCGATACCAACAAGTCCAACACCCCATGATAAAATGGAAGTACTAACTAGTAGCTGTGTAGTGTTGAGTGATGCACTAGATAAGACGGCTGTGATTAATAAAGCACTGCCACTCAAGGTTAAAACCGTGCGGCGGTTTGCATCTTTAATTTCTTTACGTATTTGTTCTAATTGTTTGGACTCCATTTGCATATTGAGTTGATTATCGTGCATTTGTTTGATCACATCGTTGATCATCACGGGCATATGCGGAAGTTGTTCGATAAATTTTGGCAAATTAGTTTTTGCATTATTAAAGAGCGAACGTATGCCAGCTTGTTCATCCATCCAGCGTTGAAGGAAGGGCTTTGCCGTTACCCATAAATCCAAATCTGGATAAAGCTCTCGCCCCATGCCTTCGATATTCAATAAGGTTTTTTGTAATAATACTAACTGAGGTTGTACTTCCATATTAAAGCGTTGTGCGGTTTGGAATAGGCGTAGTAATAGTTTTCCGTAGGAAATTTCCTTGATGGGCAATTGGAAAATTGGCTCACAAACGGTACGAATTGCAGCTTCAAATTCACTGGCTTTTGTTTCTGCTGGTACCCAACCTGATTCGATATGTGCCTCAGCTACACGTTTATAATCACGATTGAAAAATGCGTGCAGGTTTTCAGCAAGATAGCGTTGATCTTGTGGCTCTAGTGTCCCCATAATGCCAAAATCTACTGCAATGTATTTTGGGTTGTCTGGGTTGGTTTCATCGATAAAAATATTACCAGGGTGCATATCGGCGTGAAAGAAGTTGTGTTTAAACACTTGAGTGAAAAATATTTCCACACCACGTTCACCTAGTACTTTCATGTTTATATTATGGTCGCGTAGAGTTTGTGTTTTGCCAACAGGAATGCCGTAAATACGTTCCATTACCATCACTTCTGGTGTGCAGTAATCCCAATATACATCTGGTACATATAAATCAGGTGAGCCTTCGTGATTACGGCGTAATTGACTTGCGTTGGCAGCTTCGCGTCCTAGATCTAGCTCATCGAAAATCACTTTCTCATAATCTTCTACCACTTCTATCGGGCGCAAGCGTTTGCCGATTGCACTGAAGCGCTCCACCATACGAGCGATAAACAGCATTAGGTCTATATCATGGCGGATGGTGTTCTCTATGCCTGGGCGAACAACCTTTACTATTGCTTCTCTTCCGTCATTTAGTGTGGCGGTGTGAACTTGTGCAATTGATGCGGATGCTAGTGGTTTTTCATCAAAGCTTTTGAATAGTTCACCGACAGGTTTTTCTAGTGATTTTTCTATGATGTCGCGTGCTTCATGCCCTGCAAAAGGTGGTACATCATCTTGAAGTTTAGCGAGTTCATTGGCTAAGTCATCTGACAGCATATCGCGTCGAGTAGACAAAATTTGTCCAAATTTAACAAATACAGGCCCAAGGTCTTCGAGTGCTCTGCGAATACGCACAGCATGAGGTGCTCGGTTTTCTTTCTTCTTTCCCCAGTTCCAAGGAGAGAGGTGATAAATAAAACGTAGTGGTCTAAATGCAGGGATTGCGTAAATGAGTTCGTCCAAATTGTGGCGAATCAGAACACGATTGATCACAAAGAGTCTGTAAGCTTGGGAAAAAATATTCATTATTATTCTGATTTTTCCTGATTGGTATCTTTATCAGAGAGTAAAAGATTTATACGAGCTTCTAAACGGTCAACGCCCATGCGTACATCATCAACTTGTTCCATGTAGTGATGAACTTCTGCATCAGCTGGACTGAGCTTAGACTCTTCACTGATGTATTCAGCAGTGTTTAGCTTCATAACGTCAATAGTTTCTGTAAACCAATCAGTTGCACCACGGGCAACTTGCCCTGCTTGATGTGCGATTATGTCACCTACCAGTTTTGACAAGTGTTCTTCCCAGTCAATATCTAAGTCTTTCAATATGGCTGAAAATGTCTCTGCTACACGCATATCGCCATCTATTTCAACATCACTTTCAAGCATGGTTTTACCAGCATTGTTGGATGCGCCGAGGCGAATCAGTGCCATGGGTGAGCCATGGATAGTTGCATCAACTACGCCACCGTCCTCTTCGCTAGGGTAATTACCTAATACTTGAATACCTGAAGCGCTGGGGAAAAAATAGAGATTAAATTCTAGCCCAGTAATGTGCAGACGAATAATTTTGTCATCTAATTCAGCAAAGCGAGGCAGGGTTTCATCGTCGAGACTTAACCATGCATTGATGGCTGTTTCTACAGCGGATAAAAAAGGCGTTGGTATTTTCACAATTTGATTAATCCTAAATTAGAATTTATAACCAACGTGCAGGGCAACGATTCCGCCTGTCATATTGTGATAACTGCAATTTTCAAAGCCAGCATCTTCAAACATACCTTTTAATGTTTCTTGGTCGGGATGCATACGGATAGATTCTGCTAGATAGCGGTAGCTTTCTTCATCATTAGCAACAATTTTTCCAATGAGAGGTAAAAGTTTGAATGAATAAGCATCGTAAATGGTATTTAAACCAGGAACAACAGGTTTTGAAAACTCTAAAACCATCAACTTTCCACCAGGTTTTAAACAGCGGTAAATTGAACGTAAAGCAGAATCTTTATCGGTTACATTACGTAAGCCAAAAGCCATAGTGGTGATGTTGTAGGTATTGTCTTCAAAGGGTAAATCTTCTGCATTGGCTTCAATATATTCGATATTACCTGCGATACCCATGTCGGTTAAGCGCTTACGCCCATTTTCTAACATGGATGGATTTATGTCAGATAGTGTTACCTTGCCTTTAGGTCCGACGATGCGGGTGAATTTAATGGCTAAATCACCTGTACCACCCGCTAAATCAAGAATTGTGTCGCCTTTTTTCGCACCTGATGTTTCGATGGTGTAACGTTTCCATAAACGATGCACACCTGCTGACATTAAATCATTCATCACATCGTACTTATCTGCAACGGAGTGGAATACTTCTGCCACTTTGCCTTGCTTTTCATCAGTAGCTACTTGTTCGTATCCAAAGTGTGTAGTTTGAGAATCATTAGACATGATAATTCCTTGATTTTTTCTGCCTGATTCGCTTAAAAATTAAGCAAAAAAGTGCATTAGTGAAAACACACCATAAATAGTGAGTTATGATAATTAGCATAAGTATATCGTATATTTTTTTCTAGCATAAGAATGGAGTCTTAGAGTTATGAATTTAATTTCAATGAGAAAAGGGATTTTGGTACTGGTGCTAACACTAGGTAGTTTTTTAACATTACCTGTATATGCTTGGCCAGAAGTTGATCACATGAATATGTGCGGATCAGCTACTAAAGCAGTACAAGGTGGTTTTACAAACTGGGCACAATATGATCGCTATGTGGCTAAACGTGGTAAAGCATATTACTTGCGTACAAATTGTCCTAACACCGTAGCACCAACTAAGAAAAGTACGGCAAATAAAATGGATTCTAAAAAAGTTGTAACCAAAGCACCTAGCTATGCCAAGCCTATTAATATCAAGACAATCTCAAAGCGTTCTACATACAATGAAAAATTAGATTGTGCCCGTGTAGATCGCATGAATGGATTTAACCACAATAGCTTACATAAAATAGCAAAAACAAAGCGTGTACGTATTGCAAAGTCCTCGAAAGCTAAACTATTTAAGCGTAGCGTTAAATATGATGAAAAAGCAGATTGTGCGCGTGTCGATCGAATGAATGGTTATAAATAATCAATAACTGATTTGATAACAAAAAAAGCAGGCACCTCATAGGGGTGACTGCTTTTTAATGCCTTGATGGCAGGTTTTATGTGTTTTGTATCGCAAAGCATCTCAACTTTATATTCACTTACAACTTCTAATTTATTTGTTTTCCCTAAAAAAGGCTGACTGCCATCCATTGGTTTAAATTGCCCTCGTCCTAGTGTTTGCCATGAACATTCTTGGTAGTTTTTCAAAGTTCCAGCACCCGCAGCAAACATTGCTTGTTTTACTTTTTCACATTGTTTCTCCGGTACATAAAAACTGATTTGGTAATGGCTTTGCATGATGGGTATACTCCGTTAAATAGCGATATGGGTAGAAAGTAATGAGTGTAAAGAAAGCAGGGCAGAGTGTAAAACTACAAGGTGTAAAATTTAGAGGTGCTGAAAAGGTTGCGCGCATCCCTATAAAGGTTATTCCTAGTATGAAGGTTAAACGTAAACCTTCATGGATTCGTGCTAAAGCACCTACAACTCCTGAAGTGAAACGCTTAAAAGAAGTCTTGCGTAATCAAAAGCTTGTAACAGTTTGTGAAGAAGCTGCCTGCCCCAATTTGGGTGAGTGTTTTACCAAGGGTACGGCTACGTTTATGATTATGGGTGATATCTGTACGCGTCGTTGTCCGTTTTGTGATGTAGGGCATGGTCGTCCAAACCCATTGGATGAAAATGAACCCGCCAGTCTTGCAGAAACCATTCAAGCGATGGCGCTTAAATATGTGGTAATTACCTCGGTAGATCGTGATGATTTACGTGATGGTGGTGCACAACATTTTGTTGACTGTATTCAAGCAGTACGTCAATCAAATCCTGATATTCGTATTGAGATCCTCACGCCAGATTTTCGTGGGCGTATGGACATTGCGCTTAAACTTATGGAGCAAGCTCCTCCTGACGTATTTAACCATAACCTTGAAACAGTGCCACGTTTGTATAAACAATCTCGTCCTGGTTCAGATTATCAGTGGTCACTTGATTTATTAAAGCGCTTTAAGCAAATGCATCCTGATGTTCCTACAAAATCAGGTTTGATGCTGGGCTTAGGTGAAGAAATAGATGAAGTGAAAGTTGTAATGCAAGATTTACGCGATCATGGTTGTGAAATGCTTACACTGGGGCAGTACTTGCAACCAAGCTTAGATCATCTGCCAGTAGAAAGATTTGTAACACCAGACGAGTTTAAGAAATTGGAAGTAGTTGGTTATGAAATGGGGTTTTCACACGTCGCAAGTGGGCCGATGGTGAGATCCTCATACTTTGCTGATCAGCAAGCAGATGGTGTTATTTAATTGCAATAAATAAAGTAGTCATACAAAAGTATGGCTACTAAATAATATTAAGCTTATGTAGAAGAGGTATGTATATAAAGTGCTAGCCAGCTTTTTTTGCTTTCTTCTTTTTAACAACTTTTTCTTTTTTCTCCTTAGTTTTGATAACGTGCGTACCAACAATCTTTTCACAGGAACCTTTTGGCATCCAGATGAATTCTTCGATGTCGCTGTCTTCATCAGC